>OGXX01004946.1_pt1 | contig 9954 bp, 9 predicted proteins | sample 1576301 | NCBI WGS metagenome assembly OGXX01 (sample SAMEA3541469, study PRJEB24748) | human gut metagenome | biome: human gut; feature: human-associated habitat; material: faeces | place: China | collected 2012 | reverse complement strand
TGCCGGAGGAAATCAGCGGAAAGGCGACCGTTTCGCAGCCGTGCTCTTTCGCCAGTGCAAGGCTCGTCCGGTAGCAGGAAACCAGCAGCTCCCGCTCACCGTGACTGCCCCCGTTCCACACAGGGCCGACGGTGTGGATCACATATTGACAGGGCAGCCGGTAAGCTTTGGTGATCTTGGCATCGCCGGTCTTGCAGCCACCGAGCGTCCGGCACTCTTGGAGCAGCTCCGGTCCCGCCGCGCGGTGGATGCAGCCGTCCACGCCGCCTCCGCCCAGCAGGGATTCCTTCGCCGCGTTGACGATGGCGTCTACAGCCATTTTCGTTATGTCGTTTCTTACGATTTCAAGAGGCATGGTTCTATCCCCCAATTTCTATCATTTAAAATCAAGTCAATGCGCCGTTGTTCTCTAATTTTTCCACTTCGGACAGCTCTTCCCAATCCTCACGATTTCCGCATCTGCGAAGGTAATCGTGACCGCCGTCCACGGCGCAGGAACCGCAGCTGCAAAACTTGAAATCATGGACAGTTTTGCTTTCGATGATATCTCCGCATTTCTTACATCTGATTGCGTTCCTGATAATTCTCGGCATGATCATTCTCCCTTTAGTGCATTTTTGATTTTCTCTTTTTCCCCACTGCCATCTGTACGGAGGCGCAGGAGCGGAACGGCGCACTTCTCCAGAATGAAGTCCTTTTTCGCGTCCCGCACTGCCTGCTTGCTCCCAGATTTATGAGATCCGCCATCCGCTTTAATCGTCAGCACGCACTTTGCTGATTAGGTCGCAAGTTAGTTCAAAGTTGGTCCCAAGTCAGTTCCAAGTTGGTTCCAAGATTCGTTAGTATTTTGGATTATTTGGACGCAAACCACCTTGCGGCGCTTGTTGTTCCTTCGCAGAAAACCTTCCCGCTTTCACGCAATTCTCTCATCAAAATGCGGATTTGGTTTCGATCAAGCCCCGGCAAAACTTGCTGCAATTCTTTGAACGGAGTACCAACTTCGTTATTCTGCCGGATGTGCTTACAGAATTTCACAACCAGAAAGTTGCGCTTTTATCCAGGGTCTCTTTCCTCTGTTTCCAGTCCGGCATCAGCATCGTTAGGAACGCATAGAACTGCTTTGAATGATTGGGGTGAACGAAGTGGCAAAACTCGTGCATCACAACATATTCGATACAGTTGCGTGGGGCTTCTAATAGCCTCTTATTCAGCGTAACAATTTCCTTTTTGGCCAGACAAGATCCCCACCTGGTCTCCATATTCCGAATCCGCAGTTCTGGCATCGGTACCCCATATTTTTGAAATATGGGGTAGGTTTCCAAAATAATTTCACCGAAAATGGATCGACACTGCTCATCCAGGTAACGGGTCACCATCTTTTGCTTTTTTGCAAAGTCTTCCGTGTCTTTCACACAAAGACGAAGATATATCCCATCAGAGGAAATTGCGTCCCGCATACTGTTCTCCACTTTCAGGCGGATTCCTCTGCCCAGCAGATAGAAAGTCTCTCCGCTGACATATTGCTTGGGTTGAGAGGCATACTGCGCCATCTCACGAAACTTTCTTTGTGCTGAGTGAATATAGGCCCCTTTGCTTACCACAAAATCATCGACTTTTTCAGCCGGGACATCCGGATTAGCTGAAACATAAACCATACAATCCTTATGAACCCGCAGATTGAGATTTTTTACCTGCTTCTGCTCCAGCAGGTAGTGGATCTCGTTGTTTTCATATACGACGATTCTTTTCTGTGCCATTGCTGTCAAAACCTCCGAAGTGCTACTGTTTTGACATTTTCGATGATCTTATCAATGGTGTCAAAAGACAGCTTTAATCCTCGCTCTTTCTCATAGTCATAAAAAAGGTCATCAATATCCTGCGAGATTCGGTCGTGGATTGTTTTGTTGTTGGTCCAGTCCACTTGACTGTGATTGGCCACAATTTTTGTAATCTCTTCCGCAATCTCCGCAACAAAATCAGGAGAAACTTCCGCTTCCTTCGCTTCGTCGAATACTGCTGACAGAACACCGTAAAACGCCTGGGCGTGGACATTATTCTTAATGGATTCCGGATAGGTCACGGTGCTTTTTCCGGCGTGATAGTCTTCCATGATGGTACGCATCTTTGCCAGATATTCAGCCTCGGAGATTACCTTTTCCTTGTACTGCTCCAATGCGTCCTTGATACGCTTGGAGAAACTGTCGTAATAGGCAGGATTCTCCTGATACTTTTCGCTGATGCTGCGGGTCAATTTGCTGGTAATAGCATCTGCCTTTGCACGGAGCGAACCTAATTCCTCTAATTCTCGTTCAAAGTCATCTTTGTTCAGAATATCGATGGGGCTGGTGATCTGTTTCAGACCAGCTACGGAGAGGTGTGTATCCAGAAGATTTTGCATCAGCGGCTCATATTCCCGGTTATCAATGGCATCGCAGTAACGGATTTTCACGCTACGGCGCACCTTGGAGAAAAAGATAAAAGTGTTTTGATACTGCTTCAATTCATCTTTCGGAATGGCTGCATACGCCTGTTCCGCATTCAGTACCATATTCAACGCTTTGCCAAAAGCACAGAGGAAATTATAAAAGTTCTCTCGCTTCTTATCGTCAGCAAGAAAAACTTCCACTTCTTCGGTGTCGCGTGGATTTTTTAAGTCTGCAAACAGTTCCGTCAACCGGGTATAGGCTTCCCGCAGGCCAGCCACAGACGACATGACATCCACCACAACACCCTTCAGATCTCCACTGTCAAAGTTCTCCAGCCCGGCACCGCTGTACAGATCCATAGCGGTATCCAACTTTTCAATCAGTCCACGGTAGTCCACAATGAGGCCGTAGTCCTTGCCTTCATACAGACGATTGGTGCGGGCAATAGCCTGGAGCAGACCGTGTTCTTTCAACTCTTTGTCAATGTAGAGCACCTGGCAGATGGGGGCATCAAAACCGGTAAGCAACTTACTGCACACAATGAGAATATCAATATCCCCTGCGCAGAACTGGTTCTTCATTGCATCTTCGTAGGCATCTGCGTCACCGTAGCGGTTCATCATTTTATTCCAGTAGGCAATGACCTTATCGTCGGCACCCTCGTCTATATCGTCTACACTTTCCCGCAGATCAGGCGGTGAGATCACCACGGCACAGTTCAAATCCCCAAATTGCTCAAAACACTCCAGATACCGAATCGCATCCCGCTTGTAGTTAGTGGCCAGCATAGCCTTAAAGCCGGTATCTTTGTACCCTTCAATGAAGTGCTCATTGATGTCCAGAGCAATCCGCTTGATACGAGCATCGGTGGAGGTTAGGCGACGGATACTGCTCCATTTCCGTGAAAGGTCATCCCGCTGCGCTTCCGTGAGCCGTTTGGTAGTCTGTTTGAACCAGAGATCTATATTAGCCTCATCCACATTCTGTTCCACAAAACGGCCTTCGTAAATGAGCGGTACAATGGCTCCGTCATCCACACCGTCCTTGATAGTATATTTGTGGATCAACTTACCGAATTTCGCCATGGTGTTCTTCTCTTTTTTCATCAAAGGAGTACCGGTAAAGCCGATGTAGCAGGCATTGGGGAACACCGTCCTCATTTTGGTGGCCAGCAGACCATAGTTGGAGCGGTGGCTTTCATCCACCAGCAGAAACACATCCCGTGAAAAATTCTTGTGCTCCATTTTTTCAGCGGTGTTGAACTTATTGATGATGGTAGTGACCACATCCGCCTTGCCGCTATTCAGCAGCTCCACCAGATTCCGTCCACTGGTGGCTCTGGCCGGATTGAGCCGGGTGTGTGCAAATGTAGCTGCGATCTGCCGATCCAGTTCCTTGCGATCAGTGACAACGACCACTTTCGGGTTGCAGTCGGACAGTTCCATTAAGATATACTTTGCCAGCATAACCATGGTCAGGCTCTTGCCGCTGCCCTGGGTGTGCCAGATCACGCCACTTTGACGGTTACCCTTTTCGTCCGACTGCTGAATGGTCTTGATAATCTCTTTGATGGCGAAATATTGCTGATACCGGCAAATCTTCTTTACATTGGCGTCAAAGAGCACAAAGTATCGGATCAGTTCTATAACCCGTTCTTTGCTGAACAGAGAAATCAAATTCCGATCCTGCTCAGTGGGAGCGCGGTCAGTCACATACTGGGCCAGAGCCCCTTCCAGAAAAGCGGTGTTCTGTTCCTTCCACACATTCCAGAATTTTTTGGGCGTTCCGGTGGTGGCATACTTCACGGCATTTTTATTGGTCGCCATCACAATCTGGGCAAACTTGTAGAGCTGCGGAATATATTTCTTTTGCTGGTTGCGGATGTTCTGCTCCACGGCCTGTTCTACGCTGATCTGGGGCGTTTTACACTCAATGACAGCAAAGGGGATACCGTTGATAAACAGCACGATGTCCGGCCGGGCGTTGTGGAGCTTGTCCCGACTGTCTACTGCAAACTCCTCGGTAACATGGAACAGATTGTTCTCCGGATGTTCCCAGTCAATGTATTTCAGGTTGAAACTGAGGGTTTTGCCCTCTCCCACAGTCTCTGGATAGCTTTTGCCCAGCAACAGGGCATCATAGATTTTTTCACTGGAGCGAACAAGGCCGTCAGTTAAAGGCTCGTCCAGATCTTCCATTGCCCGCTCGATGTTGCCGGCGGAGAACTCGTTTTCCGCACCGGCGAAGGCATAGCGGTTGAGCCGCCGCAGCTGGCCCCGGAGGATGTCTTTCAGCAGCACATGGTATCGGCTGCCTCTCTGCGCCTCGCAGTCCTCCGAGGATATGTAGGTATAGCCCATGGACCGCAGCAGATCAATGGCCGGCTGCTGGCTGATATTCTTTTCTAAATATAGGGATTTGTCCATGGTTGCCTCCTTTCGGAAATATCAGTAAACGCAGGATTAGCGGGGCGGGAAATCCCGCCTCGCTCTCCTGCCTCTGGATTTACTTTTCTTTGCGGACTCCCTTAAAAGGAGTGCCATCCTTTTTGACATCCATAAAACGACCGGTGTCACTGTCTCGCTTTACCCATTGTTTTGTAACAGGGTTGAAAGCCTGAGAACGGTCTTTTACCGCACCGTTTCTATGTCCGTCGCCGCTGGGAGGATTGGTTGCCATGCGTTTTCACCTCCTTTCACTGCCATCTGCACATAGCAAAATAAGCAAGAGTTGCTTCACAAATCTCCTCAGGAGATTTGCCGAGGTCAATGATTTCTTTCAGATCAGACTTCATTCTTTCCGTGTAGTTCTGCCCGTTGTCCACAACCTTCTTTAGCAGTTCTTTGCAGACATGTTCCTGCATTTCTTGTTCCGTCATGTTTTCACCCTCACAATACCCGTCAGCAACAGCTGCATCAGGGCTTTTTTCTTTTGTTTTTCCTGCTCGATGTCTTGCTGAAGTAGTTCGATTTCACGGTCAGCGGCAGAAAGAACTTCGGCAATGGCGGTTTGTTCTTCTATATCTGGAATGTCAATTGTTAAACAACTATACTTAGATATCCAATGTCTTTCGTGACCACCCACAGTAAATTTGATTAGCTGCATTGCTTCGTATGCAAAAACTATGCTAAGCCCATCCTTAATCGTCAAAATTTTCATTGCTGATGACTTTACTTTAAAAGGAAAGTCCACATATTTTGTTGCCGTTGTAAAATCGTCAAATATTACCACTGGCACTTTAGTAAAAACGCCCTCAGTTTCATTAGTGTAACCTAAAATGAAAGTTTTTCCAGCAGTCAATACTGGAGTCTTATATGAATCGTCATAATCGGTCGTCTTAACCAAATAAGCAGTTGGCTGTATATAATTAAAGATTTCTCCTAATTCTACTGTCTTCCAACTTTTTAAAAACCCTGGAAGGCGCTTTTTGCCGGTCAAAAGCTGCTGCATGAGATACTTTTTCTGCCGCTGCTTTTCGGCAAGGCGCTTTTCTTTCAGTTCAATCACCTTGTCCTGGGTGGTGAGGATGGCGGCAATCTTTCGTTGTTCTGCAATGGGCGGAAGTATGCAACCAATTGGGGCAAAGGAATCCCAATACAGTCGTTTCCGGAAGTCCGTCACACCATAGGACTGTCGGTCGATCTGATTTATCATCTGGGGTGTTCTTGAGTAATAATCCATAAATAACGGATAGGCCTTGTCATTTGGCTCAGCAACAATGTAGGCTGGGCTCACCATTCCTGTTGTGCGCACAGTCCCAATCGCTCCTTGCCATGCCCGCATCATGTTAAAAACCAAATCACCGGACACAGCTTTCTTGTACTGGGACTTATCCTCGATTCGTTTTACCTGCTTAGGAAGTTCAGCCGCATCTACTTCACCATCTGATACACCAGAGTGAATGGATACCATTAAAAGCGGTAGATTTTCATCCCCAGATTCTTTTCTTTCGGTATAGATATCTCCAAGGGTGTATCGTTTCCAATTGGCAGGAGCAAGTCCCAGTGCGGTTTTTACATATCTTTCTGGCACCTCTCCCCGGCGTATCTGTTCAATTCGCTGTTTGATTTCTGGCGTCATGTTCAACACCTCTTATAGTTTCTTCAGTGCATCACGAGGAATCATAATTGTGTTATCCACATACCAAGGGATATTCGGAGTAAATTCGTTCAATTTCTCACGGTTTCAGCCGCTTCACATCCGCAGTCAGCTCGTCCACATCGTCCGACGCTTCCAGCACCCGGCGGTTGGCATCGTACTGCTCATATTGCTCCAGCGCCAGTTTTTCCGCAACCTCTCGCTTCACAGTTCCGAAATTCTCCAAAACTTCCCGACCATTGAAACGCAGAAAATCGCCCAACTTGCTTTCCCAGTCCGCCATGTGCATAGGGTTGTGCCCTTTGGCCTGCAGCTCCGCATAGTCCAGATACATATTCACAATGAGATTCAGCGTGCTGATCTCCTCATGGGTCATATAGTTTTTCGCTACCGTCACATCGCCCCGGCGCACTTTGACTCCCTTAAAAGAAGTGAGTCCCATGTTATCCTTGAAAGCATCGGCCCGATTGGCAATGAGCTCTGGCGCAGTGTGGCCCGTGGCAGCATATTCCAACTTGTTCTGAACCGATTTGAAGAAGTTTTGAGCGACCTGACTTTTGCTGTCGTAGTCGATCGAGAGGGCGAATATCTCCTTGACCTTCTGATACAACCGCTTCTCACTGGCACGAATATCCCGAATACGCTCCAGTAATTCATCAAAGTAGTCAGCGCCAAACTCCCTAGGATTCCGCAGTCGCTCATCATTAAGTGCAAATCCTTTTTTCATATATTCGGTCAGCACACCGCTGGCCCAGCGGCGGAAGTGTATACCCACATTGCTGCGCACCCGGTAACCAACGGCCAGAATCATGTCTAGATTGTAAAACTTTGTATCACGGCGGATTTGACGATTTCCTTCCATTTGAACTTGTAAGTAACTCTTACAAGTTGCCCTCTGTTCCAATTCACCGTCCTCGTATATGTGCTTAATGTGCGTGGTGATATTCTGCGGAGTTACCTGATAGAGTTCTGCCATGGATCGCTGGGTCATCCAGATCGTGTCTTCCTCAAAATAGACATCAATCTTGGTATCGCCCTTTTCATTTTGATAAATCAGGATTTTTCCGGTGTTCTCTACCTCATTACTCATAATCCCAGCTCCTTCAAATAGCCTTTCATCTGCGCCTGCACCTCGGTCAATTCCGCCTCGATGGTGGCAATATTCCGCTGCACCTCATCAATATCCACCAGTTCTTCTTCCTCAAAGGTATCCACATACCGTGGGATATTCAGGTTGAAGTCGTTCTCCTTGATCTCGTCGAAGGAGGCCACATAACTGTATTTATCCTCGTTCTGCCGTGCTTGATAGGCATTGACAATACGGGTAATGTCACTGTCCCGCAGAATGTTCTGGTTCTTACCCTTTTCAAAGTTTCCGTCCCCGGATGCGTCGATAAACAGCACATCCCGGCATGTCCGGTTCTTCTTAAATACCAGGATACAGGCAGGGATTCCGGTTCCATAAAATAGGTTGGCAGGAAGGCCGATGACCGCATCCAGCAGATTCATTTCCACCAGCTGACGCCGGATTTTCCCCTCGCTGGCTCCACGGAACAGAACACCATGGGGCAGCACCACCGCCATTCGGCCGTTTTCTGCATCCAAACTGGAGAGCATATGCAGCACAAAGGCATAATCACCTTTGGAAGTAGGAGGCACGCCCCAATCGAAACGGTGGTACTGATCCAGTTCGGCGGACATTTTCTTCTTGCCCCTCTTGTCTGCCTCAGCCTCCGAAAGGAAGCCGCTGTCCCACTTGTCCAGACTGAAGGGAGGATTTGCCACTACCACCTGGAACTTCATTAAATTATCATCCTCAACATTCTGAGGATTAGAGAGAGTATCTCCCTGCCAGATCCGGGCATCATCCACACCGTGCAGGAACATATTCATAGTGCAGAGAGCCCAGGTCTGAGCGTTGAGCTCCTGGCCATAGATAGCCACCTTGCCACTGGGTACTTTCTTATAGGCTTTCAGCAACAAGCCGCCGCTGCCGCAGGTGGGATCGTAGATTCGGTCGTTCTCCTTGGGCTGCACCAGAGAGGCCACCAGTTCAGAGACCTGGCTTGGGGTAAAGAACTCTCCACCCTTTTTTCCGGCATCAGAGGCGAACATAGCAATCATGTACTCGTAGGCATCTCCGATGATATCGGCAGAACCCAGCTGACTGGGACGCAGATCCAGACCGTTGAAATCCTCCAGCAAGTTGCGCAGGGTAGCGTTCTTCTCTTTTGGTTCACCAAAATCCACTTGGGAGTTGAAATCGATAGCCCGGAATACATTGCGCAGCTTTCCGCTGTTGCGCTCTTCGATGTGGTTCAGTGCCACATTGATTTTCTGGCCGATTTCAGCGTCGTTCCGGTTGGCATAGAGATAGTCGAAAGTGGACTGCTCGTCCATTGCAAAGCGTTCCCGGCTCATGGCCCGTTCCACCCGGCGCATATCCCCGTCATACTGTTTGATGTACTCCTCGCGCCTCTCTTTAGAAACATCGCTGAGGTACTTCACGAACAGCATGGAGAGGATGTAGTCTTTATAGCGGGAACTGTCGATCTTGCCGCGGAAACTATCACAGGCGTTCCACAGAACCTGTTCAATATCTTTTCTGTTTGTCATCTTCATTTCCCTTTCTTTGCTCTTTTGTACGCCTGATCCAGTACACACGCATAATACTTTTCTTTTTCAGCTGCCAACATCCTAAGTAATTGGCGTTCCCTTTTAGCCAACAGATTGAACTGGGAGATTTTACGCTGATCCTCCACGGAAAGAAGGGTCAATTCAAAGTCAGCTAAAAATCTTGCGTTAACTGCGCCAAGCATATTACTGGTTGCATTCTCATAAATTTTTCGTTTTATCTTTTCTGTATTCAGCAACCAAAAAAGATACTCTGGCAACATGCTCTTATCTTCAACTCGAATCACTACAAAGTTTGAGGAAACCACCATTCCAGATGTAGTTTCATCAATCAGAACTGCTGTATAGGGAGCTGTAAGGCGGACAATAATATCTCCGCTTTGTGAGAGGTATTCTTCTTTCAGCGGTTCTTTTGCTTCATAGATATCGGCCTCTTTCAATTGAATTGTCCCTTCCTGCTGGATACACCGCAGATTAATCAAGGGATATCGATACTCACTTGGCTCTTTGGCCTGCTTTCTCGACAAGACCAGGCCGCTACGAACACTCGCAAGGTCCTGCAATTTCATTCTTCCGCCTCTTTTGTCACGGTCAATAAATAACAATAGCTTTCTAAAAAAATTTCTCTCTGATGAATTATTTTCATTATACACCAGGTCATCTTCCCTTGTCAACAGCAAATTGTCATGGCGAGAAAATAACTTGCGGGTTTGTCAAACATATTGGACAGTGACCTGGGCGGGAGACATCCAGCGGAGAGGCCTCATGGGTAAGTTGTTGGAACGACGGTTGTGGA
>OGXX01004943.1_pt1 | contig 9960 bp, 9 predicted proteins | sample 1576301 | NCBI WGS metagenome assembly OGXX01 (sample SAMEA3541469, study PRJEB24748) | human gut metagenome | biome: human gut; feature: human-associated habitat; material: faeces | place: China | collected 2012 | reverse complement strand
TGTCTTCTTGGTCCATCTGACTTCTTATCCTCTTAATGGCATCCTCCCTGGATAAAGAATCCCTCTTCATCAATCGGTCTAGTTGGACTTCTTCGTTACAAAATACAAGAACAACCTTGTCAACCAATGAGTCAAACCCTGCCTCCAAGAGTAGGGCTGCATCTATTACTAGCAAGTCTTCATTCCTGTTTTTTTCTAGGGCCTGGCATACCAGGTCATGTATTTTCTTATGTGAAATCCTATTTAGGTCTTTCAGCCTAGACTTATCTGAAAAAACTATTCCCGCTAAAATCTTTCTATCAACCTTGCCATTGACAAGGGCCTCAGGAAAGCTGACCTTCATTTCTTCCAAAACATCATCGTACTCATATATTTCTCTTGACAGGAGGTCTGCATCTATTATGATAGCCCCTCTTGATGCTAGTATTTTTGAAACACTACTCTTACCACAGCTAATATTTCCAGTCAAACCCATTACCAACATACCAACACCTACTTAGTTTCATACCATGACTTACCTATATTTAAGTCAACCTTCAAATCTACCCCTAGGTTTACTGCATTTTCCATCTCTTCCCTAAGCAAGACTTCAACCTGAGTCAACTCATCTGCTGTCGCTTCCACTATCAACTCATCGTGTACCTGCAAGATTAACCTGGATTTTAAACCTTTTTCCTTTAATCTATTGTAGACATTTACCATAGCTATCTTGATAATATCTGCTGCACTACCCTGGATTGGGGCATTCATAGCAGCCCTCTTACCCCTATTTTTTTCTACAAAGTTACTAGACTTGATTTCAGGTATATACCTACGTCTATTAAATATGGTTGTAGAATAACCCTTCTCTTCTGCTTCTGAAACTATATGGTCCATAAAGGCCTTGATAGTTTCATACTTGTTGAAGTAACTTTCTATATATTCCTTGGCCTTTTTTTGACTAATATTAAGGTCTTGGGCCAAACCAAAATCACTCTTACCGTATATTATACCAAAGTTTACAGCCTTGGCAGCAGACCTCAATTCTGGTGTAACCTGATCAAAGTCTACATTAAATACCTGGGAAGCCGTCTTTCTATGGATGTCCTCCCCACTATTGAAGGCCTCAATCATATGCGGGTCCTGACTCATATGGGCTAAAACTCTTAGCTCAACCTGTGAGTAGTCGGCATCTACTAGACTCATAGAATCACCAGCTATAAATACCTTCCTAATCTGTCTCCCCATATCAGTCCTTACAGGTATATTTTGCATATTAGGGTCGGTAGAAGATATCCTGCCAGTAGTAGTTATGGTCTGGTTAAAAGATGAGTGTATCCTTCCATCCTTAGCGTTCACCAAAGCCTCTATACCGTCTATATATGTAGACTTAAGCTTGACTACAGACCTATACTCTGTAATCATGTCTATAATTTCATGCTTGTCTCTCAACTTTTCCAAGACTTCTGCATTTGTAGAATAGCCAGTTTTAGTCTTCTTTATTACTGGTAGACCCAATTTTTCAAAGAGAATATGGCCTAACTGTTTTGGAGAATTCACATTGAAGTCTTGGCCTGCAAGTTCATGTATATTCTTTTCTGTCTTGTCTATTATCTCATCAAAGTCTTTAGCCAAGTTAGATAGGATATCCCTATCCACACATATACCAGCATATTCCATCTCTGCCAAAACCTCTACTAGGGGCATTTCCACATCATAGAAAAGCATTGACAACTGGTCTTCGTCAATTATCTTCTTCATCTTAGGATATGAACCTATAATAGTAGAAAGCATACCACTTACATACTGGTCCAACTTTTCTAGGTCAACCTGCCTGTAGTCAAGTGCCTTGGCACCCTTGCCCAGCAGGTCCTCCTTAGACATTATAGTCTTGTAGATATACTTACTAGAAATACTGTCTATATCATATGATGTAGAAGTCTTAGAATCTATCACATACTCGGCTATAGCTATATCAAAGGTCATATTTCTAAGGTCTATACCATATGGTTTAAGAGCCACATAGTCAGCCTTCATTTCATAGCCTATCTTTTCTATATCTTCATCCTCTAATATAGTTCTTATCTTTAAAATATCGTCACCATGGACCCTATACAACTTATCATTACCCAAGCTCAGATAGGTCATATAGACATCCTGGTCCAGTATATTAGCATCAGTCCTAAAGACCTTCATAAAAATCTGTCCCCTGTCCTTAACCTGGTCAATAAAGGCATCAAAGTCCGTCAACTTACATATTTCTATATCAGCAGCCTGGTCTTCCTGGCCTGTAAGGTCATTTAACCTGGCAATTAGGCTGATAAATTTCAATTCCTGGAAGGCCTTTACTACTTCTTCTACAGAAAATTCTCCAAAAGCCATCTGGTCTATCGAATAGTCTAAAGGTACTTCCCTAAATATAGTAGCAAGATCCTTACTCATTAAGGCAGACTCCATATTTTCTTCTACCTTCTTCTTTTGAGCTCCCTTCAACTTATCCACATTATCCAAGACACCTTGAACAGTCTTATATTCAAGCAATAGTTTTATACCGGTCTTTTCACCTATACCAGGTATCCCAGGTATATTATCAGACTTATCACCCATCAGGCCCTTAAGGTCTATAAACTGGTCTGGTGTCAATGAGTACCTATCCATAACTGCTTGGGCATCGTACTCTTCGACCTCTCCTACACCCTTTTTAGTAATCAAGACCCTTGTATTATCTGAAGCTAACTGGATGGCATCCCTGTCCCCAGTAACTATATATACCTCATAACCCTCTTTTTCAGCATCCAAAGATAGGGTGCCAAGTATGTCATCCGCCTCATAACCTTCTATTTCTTCCCTATCTATATTCAACTTATCCAAAACATCCTTTAAGGGATCTAGCTGCATGGCCAGCTCACCAGGCATTTTCTTCCTACCTGCCTTGTATTCTGTATAAGACTTGTGCCTAAAAGTAGGGGCCTTCATATCAAAAGCCACAGAGATATGGCTAGGTTCATAGCTTTTTATCATTTTAAATAGCATAGTCAAAAAACCATATATAGCATTAGTATGTAGGCCTTGACCATTATCCATTGGTGGTAGGGCAAAGAAGGCCCTATTTATAATTGAATTACCATCTATTAAAAGTAATCTGTTTTTCTTCATTCTATTAATCGCTCCTCTCTTTTATTCTAGACGACTAAGTTAAATTATACCATAAATAGCAAATATATTTTTTTATTATTTACTTTTTATTCTTGTTTTTATTTCTATCATATGGTAAAATACTCTATGTACTGAAGTCAAACTGTTTGACCTCATAAGCCGCTGTGGCGGAATTGGCAGACGCACAGGACTCAAAATCCTGCGGTAGCAATATCGTGCCGGTTCGACCCCGGCCAGCGGCACTTAAAGACACAGGATTTTTCTTGTGTCTTTTTTCTTTACCCATATATAATTCATATAACAAAAAACCTATGGATGGGTCAAGGGCCCATCCATAGGAAACATAAGACTGGTGACGATATTGAGGATGTGAGGGAGTTCGCCACCAGCAAAAAATAATTACAGCTTGTAGCCGTAAAGACACCAAAGTAATCTTTGTACTTTTATGGTAGCAGACCTGTATGAATTAGAAATATATTTAGTTCGAATTTTTTATGAGATTTCACACTATTCTGATTTTTTCCTTGTAATATATAAATCATCTCTAACCTGGCCACCTATTTAAAAATATAGCAACTTGAAATAAAACCCTTCCTATCGTATACTATTCCTATATAAGGTACCCTATTTAGGGCCTATAATTACCTTTAAAATAGATATTAGCAGATAGGAGACAAGTAAAAATGGATATTAAACAACTTGAGGCCTTTGTTGCCGTAGCAAAAAACCAAAGTTTCTCCAAGGCTGCCAAGGAACTCTACCTTACCCAGCCTACAATCAGTTCACATATACAAAATCTAGAAAATGAAATGCAGACTTCCCTATTTAACAGGAATAGCAAGTCTATCACCTTAACTGATTCTGGTTACATCCTCTTCAATCATGCCATAGCCATACTCAACGACTGTAAGAGGGCTGTCAATGATATCAGGGACTACCAGGGTAAGATAGAGGGTAATGTAGACTTAGTGTATACCTGTGTTCCTGGGGAGGCTATCCTACCACCGATGATAAAAAAATTTTCCAGTCAATACCCTGGAGCCACTTTTACCCTTAAAAATATGACACATGACCAGGCTATTTCGGAGTTAAATAACGATAATGCCAGTCTCTGCCTGACATCTACTATCACAGAGTCAGACAGGCTAGTCTATACCTTATTTTCAAAAAACGACCTAGTACTTGTCTGCCCACCAGACTTGGATATAAAAAATAAGGACGGTTTCGTAAGCCTGGAAAGTTTTAAGAAACTCCCCCTTATCTTAAAAAGTGACGAGAGTTTGGATGGCGACTACCTATCCAGAAAATTAAATTCAGTCGGTATAAACTCCAAGGACCTACATATCAGGGCCTATATAGATTCAGACAACCTTATCATGTCCATGGTAAGTGCCGGCATAGGGTCTACCCTGGTAACAAATGGTCTTGCCCAATATGGAAAAAGGTACAACAACTTCAATATATATAGGATAGAAAACCTGAGTATGGTTTCGGACCACTACCTGGTATATTCAGACAAGAAGTTCCTATCTCCTACTGAGAAGGCCTTCTTAAACTATGTATTTGAACTATACAACCTTGACAAGCCCTTCTAGGCAAAAAAATACCGACACGGATTTATCTTAACTTAAATCCGTGTCGGTATTTTAATTTCATTCTAAACTTAGCAAATCACAATACTAGCCAATCTTTAGTTTAGGTCTTCCGGTGTAACAACCTTTATACCACTTAGCTGCTGGCTAAAGCCGGCCCTAAAGTTTTCTAAAAACTCTTTTCTAAGTATATCTCTTTCCTTTAATTCCTCTTCAGTCAAGTCTCTCTCCTTAGCTATCCTAGCCAGCTCATTAATCCTTGCCAGCTTAGTTTTGTCAAATTCGTTAATCAAATCCATATCCAGTACTCCTTTCTTTTACCTCTATTTTATCCTATTATTCTACAGCCCCTTAGCCTCTATACGGCTAAGCGCGTAGAACTCATCTAGACTATCGCTGATAATATCTATAGCCTCTTTTATCCTATCCACAGTCTCCATTGATATATTTATCCTAAAAAACCTGTCCTCAATATCCAAATCATAATATATATATCCAGGTTGAAGGGCTACCTTTTTATTATACATGAAATTTACAAAATTTCTAGATGAAAATCCCCTATTTAGACCAAGAAAGAAGTTGATACCCCCCTTGTTCTTGATAATAGTCAGGCGTCCCCCAAGTTTTTTGTTTATATACTTGTAAGTCTCTAAAAATTTATCTGTATATATTTTTTCCATATCAGAAGTATGCTTGTCCCAGTTAAACTTGGACATATAATAATAGAGTGATTTTTGAATTAGAGGTGAAGTAGATATATCAGAATTATGCTTAGACACCACAGTCCTCTCTACCAGTTCTGTTGGTACCACCATTAGCCCCATCCTCAGACCAGGCATCAGGATTTTAGAAAAACTCTTTATATATATTACCCTATTGTACTTATCATATGACTTCAGGGTCCTGTTATTTTCAGACAAAAACTTAAAATCACTGATAAAATCATCCTCTAATATATAGAAATTATATTCCTCGGCCAAGTCAATTAATTTCTTCTTCTTGTACTCTGAATAAGAAATCCCTGTAGGGTTCTGAAAATTTGGCATAACATACAAGAGTCTGGGTCTTATCTTTTCCAACTTCATTTTTAGGAGGCCTATATCTATACCATCTTCTAAAAGTGGTATGGATATGAGTCTGGTATTCCTCATCTTAAGTAGGTCTATAGTCCCAGAGTATGTTGGTTCTTCAATAAAAACTACATCCGAATAGCTCAGTAGGCTCTTTGAAATAATATCTATACCCTGCTGACCACCTGAAATAATAATTATATTGTCAGGACTGGCCTGAATCTTTTGCTCGGCAAGGTAGTCTACCATTACCTCTTTTAATTCATAGATTCCATTGCCATCATCATAATTAAACAGGCTAGCCAGTTCATCATCTAGGGCCATATTGACTGCCTTTTTAAAGTCATTGATAGGAAATATATCTGCCAAGGGATTACCCGTATCCAACCTATAGAGGTCACTCTTGGCAGAAATAGACCTGGTCTTTTTAATCTTGGAAACATAGCAGCCACTCCCCTGTCTCTTTATTAAATAACCTTCATTTTCTAAGAGGTCATAAGCCTTGACTATAGTAACGCTATTTACTCCTAATAGAGCCGACAATTTCCTTATCGGTGGTAGCTTTTCGTCACCAACCAGTTTACCGTCCAATATCCAATTTTTTATCCTATTATATACTTGTATGTATTTTTTATTATTTTCGTCAAATTCAAACTTGTAGATGTCTAGAGTCATATTATCCTCCCAAGCTAAACAACTAAATAAAATAAAAGTGCTGCTAAAGCAACACTTTTATCTCCCAAAACACCGTAGACCAATTAAATTCACACCCGGAATCACCCAGGTGGGTGATCAGTCATACATTTTCTGAAATCCCGGAAAGTCCAGGCCTATCATACTCGTATATGAACATAATCTCCCGTATAATATATGTAGGTTGAACTTACATATAGCCTTGTCGCATGTTCTAGATATACATATATTATACCACTTTAAATAGTCACTAGCAAGATTTAATAGATCATTATTCCAAAAGTATATATGTCTGAAGGCAGTAATGAGTATGGTTTTGAAGTTTATTAGCAACTAGGACTTACCTCCTAGCCACACTATCCCTATCTGAAATCGTATAAGGTAGTTCAACCTTTTTCTCATCAATTTCTATGCCCTTTACCATCTTTATTATCATCCTGATAGCAACTGCTCCCATGTCATATAAAGGCTGCTTAACTGTAGTCAGCTTAGGCCTACACATCTTAGAAAACTCGATGTCATAGAAACCTACAACTGAAATATCCTCTGGAACCTTGTATCCCAGATCAAAACAGGCATTTATAGCACCAATGGCAACCTCATCACTAGTAGCAAAGATTGCATCTACATCTACTTTAGACTCCAACATTTCCTTCACAGCCATATAGCCGTCATCGAAAGTTGGTCCGCATGATTTTATAATATCTTCATTAACCTTTAGGCCCTTGCCTACTATAGCATCCCTATAACCTGTCAATCTCTCATCAGCCAGGTTTGTCTGGAATGTAGTATTTAGTAGGGCTATCTTTTTGTGACCCCTATCCAACAAGAAGTTAGTCATATCCTTGACTGCTGAATTATTATTTATAGATACATTGTAGATATCGTAGTCTCTTGTAGTCTTGCTTATATATACAGCTGGTATACCCGAATCTTCTAGCAAGTCTACTACATCCTTGTCGATATCCCAGCTAATCATTACTATACCCTCAACTTGCTTAGCCCTAAGTAGGTTGATATTTTTAACTTCCAGGTCTTTTTCCGAATATGTATTAGCCAAAAGTATATCATAATCATACATCTTTGAAATTTCTTCAATTCCATTTAATACTTCAGCTGAAAAAGTATCGGTAACTTCAGGAACTATGACTCCTATTAACTGACTCTTCTTAGTCACCAAGCTTCTAGCCAGAGGATTTGGTACATATCCTGTCTCTTTGATTACATCAAGTACCCTTTGCTTGACTTCATTTGTCACTGGCTTGGAGTCATTAATAACCCTTGATACGGTAGATATTGATACTCCTGCCTTCTTTGCAACATCTTTTATTGTAGTCGGTCTTTTCACTACCATTGTAATTCTCCTTCCTCGAGAAATCATAAAGCTATTATGGGTATAACCTTTTCCCTACACCCAAATAATTTTATATAGGTTTCAAAATAAAATCTAAGATATTAGTCTATAAAATTTAATTCCCTATTTAACTATTATATAACAAAGAACAAAATAAATATAGTTTTTTTGTATAATTTATGGTATTTTGTTGTATTTTTCCGAATTATATATTAATATACTTTATATACGATTTTGACTGCAAGAATCGTAGTAAAATAAAGGGTCAAGATAACCTACATATTTTTTAGGAGGCTAATTATGTTTGATAAGATTAAGGAGATTATAGTTGAACAGTTAAATATCGATGATAGTGACTTCATTAATTTAGACACTAATCTTCAGGAAGACCTTAATGCAGATTCACTAGATGCTGTAGAAATTATAATGAACATCGAAGAAGAATTTGATATTAAGGTTGATGACGATGAACTAGAAAACATAAAGACTATAGGAGATATCGTCAAATACATAGAAAACAATAAATAATTCATTTTAAAAAAGAAAAAACTTTACTTATATTGCATAAACTATAAGTAAAGTTTTTCTATTTTAGTGTCAATTTTCCTTTTGCTTTGGATTTTATATTATCAGCTTCTGTCCCTATTTTTCTTCATAAAATTCAATGTTCTTGATAGTTATATCAAAACTACCATCCTCATTTTGCTTAAAGGAATACTTCATAGGATCTTCAAAGTCATCCAATAGACCCTTTATATCAAAACCAGTATTAGTCTTGATACTCCTACGCTTTAACTTCTTTTCAACCCAGGTCTTATCGATATTGAAATTTTCTGATACACCCTTTTCAACCATCAACTCCTTGTAGGATTCCTTCCTAGCATCATCCTTGATAGACTCTTCTATAAACTTGTCCAAGTCGACGTCATTGGCCTCTTTTAGATTGTAATTTAAAATACTCCTTATACTTTCAGCCTCCTTAACATCACTGGCATAGGCATTAGTAATCCAATTTTCAGTAGTATTTTTAAAGACCTTAGTCAAGTACTTCTCATCCCTGACCTTTTCAACCTTTAAAAATTCTGTCACAAAGCTTGAATCCGCTTCCTGCTTTTCAGCCAGCTTGTCTAAGACCTGGAGCTGCCATTCATCATTTAAACCACTTGGTCCTATCAGGGCTGCATGGATAATCTTCTGAGAATCCTGGATTCCTATTTCATTGGTTACCATCTTGATAGAAACCCGGCTTTCCTCCTCATCATAGGCTATCTCATGTGTATACAATTTCTTGTAGTCCAGCTTGATAATAGCTACTCCCTTCTGGTCCTTGTGGGTATATAGGACTACAGCTAGGTCGCAAGAGTCTAGTTCGGCATTTATCTTCATGGCATCAAACATAAACCTGGCTATCCCCTGGGAACTAACTACAAAGGATGCCTCATCATATAGGATATGGTCTGCACATACCCTTATTTCATTGTCTCCATAGTCCTTGAACTTGGCCTTTCTTAAGTCTTCATCCCTCAATATACGCCTGATCACCTTTTGGTAAAAGGCATCCGTCTCCGGTGATATAGAGTTCTCTACATCATTTAAAACTGGAAAGTCTGAGTTCTTGTCCAAAACGTGTATGATAAACTTATTTATAATCATCTATTATTCCTCCTAATTTTTCTAGCAAGCCAACCATATCTTTAGGTAGACTGGATTTTAATTCTATCCTATCCCCCAACCTAGGTTGGTCAAAAATCAACTTGTAGGCATGCAGGGCCTGCCTATCAATCAAACTACGATCAGGCCTTCCATACAGGTCGTCCCCCATAATTGGATGGCCTATATGTGATAGGTGGACCCTTATCTGGTGGGTCCTGCCAGTTTCCAAACGAAGATTGACAAGACTGGCCCCATCCAACCTCTGTAAGACCCTATAATGTGTAATAGACCTCTGCCCCCTTGGGTCTACCACCCTACTTATAGAGTCCTCTGTCTCCCTGTATATTGGAAAATCGAGCGTCCCACTATCTTGGCTTATTATACCCTCTACTATGGCCAGGTACTCCTTATGATGAAGATGTCTATAAATAGGCTATATTTTGGGTAAGTAAGTCTTAAGTAA
>OGXX01004936.1_pt1 | contig 9966 bp, 7 predicted proteins | sample 1576301 | NCBI WGS metagenome assembly OGXX01 (sample SAMEA3541469, study PRJEB24748) | human gut metagenome | biome: human gut; feature: human-associated habitat; material: faeces | place: China | collected 2012 | reverse complement strand
CTAAGATATCAAGTCTTAGTTTTAATATACCTATATATTATTTCTATTATGTCCAAGATACCTATTATATATAAGCAGTAGATATATACTAATATTATTTTGGTATAAAGAAGTAATTATATAAATAAGAGTAGAAAAATAATCGTATAGTCATATATAACAAAAAACTATGATATAATAATTTCAGGTGGTGAGATTATGTGTTTGATATGGAACTTAATAAAAGCATTTGCAGATACAGAAGATGATAATAAAAAAGATAACAATGATTTAGAAGATTGGCAAAAAGAATTAGTAAAAGAAAAGAAGTATAATACATTTAACTTTGAAGAGGAAGAGTTAGAAGACGATGACTATTATTCAGAAGATGATAATGAATAAGAAATTTGTCAAAATATATTGAATAAATAAAAATAATTTGATATACTTAAATTAGTTAAAGAAAGACGCTAGTACAGGTCTATTTAATAGATTTTTTGTGCTGGTTTTTTTTTGTATTAACTGAAAGTAGGAGGTGAATGATGGAGAATTTTATTTATGTCAACTCAAGTGATTTAAATGCTGTAAAAGTTAATGGAAACAATCTTGTAATAATGTTCAAAAGTGGTGGTGTGTATGAATATATGGGTGCAGCTTGTGAATACTATAATTTGTTAAATAGTAATAGCAAAGGAAAATATTTTCATCAATTTATAAAAAAACAAATATCAAGAGAAAAAAATTAATTGAAGAAAGGAAAAGATAATAAAATGAAAGAATATGATTTAAAAATAACAAAAGAAAATATTGAAGAAAGTATAAGAAATGATATATTAAAAAGAAATTCAAAATTAAATAAATTAATAGAATTATTAAATAGTATAGAAGAAAATAAAATAATTGCAATAGATGGAAAGTGGGGTTGTGGCAAAACTTTTTTCTTAAAGCAATTAGAGTATATTAATAAAGAAGACTGTAAAAGCGATGTACTTAAGAACAGTGGAAAATTTGAAGGAGAGAATATAAAGAAGTTCAAAGAAAAATATGATGTTTACTATTACAATGCTTGGGAAAATGACATGCATAACATTCCTTTGTTATCTTTAATTTATAATTTAATTAATGATCATCAGAATATTAGAAAAAGAACAGCATCTGGAGAAATAGAGTTACCAATTAATATAAGAAACGCTTTAAATACGATCAGCAAGGGAATAATAGATATAGACAAAGTAAAAAGCTATGAAGATCTAGTGAAAGAAATTACTACAGCTGAAGAGAAAAAGAAGGCATTAAATAATATAATAAATGATATATTACCAGAAAATAAAAAACTAATTTTCATTATAGATGAGCTTGACAGATGTAACCCAAAATATGCTGTTGATATGATAGAAGTAATTAAACATTTTTATACAAATGATAAAATAGTTTTTCTATTAGGAATAAATAATGAGCAGTTATCACATACTATTTCAAATTATTATGGTGTAAAATTCGATAGCTATGGTTATCTTAACAAAATTTATAATTTGATCATTGAATTAGATGAAATTTTGCCTTCTACATATATTGAATCAGTAATAGGGATAAAAGAATCTAGTAGATGGTCAATAAGTGCAATATTTGCTGTGTGTAATTATTTTAATTTTCAAATGAGAGAAATTAACAGAATAATGAATGACTTTGATATAATAATGCATTATATAAGCACATCAGGTTATAGTTATAGTGAAAATAATATATTAAAAAATATATTTTTACCATATTCATTAGGTTTAAAAATAAAGGGAAAAATAGAGTTAACAAATTTTTTAACAGGGAATGGCTATGAAGAATTAGAAAAATTTGTTTTTTCAAATGAGAAAATGAAAAAAATAATAGAGTATAGTATAAAATCAAACATAAATAGCAATGAAAAAAAAGAAATTGTTGAATCAGAAATTAAGGAATATTTAAAGAAAGAATATATAAGCTATTTTTATGAAAAATCGGATGATTGGGAAATAAAAGAAACTAAAAAAATATTTTTAGATACATTTTCATTATTAAGTAACTTTTCTAGATATTAAAGATTCACTTGCAATAATGCAAAATATAACAAAAAATAAAAATATTGAAAAATTTATGATATAATTAATACATAAGCAGTAGGAGGTATTAATTGTGAACAATAGTAAAGAACGCGAAAGAGAAGAATTACATAAAACAATATGGAAAATAGCTAATGAATTAAGAGGCTCTGTTGATGGATGGGATTTTAAACAATATGTATTAGGATTATTATTTTATAGATTCATTTCAGAAAATATAGAAAATTATGTTAATGAAAACCAAAGAAAAGCAGGTATTAAAGATTTCAAATATAGAAACATTTCAGATGAAGAAGCTTTATTAGGTAAAACACAAATACTAGAAGAGAAAGGATTATTTATTTTACCAAGTGAGTTATTCTGTAACGTTAGAAAAAATGCTGATAAAAATGAAAATTTAAATGTTGTAATTTCAAATATATTTAATAATATAGAATCATCAGCTAGAGGAACAGCTTCAGAAGACGATGTTAAAGGCTTATTTGATGATTTTACAATAGATAATAAGTTGGGTAATACAGTTGATGAAAGAAACGAAAAACTTGTTAAATTATTAAACGCAATTGGAAATTTAAACTTTGGAGATTATGAAGATAATAATATAGATTTATTTGGAGATGCATATGAGTATCTAATGACAATGTATGCTTCGGCAGCCGGTAAATCCGGAGGAGAATATTTTACCCCTCAAGAAGTTGGAGAATTACTTGCAAGAATAGTTATAATGGATAAAACTTCTGTTAATAAGGTATATGACCCTGCCTGCGGTTCGGGTGGATTACTTTTAAAATTTGCCAAGATACTTGGAAAAGAAAATGTAAGAGAGGGTTTTTTCGGTCAAGAGAAAAACTTAACCACATATAATTTAGCCAGAATAAATATGTTTTTACATAATATAAATTATAATAATTTTAGCATAGCTAGGGAAGATACATTATTACATCCCTGTCATTGGGATGATGAACCATTCGATGCCATAGTTTCAAATCCACCTTATTCAACGAAATGGGTTGGAAATGATAATCCGCTTCTAATTAATGACGAAAGATTTGCACCAGCAGGAGTATTGGCTCCAAAAAATGCTTCTGACCTTGCCTTTGTTATGCATATGCTATCGTGGTTAAGTCCTGCAGGAACAGCTGCTATTGTAGAATACACGGGAGTATTACATAGACCAGGAGCAGAGAAAAAAATTAGAAAATACTTAATTGAAAATAATTTTATTGATGCCATTATAAAAATGCCAAATGATTTATTTTACGGCACATCTACTGAAACATGTATAATTGTTTTAAAGAAATCAAAGAAAAATAGTGATATTTTATTTATAGATGCATCAAATGAGTTTATACATCCTGGTAATAAAAATCAATTATCAGATAAGAATATTGAAAATATATTGAGTGCCTATAAAAAAAGAGAAAATATTAATAAGAAGTCAATTGTTGTATCATGCGATGACATAGTAAATTATAATTTATCAGTAAATAAGTATTTGCAAGTAAAAAAAGAAGAAAAGAAGTTGGATATCAATAAACATACAGCAACTTTAGAAGAAATTGTAAAAAGGGAAAATAAAATTAGAATTGAATTAAATAATAAACTTAAACAAATTGATAAATTGATAAATGATTTAAAGAACAATACAGAAGTTGAGTATATACCCCTTGGCACTGTTTTAGATTATATACAACCAGGTCCATATATAGTAAAAAGTACAGAATATAATGATAATTATAAATATCCTGTTTTAACTGCTGGATTAACTTTTATTCTTGGTTATACCAATGAAGAAGACGGACATTACATGGCATCGAAAGATAATCCAGTAATAATATTTGACGATTTTACTACTTCGAGTCACTGGGTTGATTTTGAATTTAAAGTAAAATCATCAGCTATGAAAATGCTTGTCCCCAAAAATAATGATGATAATTTTAAATATATTTACTATTGTATGAAAAACATAAAATATGTTCCACAAGAGCATTCGAGACAGTGGATTCAAACTTACTCTAAGTTTGAGATACCAATTCCGCCTAAAAAATTACAATATAAAATTGTTGAAACTTTGAACGAATTTACTAAGCTAGAGGCAGAGCTAGAGGCAGAGCTAGAGGCAGAGCTAGAGGCTAGAAAAAGTCAATATGAATTTTGGCGCGATAAAATACTAAAATATGGTGATGATGATGAGTAGTATAGGTTTGATAAGTGAAAATGATAACTCTACTGTATTAGCTGAATATAAAGGATTAAATAGGGAAACTACATCTTTTCAAAGCGAAGACGCTTTAGAAAAAGAATTAATTAAAACTTTAGTTGAACAGGGGTATGAAAGATTAAATATAAACTCTGAAGATGAATTGATTCTTAATTTAAGAAGACAGTTAGAAAAACTTAATAATTATAGTTTTACTGATGGAGAATGGGATGACTTTTTTACTAAAGTAATTGCTAATAAAAATGATTATATAATAGAAAAAACAAGATTAATTCAAGAAGATTATAAACAAGAAATAACTCTTGATTCAGGGAAAAAGAAAAATATCTATTTAATAGATAAGAATAATATTCATAACAATAGTGTTCAAGTATTAAATCAATATGTTAATAATGATGGTAATTTTGATAATAGATATGATGTGACAATTTTAGTGAATGGTCTTCCTTTAGTTCATATTGAATTAAAGAAAAGAGGAGTAGATTTAAGAGAGGCATTTAACCAAATAGAAAGATATCAAAGAGATTCATTTTGGGCTGGTTCAGGATTATATAACTTTGTTCAAATATTTGTTATATCAAATGGAACATTAACTAAGTATTACTCAAATACTACAAGAGAGTTTCATATTAACAATCAAAAGAAAAAGAAATCCAACTCATTTGAATTTACTTCGTACTGGGCAGATCAAAAGAATAATGGAATCACAGATTTAATTGATTTTGCTAAAACATTCTTAACCAAGCATACCCTTTTAAATGTATTAACTAAGTATTGTGTATTTACAAGTGAGGAAGATTTATTAGTAATGCGTCCATATCAAATAGTAGCTACTGAAAAGATATTAAATAGAATTACCATTGCATATAATAATAAATTTTATGGAACTATTAAATCAGGTTGTTATATTTGGCATACAACAGGTTCTGGAAAAACATTAACATCATTCAAAACTTCACAGCTTGCTAGTAAATTAGATTTTATTGATAAAGTATTATTTGTTGTAGATAGAAAAGACTTAGACTATCAAACAATGAAAGAATATGATAGATTTAAAGAGGGAGCTGCAAACTCTAATACATCAACAAAAGTATTAGAAGAACAATTAAATGATCCTAATGCTAAGATAATAATAACTACAATACAAAAACTATCCCAATTTATAAAGAAAAATGAAAATAGTAATGTATTTGATAAACATGTAGTATTTATTTTTGATGAATGTCATAGGTCACAATTTGGTGATATGCATAAGTCAATTGTTAAAAAATTTAAAAAATATTATTTATTTGGATTTACAGGAACGCCAATATTTCCAGAGAATGCTAGAACAATTAAAGGTATATCAGAAACAACGGAACAAATCTTTGGAGAGCGATTACATACTTATACAATAGTTAATGCTATAGCAGATAAGAACGTCTTACCATTTAGATATGAGTATGTTGGTAGAGTGGATATATCAGATGATGTAAAAGATGAAAAAGTATATAACATAGATGAAGAAAAATTATTTGATAATCAAATTCGTATTAGTTTAATTACAAATTATATAATAGATCATTTTAGTACAAAAACTAAAACATCAGAAAGCTATGTTTACTCAACGTTAGATAACGTCATAGATGTAGCCAAAAAGCAAAATACAGAAGAAATAAAGACTAAGAAGAGCATTAATGGTTTCAATTCAATATTCGCTGTATCAAGCATTAAAATGGCTAAAGAATACTACGCTGAATTTAAGAAAGAATTGGCTCTTAAAAATAGTAATCTTAAAGTAGCATTAATATACTCATATGGAGTAAATGGAGAAGATGGAGTTATAGATGAAAACTCTGAATCAACTGAAGCATTAAGTACAGATGATAGAACTTTCTTAGAAAATGCTATTAAAGACTATAACAATATATTTGGAACAAGTTATGATACTTCATCAGAAAGATTCCAAAATTATTATAAAGATGTATCTCTAAGAATGAAGAATAGAGAAATAGATATCCTAATAGTTGCTAACATGTTCTTAACAGGATTTGATGCTAAAACATTAAATACATTATGGGTAGATAAGAACTTAAAATGGCATGGATTAATTCAAGCATTCTCAAGAACTAACAGAATCTTAAATAGTGTTAAAACATATGGTAATATTGTTTCTTTTAGAAACTTGGAAGATAGACTAAACGAAGCGTTAGCTAAATTTGGTGATGAAGAAGCTCATGGAATAGTTTTATTAAAACCATATAATGACTACTATTATGGATATGAAGATGATAATGGTAAAACATTTGATGGATATAAATCATTAATTGAAAAACTAACTTCTAAATTTGTACCAGGAGTGTTAATGCAAAGTGAAGCTGAACAAAAAGAGTTTATTAAATTATATGGTGCAATATTAAAAGTAACAAATATTTTATCATCATTCGATGAGTTCAAAGATGATGAATTAATCAATGAAAGAGATAAACAAGATTACCATAGTATTTATATTGAACTTTATAATGAATTTAGAAATAAAGCTAAACAAGAAAAAACTGATGTTACTGATGATGTGGTATTCGAAATGGAATTAATTAAATCTATAGAAGTTAATATTGATTACATCTTAGGATTAGTTAAGAAATACCATGATAGTAATATGGAAGATAAAGAGATTCTTGTAACTATTCAAAAGACAATTATGGCAAGCCCAGATTTAAGAAATAAGAAAGATTTAATCATGGCATTCATTGAATCATTAGATCAAGATTCAAATGTATATGCTGATTTTGAATCATTTATGAATAGTAAGAAGAAAGAAGAATTAGATAAGATAATTGCTGAAGAGAACCTTAATAAAGAAGAAACATATAACTTTATTCAAAGAACATTTGAACAGGGAAGAGTTGAAACTAATGGAACAGAGGTATCAACAATACTTCCTCCAATGAGTATGTTTACTCCTAATAATGATAGACAAGAAAAGAAAAATAAGGTTATTGATAAATTATTAGAATTCTTTGATAAATTCTTCAGTATATCAAATAATAGGTTTTAATTAGTAGTAAGTAGGTGTTTTTATGATAGGGGAAGAGATAATACAAGCTAATACACAAATGTTGGAGGCAAACGATTATTCTTTAAAAGATTATTTTGATCAAGATAAGGATATCATTGTTCCTTTATATCAACGTGGATATTCATGGGAAGATAAGAATATGGAAGTTTTTATAAAAGATATATATAATAATGATAAGTATTATATTGGAAATATTATGACACTTCCTAATGAAGAAGAAGACATAGAGTTAATAGATGGTCAGCAAAGAATGATTAGTACTTTTTTAATATTTTGTTGTCTAAAAAATGTTTATAAAGTAGATTATGATTTTTCGTTTTTAAACGACGGTAAGAAGATAAAAATTGGTACACGAGCTCCAAGCGATGACTGTAGAATATTAGAATTTATTTATGAAAATGATATACCATTAAGATATACTTCTAGAAGGGAAGTTAAAGAATATAAAAAAGTTGCTAAAACTATAGAATCAAACAATATAGATCCTATTTTACTACTTGATAAACTACTAAATGTAATTATTGTAGAAATTAAGTTTATAAGCACTGAAACAGATGCTCATAATATGTTTGTAAATTTAAATACAAAGGGCAAGATATTAGAAAATATTGATATATTAAAAAGTCAGTTATTCAAATATTTAGGCACAGATATTGAACACGGAATCGAGTATTATAAAGAAGGATGGTATGAAACTATTAAAGAGATAAAAGATTCTAATACGCAAAGATATTTTGATAATTTTAATGATATTTATTTTAAAGATAAAAAAGAGAAAAATATTGAAAAAGTGATTAAAAATATTAATGATTTAGAATCAGCAAAAAAGTATTATGATAATTTTTGCTTAAATTCAAGTCATAGTAATGGTTTATGTAGATGTGCTTTAGCAGTATACAATCATTCTACCTCATATTTAAATGATATATATTCAGGTAATTTTTCATTGTCTGTATTAGATGGCTATCTTAAATTACTTGAAGAAGCTAAATTTAAACAATTTGATGTTGTGCTAATTCCTCTATTGCATATTTCTGATAATAGAAATCTTAGAAAATTTAAAAATAATTATACTCTCATTCATAAATTTTTTAAATTTATCCTTATGCATCAAGAAATTATGTCTATAAAAAAATCAAGCCCAGCAATTTATGGTAATGATTTTAAAACTACTGGTTCTGCTTTATTTGAAGATAAGGATTATAAAAAGAATATTAAAGAGTTTTTGAACAACAGATTAAGAAAACATACTCCAGAAGATATTAGGGAAACGTTAAAGTCATTAGTTATTGATCATACATCAACAAAACATGCTCGTCATATAATTATGTTGTTACAAGGAAATATTGACATTCAATATCCAGTTGAACATTTTATCTTATTGAATGATAATGATCCTCTATCTATGTGTATTGGTAATTGTATTCCTGTTTCTGTTGATAATTATGGTAGTCTAGATATTAAAAACAAATTAATTAAATATAATCAAAATAAGTCAACTGAACCATTTATTAAAAATTTTTTAAAATATAAAATAGATGATTCTAATTATCGTGATATAATAGAAGAGAGAAACAATGATTTAATAGAAGAATATGTGAACGAGTATGAAAGCTTATACAGTGAGTTAAAAGGAGAATAAGGAAAAGGGGATTATAATGAAAGATGAGGTATTGAGTTCGCCAATAAGATGGGCAGGGTCAAAAAAAAGAGTTTTAAATGAATTGTTAGAATCTTTTTCTACAAACAAAGTAAATTATATTGAACCATTTCTTGGCTCTGGAGTTGTAATGTTAAATGTCTTAAATAATAATAGTATTTTAAAATATAAAAATTTCTATGTTAATGATATTAATAAAAGTATTATTGACTTTTATAAATGTTTAAAAAACAAACCAAAGTCTTTAGTAAAATCCTTGGTTGATTTATCAAATATCTATAATACTAAAGTAAGTTTGACTGAAAAAGAAAAAATGTATTATGAAATACGGCAAAAGTTTAATGAAATGAAAGAAGATAAATCAGTATATTTCTACTTTTTGATGAAAGTAGGATTCAATGGTGTTTATAGGGAAAACAAAAAAGGTTTTTTCAACGTTCCATTTGGCAGAAAAGAAAAATTTGTAGTTAATGAAAATGATTTATTTGCTATTTCAAAGTTAATTAAAAATGTTTATTTTTACAATATGCCATATGATAAATTTTTAAAAAAGCTGGAAAAAGAAAACAAAATGAGTAATAGTTTTGTGTACTGTGATCCGCCGTATATACCAGAGGATTTTATTCTTAATAAGAAACAAGAATTATATACTAATAATAATTTTGAACATGTTGACTTTGTTAATAAAATGAACAATTATAAGAATGTTGATATAATGATATCTATGTCTGAATCTGATATGGCAAAGAAAATATATGGAAATTGTTTTAAACTAAAAAAATTAACTGATATTGTTAGAACAATTAATCCACAAAAATTATTTAAGTCACAAGAATTATTGTTTTTGAATTATTTTATAAAAAAATAATATGAAAATTATAGTCAGGAAAAAATACTGCCTTTTTTAGGTACAATTTAGGTACAAAAATACTAAAAAACCACGGTAAATGACGGT
>OGXX01004935.1_pt1 | contig 9969 bp, 9 predicted proteins | sample 1576301 | NCBI WGS metagenome assembly OGXX01 (sample SAMEA3541469, study PRJEB24748) | human gut metagenome | biome: human gut; feature: human-associated habitat; material: faeces | place: China | collected 2012 | reverse complement strand
TTAAAAAGAATTTTTGGGTATTATCACCCAAGGATAATAGTAGTAGGGTATCAACACTGTTAAGTAGATTAGGATTGGAAGATAGAACTATAGAATCATTGGAAGAATTTAAAGAAAAAGATATTAGGGAAAGAATTGATTATGAATGCGTAAATAACAAATTGAATTGTTTAAGAGAAGATTCGAAAAAATGGCTCCTTGAACAATTAGAAGTGGAGTAAGTGTTAAGTATGAATCGAGAAAAGAGTTTGTTTAAAAATACAATTATAATCACTATTGGAAAGATATGCACACAATTAATAACATTTTTATTATTACCTTTATACACAGGAATATTAACAACTGCAGAATATGGAACTGTTGATTTGCTAAACACGTTAGTATCATTATGTCTGCCAATTATTACTCTACAAATTGAACAAGCTGTTTTTAGAGAATTATTAGAAGTTAGAAATAAAGAACAAGAGATTAAAGATATTATATCTAGTGCAATATTTACTGTTATAGTACAAAGTATAATATTTTTGATACTTTTTGTAATAGTTGCACCCGCATTTAAAAATGTATATAAATATTTTTTGGCAACAAATGTTATTGCTTATATTTTTTCTTCCTTATTTTTACAAATTACGAGAGGACTTGGAAATAGTAAAAAATATGCTTTTGCTCGTTTTATAAGTGCTTTATGCACAATTTTATTTAATATTTTATTTATAGTTGGAATAAAACTTGGTGCTAAAGGAATGCTACTTGGAACAATGCTTGGACAAATGATTACTGTAATTTACCTATTTATTTCATTGAGATTATACAAATATATATCAATAAAAAATAATAAAAAGAAAATTACAAAAAAACTTCTTAAATATTCTATACCATTGATTCCTAATGCTATTTCGTGGTGGGTATTTAATGCTTCTGATAGATTAATTGTTACAGCAATACTTGGCGTTGAAAAAAATGGTATTTTGGCAGCTTCATTAAAATTTTCAACGGTTTATATAACTTTATATAATGTTTTTAATATAAGTTGGACAGAATCAATTTCTACGGCTATTGATGATGAAGATTTAAGTACGTATTTTAACAAAACTTTTAATGTTATAATTAAACTTTTTATTGCAATGGCAATTGGTATCATTGCTGTAATGCCAATTGTTTATCCGATAATGATAAATAAAAAATTTGATTCTGGATACGTATTGGTTCCAGTTTCAATATTAGGTTCATTTTTTAATGTTGTTGTTGGTTTAATAAGTGTTATATACATTGGTAAAAAGAATACAAAAGCGATAGCAAATACATCAGTTATCTCTGCTATTATAAATATAATAGTTCATTTATCTTTAATAAATTTCATAGGGTTATATGCAGCGGTTATTTCAACATTAACTTCATTTATAATAATGAGTGTATATAGAATTGTTGATATTAATAAAAAGTATTTTAAAATTACTATAGATAATAAAATTGTTTTAGAAACTTTAATTATTATGTCTTTAATACTTATTTTATACTATGTTAATAATAAATATTTAAACATAGTGTCTATCATTATTGCAATTATATATGGATATTTTTTAAATAAAAATTCAATCAACATAATAGTAAATATGTTAAAGAGAAAAATGAAGAAAAGTGAGGGATAATATGTCAAATTATTTTTTAAGTAATAATAAAAGTGATTGCAATGGGTGTGGCGTCTGTTTTTTGAAATGCCCACAAAAAGCAATTAAAATGCAAATAGATCAAGAAGGATTTTTATATCCGATAATTGATAAAGAAAAATGTATTGAATGTAAATTATGTGAAAAAATTTGCCCTAATAAAGAGTATAAAATTAATGATAAAGTTACTGCATATATAGCAATAAATAAAGATGAAGAACAATTAAAAAGTAGTGCTTCAGGAGGGTGCGCGCCACTTCCTGCGACCACGCGCGCTCCACACGCATCTGCTCCTCGGGCATGCGCGGGCCATCCTCCACGAGCACGGGGGCGAACGCGCGCCAGCGCTCGCGCACGCTGCGCGGGTCGATCAACGGCGGCTGGGTCCGCTCGTCATGCTGCGCGGCCTGCCACTGGCGGCGGATGCGCGCGCTACGCTCGGCCTCAAAGCGTGCGAGCTCGGGCGCGAATGCCTCGGGTGCGCGTTGTGCATGGGCGCGCAATGCGGCGAGCGCAATGGATTCGGCGTTCGCACCGATCAATGCGCTCCCGACGATCGGTTCGAGCGCGCGCACGGTGGCGCGGTACCACGGTTCGATCGCCGTGCCGGGCGCATCGAGCGCGTCGAGACGCGCCGCGAGCACCGCCTCGGCCTGCGTGATCGCCGCGGCGGACGCCTGCTCGCCGGCGGCGAAGAAATCGCCGTCGATATGGCACGTGCGCGTGCCGGCTGCGTCTGCAACCGTCACGCGCACGAGTTTGCCGCCGGGAATCTTGACTTCGCCGATTGCGGACATGGGATGGTCAGTCGACGAGTTCGACGCCGCGGGCGTCGCGGTGGGCCGGCGCGCCGTAGTCCGACGTGAGGATCTGCACGCCTTCGACGATCGACCAGACAATCGCGGCGAGCGGGCCAAGGCCGAACAGGATCCAGCCGAGGCACGTGAGCAGCACCTGGGCGATCGCCTTGCCGGTGAAGCCGAGGTAGAAGTTGTGGATGCCCAGAGCACCGAAGAACAGCGCGAGCAGTCCGGCGAGGATCTTGTTGCGCGGCACATAGCCGGCCGGCACCGGCGCATACGCCGGAGTGCCGGGGGCGGCTTGGCCGTATTGCGGCTGGGCGTACTGCTGGCTGTACTGCTGCGCGTACGGATCTGCCGTAGGCTGCGCATACTGGTCCGCCGCGGGCTGCGCGTACGGATCGGCGGCCGGCTGCGTGGTGGGGTTGGATGCCGGCTGGCCGTACTGCGGCGCACCGGTCGCACTCTGCTGGGCCATGGGGTCGGAGTAGCCCGGCATCGCGGTGGTGGGCTGCTGGTCGGCCGCACTCGGGGCCGGCGGCAGATCGGGCATCTGCGGCGTGGTGGTGGTGAAGGTCTCAGTCACCTCCACGACCTGCGGTTCGCTTGCAGGCGTCGTCTCGCCGCCCGTGGGCGTTGCATCGTCGTTCGATGCCGCGGGGTTGATTGGGGTCATTGGATCGGTCATGTTCTCTCGTTTCGTATGTGGTTCTGGTTGATGCCACAGCCATACAGGCTGGTTTTCCTGCCACCGCCCACTCTACACGGCTTGCCGGCGGCCGACCGGCCGTGCGCCCATAACGCAAACGGCGGCCGGCATGCCATGTGGGCATGCTGGCCGCCGTGGGAGTCAAGCGCGAGGCTCAGGCCACATAGGTCGGGCCGTATTCGCTCGGCACATGGGTCGTTGCGATGTACGGGCCGGCGGTCGGGCGCGCGTAGGTCTGGAAACCGTTGCTGTAGTTCATCGAAGCTTCTTCACAATTGCAGCACATAGCTGTACCTCTTTCGCTGGTTAGGCGCGCGGTGTGCGCGCCATGAATCGTGCGTGTTCGCCGCTCAGTCTACAGCTGAGCCACGATGTACGGCGGGTGTGGCCCGGCCCGTGTCAGATGCGGGACAGGATGTCGCGGCCTACTTCCGCGGTGGAACGTGTGGTGGAGCCAAGCTCCTCGATGTCGGCCTCGACCGCGGCGTCGATCCGCGCGGCGGCGTCGTCGAATCCAAGGTGGCGCAGCAGCATGGCCGCCGACAGGATGGCGGCGGTCGGGTTCGCGATGCCCTGGCCTGCGATGTCGGGCGCGGATCCGTGGATCGGTTCGAACATCGACGGGTATTCGTTGATCGCGTTGATGCAGCCGGATGCGGAATAGCCCACGCCGCCCACCACGGCGCCCGCCTCATCGGTCAGGATGTCGCCGAACAGGTTGTCGGTCAGGATCACGTCGAAGCGCGAGGGGTCGTTGACCAGGTAGATTGTGGCGGCGTCCACATGGTTGTAGTCGTGCGTGACCTCGGGGTACTCCTCGCCCACCTTGTCCACGATGCGCTGCCACATGTCACCGGCGTTCACGAGCACGTTCTTCTTGTGCACGAGCGTCACATGCTTGCGGCGCTTCATGGCCAAGTCGAACGCGTAGCGCACCACGCGCTCCACGCCGTACGCGGTGTTGATCGAGACCTCGGTGGCCACCTCGTGCTCGGTGCCCTTGCGGATCGCGCCGCCGGCGCCGCAATACAGGCCTTCGGTGCCTTCGCGCACCACCACGAAGTCGATCTCGCCCGGCTCGGCGAGCGGCGAGGTGACGCCCTTGTACAGCTTGGACGGGCGCAGGTTCACATACTGGTCCAGCGCGAAGCGCAGCTTGAGCAGCAGCCCGCGCTCCAGCACGCCCGCCTTGACGCGCGGGTCGCCGACCGCGCCGAGCAGGATCGCGTCGGTGCCCTTGATGCGCTCCAGGTCCTCATCGGGCAGGATCTCGCCGTCGCGCAGGTAGCGCTCCGCGCCCAGATCGAAGTCCACATAGGTGAACTGCGCCGCATCACCAGCCGCCTTCTCAAGCGCCTGCTGGGCCCACGGCGTGACTTCCTTGCCAATGCCATCGCCGGGAATCACGGCGATCGTGTACTGCGTCTTGTTTTCACTCATAGGACGCGAGCGTACACGCGGCGCGCGCATGGCGAACCCATGCGGCTCATTTCTTGGACAGCTCTTCGCGAAACATCCACATGGCAAGACGCCCCGCGCTACATGAGCTCGGTCGCGCGCATCACGTCAAGGCACCACGCGTTCTCGTAGCACACGTCGCGCCAGCGCTTATAGCGGCCCGTGCCGCCGCCGTGCCCGGCCTCCACCTCAACCTTGATCACGGCGTCGAGCCCGGCCGCCTGCAGGCGCGCCACCCATTTGAGCGGCTCCACCACAAGCACGCGCATGTCGTTCATCGACGTCGTCACAAAGATGCGCGGGTAGACCTCCACCGCCTCGCCGTCGCGCCACACGGCGCGCGCCGGCTGGGCGGCCGCGGGCTCGGGGATCGCCGGCTCGTCGACGCGCCCGTCATCCGCGGGCATCGGCGAGTTCTCATACGGCGAATACCCGCGCATGTAGCGGTACGCCTCCACATCGTGCAGCGGGTCCCCCCATTCGTCCCATTCGGTCACGGTGAGCGGCAGGCTCGGGTCGAGCATCGTCGTCAGCGCGTCCACGAACGGCACGTCCGCCTCGATGCCGGCATAGCGTTCCGGCGCCAGATTCGCCACCGCGCCCATCAGCAGGCCGCCGGCGGACCCGCCGTTCGCCACCGTGCGCGCCGGATCCGCGAGCCCGCAGTCCTGCAGCGCAGCCGTGGCGTCCACGAAATCCTCGAACGTGTGTTTTTTGTTGAGCCGCCGGCCCGTTTCGTACCATGCGCGCCCCATCTCGCCGCCGCCGCGCACATGCGGCACGGCATAGAGCACGCCGCGGTCGAGCATGCTCACGCGCGCCACCGAGAACGCGGGGTCGGTGCTGATCTCGTACGCGCCGTACCCGGTGATGAACATCGGCATCGACTCGAGCGGCGCGCCCTTCTTGTAGACGAGCGAGACGGGGATCGATTCGCCGTCGCGCGCACGCACCCAGATCGACCGTTCGGCGTACGCGCGCGCGTCATACCCGCCGAGCACGGTGGCCGCCTTGAGCAGCGTGTCCTCGCCCGTGGCCGGGTCGATTTCGCGCAGTTCGCCCGGCCGCGTGTAGCTCGTGAACGAATAGCGCATGCGCGGCGCCTCGTACGAGGGATTGCCGGCCGTGCCGATCGAATACATGCGCCCGGCCGTGCCCTCGAACCCGCGCAATGCCGGCACGTCGGCCGGGTCGTTGTCGCCTTCGAGCGGCGGCGGCACAAGCTCGGTGAAGCTCCACGGGCGGCCGGCCAGGAAATCGCGCGCCGCCTGGCCCTTCGTGGTGATCGCGAGGCGCGGCAGGCCGTCGCCGCGGTACGAAAGCGCCACGAAGTTCTTGTGGAACGCGATGCCCTCGATCGCGAGCCCGCGCACGCCCTGCAACAGGGCGGGGTTACGCGCATCGGTGAACGGCGTGCCGACCGGCGTCCGCCGCGCGCCGGGCGCCACACGGTCGCCGAGCTCGGTGCCGTACGGCGAGCCGACCGCGATCGTCACGCCGTCGCCCAGCCGGTACGGCGGTTTGTGCGCGCGCATGTCGATCACGTCGATTTCGAAATTGGGATTGACCGCGTTGTGGTAGACGACCGCGATCGGGATGTCCTCGCCCTGCTCGCCCGCATGCTCGAACACGCCGAAGCTCACGTCATATTCAATGCCCTCCCGCCGCGGGATGACCGGGGTGAACTCGCCTTCCGGATCATCCACAGGCAGCATCAGCACCTCGCTCGTGGTCTTCGAGCCGGTGCCGATCACGATGTGCCGGTCGTCGAACGACATGCCGACGCCGGTCCAGAACCGCTCGTCGCTCTCCTCGTACACATCCACGTCGGATTCGACCGGCGCGCCGACCTTGTGCCGGCGGATCAGGTACGGCCGCTGCGCGTCGTCGAGCACCGTGTAGAACACATACCGGGCGTCGGGCGTGAAGCACGCGGCGGCGATGCCGTCGAAGCGCTCAGGCAGCTCCTCGCCGGTGTCGAGGTCGCGGATCGAAAAATCATAGCGTTCGTCGCCGCGCGTGTCGACGCCGAAGAGCATCCAGCGGCCGTCCTTGCTGATGTCCATGCCGCCGAGCGCGAAGAACTCGTGCCCTTGCGCCTCCACGTTCGCGTCGAAGACGACCTGCTCCCCCGCGAGCTCGCCCGGCGCCTGTGCGGCGTCGATCACCGGCGGGTCCCAGTCGTCCGCGCCGCGGATCGGCAGGCGGCATTGTGTACCGTACTGCAGCCCCTCCTGCGTGCGCACGTAATACCAATAGCCGTCCATGCGCGTTGGCACCGACATGTCGGTCTCCTGCACGCGCGACTTGAACTCGTCGAACAGCCGCTCGCACAACGGTTCGAGATGGGCCATGCGCGTGTCCGTGTATGCGTTCTCCTCCTCCACGAACCGCTGCAGTTGCGGCGATTCCTTGTCGCGCATCCACTCGTACGGGTCGACGAACACGTCGTTGTGGAATGTGCGGGTGGTGGGCGTGCGCCGGGCGCGCGGCGGCTGTAGTGCGTGCTGTTCGTTGGTCATGCGCCGATTATAGGCACGCCTCACGGCATGCGGCGCGCGCCTATATGAACTGCTGCAGATACGGCAGCATGGTCTTGCGGATGTTCGACCCCGTGGCGCCGGTGAACACCGGCACGTCGGTCACCGGCATCGGCTGCGTGGCGGCGAACCCTGCCACCGAGGCCAGGCCGCCCACCGATTCGCGCGCGGAAAGCTGGCGGATGCCGATCGCGAGCACACGCCCCGGGTAGCGCTTGGCGATCTCAGCATACGTGCTCGGGTCCTTCTGCCCGTCGTCGCCCAGCAGGATGAACTTCATGTCGGGGAAGTCCTCCATGAGCTGCTCGGCGTATTCGAGCTTGTGCTGCACGCCGGAGGGCACGAAGGTCTTGGGGCGCGGGTCCAGGTCGCGCAGCAGGAGCGGCCCGTCGGGGAACCCGTAGTCGAGGATGAAGTTGCGGATCGAGCTCTCCACGTTCCATGGCGAGGTGGACAGGTAGAAGAACGGCGCATCCGGGAACATGCGCCGGATGTCGTTGTACATGACCGCCATGCCCGGCACGGAGGCGCGTTTGCGCGGCGAAAGCAGCAGCATGTTGTATGCCGCCTTCCACAGCGTGGGCACCTGTGTCACCATGATCGTGTCATCCACGTCGGAGATCACGCCGACCTTCGCGTCGCTCGGGATCGTGAACAGTTCCACCTCGACCGGCCCGCGCCTCGGCACCTTGCAGCTGAAGCGGTGCACGCCCGGCTGCAGGCGGTGCTCGGCGAGCAGGTCCAGATAGCCTGCGGAGTCGGACACCGAATACGCCATCGTCTGTGCACGCGCCGGGTCGTTGCGGTCATACACCTCCATCGTGCCCACCTGCACGGTACGCAGCGGCACGCCGTCGATGTGGATGCTCACACGCTCGTGAGCCGCCGGCACCTCGAGCATCGCGTGGATGCCGCGCATTGGCGTATGCGGTTTGGCGCGCGTCGGCGCGTAGATCGTGCGGCATACGAGGCGCGAATATTCCTCGGTGCCATAGCCCACATACGGTTTGACGCTCGTGAACCAGTTGAGATGCTGCACGAGGTTCGTCGAGAGCTTGAGCCACACATCGAACACGCCGATGATGCTTTTGCGCACCAACTGCTTGAGCGGGTTCTTCCACTGCAACCGCCGGCGCCGTGCAATCCGTTCGCTCACAGCCGGCAGCGCGGTGCCCGCGGACACCGCACCGAGCGGCACCGCCACGGTGGGCATGTCGCTGTTGGATGTGGCGGCGCTCGTCGTGCGCAATGCCACGGCCGCCGACGGCGCGCCCGCATCGAAGGCAGCCGCAGACGTGTTCGGTGAGCTGCTCACCACACGGCCTTGCCGGTGCTGTTCCTCTTCGGCTTGGATCAGCGCGTGCTGCAGGATGCTTTTGACCTGCTGCGGTGCATGCCGGATGTCGTCCCTGTCCGTCATGCGGCGATCTTCTCCGCGTATTCTTCCGCGCTGAGCAGATCCGGGCGGTCGTCGTCGAGGTCGATCTTGACGAGCCAGCCTTCGCCGTACGGGTCGTCGTTCACGATCGCGGCGTCGTCCTCCGCCTCGTGGTTCACGTATTTCACTGTGCCCGCCACCGGGCTGATCACCGGTTCCACCGCCTTCGACGATTCGACCTGCATGAGTTCGTCGCCGGCCTCCACGCGTGTGCCCACCGACGGCAGGTCCACGAACACGATGTCGCCCATGCGTTCGGCCGCGTACTCGGTGATGCCGAGGACCGCCGGCTCCTTCGTGTCATCGACCCACACGTGGTCCTCCGAATACTGCAGGTGCTTGGGAATGTCGAGTCGGTCCACCGGTTCCATTGCGTCGTTCATCGTCTTGCTCCGTTCTTGTATGCCTTGCGTGTGCTTCCCCCCCCCAGTCTAGGCCATCTTCAGTCCAGGCTGCGGCCGTACCATTCCTCGATCATGTAGCGCGCTATCGTGGCTTTGCCGGGCGCGCTGATGCGGCCGGTCACGAGCAGGTCGGTGAATTCGTCGCGGGTCACCCAGCGCGCGTCGGTCACCTCCTCACCGTCCACTTGGATCCGCGTCGAGAGCGCCTGCCCTTTGAACGCCATCATCAGCGAAATCTTGAACGGCCACGGCTGCGAGCCCAGATATTTGACCTCGCCCACCTCAATGCCGGTCTCCTCCATCGTCTCGCGCCGACAGGCGTGCTCGAGGTTCTCACCGGCCTCCACGAACCCCGCGCTCACCGAGTAGAGCGTCGGTTCGGCCCATGCGCGGTTGTGCTGCAGCAGCAGGCGGTCCTGTGAATCGACGACCGTCATGATCACCGCCGGCTCCACGCGCGGGAATAGCAGGCGGTGCCCGTCGTCGCCGTTCGTGCAGCGCTGCGCCCAGCCGCTCATCGCGGGCCGTGTCGGCGCGCCGCACGCCGGGCAGTGCGTTTGGTAGGCGAACCAGTTGGCGAGCGAGAGCATGGTGGTGGCCACGCCGATGTCGCGACCCGACGCGCGCGGCACGAACGCGCGCAGGTCAACCCAGTCGAAGCGCTGCACGGCCGATTCGAGCACAGCCGGGCCGCCGGCCGCATCCCCGCGCTCGAGGCCGAGATCAGCGCACAGGAGCGCGCGCTCGAGGAACTGTCGCAGCTCACGCGCAGCAAGCGCAAGGCCGAGGAAGCCCTCGCCTCATTCGATGCCGAGGAAGCCTCGCTGCGCGAACAGCTCCGCGCGCACGATCTCTGCGATGCGCAGGACGCCCGCCGCGCCGCCGCAGAAGCGCGGCAGGCATGGCAGAGCACCGAAAGCAAAGCCGACACAAGGTGTGTTCTACAATGGTCA
>OGXX01004931.1_pt1 | contig 9976 bp, 7 predicted proteins | sample 1576301 | NCBI WGS metagenome assembly OGXX01 (sample SAMEA3541469, study PRJEB24748) | human gut metagenome | biome: human gut; feature: human-associated habitat; material: faeces | place: China | collected 2012 | reverse complement strand
GAGACGTCTGGCCTGCGCGTCATAGAGCTTCCGGCACAGCGGCACCAGGACGGTGCGCACCTGCTCGCGGAAGGACGCCACCTCCTTTTCGCCATAGTCCGTGCGGCTCTGCTCCACTTGCGTCCCCACCAAGTCCCGCTGCGAACGGGCCACGCGCACTTGTCCGCGCCCCTTTCCCCAGTCCAGGATGGGCAAGGTGATGCCGATGCTCACCGCCTGTTGGTCGAGCGGATGGCGGTAGGTGGAAGAGAATTTCTCTGCCGTCTGCGTCAGGCCGAAACGGAGATAGAGGTCGGATTTCAGGCCGGCGTTGGCCTTGGCCTGCGCCACGTTGCTTTCCGCCTCCAACTTGCGCCGCTTCATGTAGAGGATGTCGGGACTGTGGAGATGCGCCCACTGCAAGGCCGCCCCCTCCTCCACCATCACGTCGGGCACTTCCGTGACCATCCGTATCGCGGGCAAGGTGTCGCCTTCATGCAAACCCAGATAGGAACGCAAGTCCAGGGCGCATTCGTCCATCTCGATACGGGCATTCAGCCGGTTGGTTTCCTCGTTCAGGCGGTTGATTTCGAGTTGGAGCATCTCGTTCTCGGTGGTCGTGCCAATCTGGTAACGCCCCTGCGCGAAACGGTAGAGCGTGTCGGCATGGGCGAAATTCTGGCACGCCGTGGCATAGTTGCTCTGTGCCATGGCCAGCGCGAAGAACTTGTCCACGGCCCGTGCGGCTACCAACTCCATCGTCTCCAGATAAGACCGCTGCGCCTCCTCGTAGCGCACCGGTTCGATGCGCCGCCTCCACTTCAGGCTGTTGTACCCGAAAAGCGACTGGCTGTAGCCGATGTTGACCGGCACGCTCTTCCAAGAAAAAGTGCGGTCGCTCAGCAAATCCGTACGCAAGAGGGAGGATTCCAAGGACAACGTGCCGCCCGTCCAAATGACATTCTGCTGCACGCGCAGGGACAGGTCGGTGTTCAACAGGTTTTGCTCGACGAAACGCACCGACCCGTCTTCCATCGTGATTTGGTTGATGGAACGGTCGAGGTTCGGGCCGGAAGTCAACATGAGCGAAGGCAAGTAGTCAGCCCGGAACGAACGGTAGTCCCAATAGGCCGAGCGGAATGTATGGCGTGCGGCCAACGCGTCGGGCGAAGACTGGCAGGCCCGGAGCACCACATCGTCCAATCCCCAGCCGCCCGCAGGCGGAAGAGGCTGTGCCGCCGTCCCCATCCCCCAACACACCGCGCATGCCGCGCATCCTATCCGCATTCTGATGTCCATAAGTCTTTTTATCATTCGGTTACAACTAATCACATCCAAATTGCGTGCCAAAAACACAAACAACTGTATTTCAGACGTGTACCCCATCCACACCTGAAAACGACTTGTGCGGATTTGCACTTTTTATGTGCGGAAATGCACATCCGCACACATTTTTGCGTAACTTTGCCCCGTACCAAATACCATATTCTATGCCTGCATTAGGAAAAATACTCATCATAGACGACAACGAAGACGTGCTCTTCGCCCTCCATCTCCTGCTTGAACCCTACGCGGAGAAAGTCAAGGTCATGCGCTCGCCCGACCGCATCGTGCATTTCATCACCGACTTCCGGCCGGACATCGTGCTGTTGGACATGAACTTCACCCGCGACACCGTGAGCGGACAAGAAGGCATGGACTGCCTGCAGGAAATCCTGAAACTGGACCGTCATGCCGTGGTGGTCATGATGACGGCCTATGCCGACACGGACAAAGCCGTGCAGGCCATCAAGGCCGGGGCTACGGATTTCGTGTCGAAGCCTTGGGAAAACGATAAGCTGCTGGCCACGCTCCACGCCGCCATGAAGTTGCGCCGCTCGCAGACGGAGGTGGGACGGTTGGAAGAGCGCGTGGAAGCCCTCAGTGCCGAACGGGCAACGCCTCAGCCCCTGCTCATCGGCGAATCGGAGGGCATGAGGAACATCGTCTCCACCATCGGACGCTTGCGCGAGGCCGACGTGAACGTGCTCTTGTTGGGCGAGAACGGCACAGGGAAGGACGTAGTGGCCCGCTACCTTCTCGCCCATTCGTCGCGTGCGGCAGAACCGTTCGTGACCATCGACGTGGGTGCCGTGCCGGAAACCTTGTTCGAGAGCGAACTGTTCGGATACGAGAAAGGAGCCTTCACCGATGCCCGCAAAGAAAAGAAAGGACGGCTAGAACTGGCCCACGGGGGCACGCTCTTCCTCGACGAGGTGGGCAACCTCTCCCCCGCCGCCCAAAGCAAGCTGCTCACGGCCTTGGAGAAAAGGCGCATCGTGCGTCTCGGCGGCACGCACGAGATTCCGATAGACGTGCGCCTGATATGCGCCACCAACGCCGACTTGCACGCGCAGGTGACGGAGGGCACGTTCCGGCAAGACCTGTTCTACCGCATCAACACGGTGGAAATCCACATCCCGCCCCTGCGCGAACGCGGCGAGGACATCCAACTGCTAGCCGACCATTTCCTGCGGACGTACGCACGGAAATACAAGAAAGACATCCGGCAAATCGCACGCGAGGCGAGGGGCAAGCTGCAACGGTATGCCTGGCCGGGCAACGTGCGCGAACTGCAACATGCCATCGAACGCGCCGTCGTGCTCTGCAACGCCGACACCCTCCATGCCGACGACTTCCTGCTGCACGCCCCGGCATCGCACGTGGCCGACGGCGGGACACTCAACTTGGAAGCACTGGAACGCAACGCCGTGGAGAAAGCCGTCCGCCTGTGCGAAGGCAACATGAGCCGCGCCGCCCAGATGTTGGGCATCACGCGCTACTCGCTCTATCGCAAACTCGAAAAATTAGGCTTATGAAAATACCCCCTCATTGGCAGGCAGCCGCCTGCGGCGCAGGGTTGTTCCTGACGGCCTCAGCCGCCTGTTTCTGCGCTGCGGAGCAACTGTGGCTCACCGCTGCCGTGTGCGTCGCGGCCTTCATCGGCCTGTATGCTTCCCTCCACCACCGGCAGACACGCCAAATCAGGCTGTTGCGCTCTTTCATACGGGGCATCCGCCACAGCGGGTTGAAAGAGATTCCCCGTTTCGCCCCGGAGGAATCCGGCCACGCCCTCGGCCTGGAACGGGAAATCGAACACACGCTCGCCGCATACCGGCAACAGCTGTTCGACGAGGCCACACGGCAGAAATATTACCAACTCCTGCTCGACCACGTGGACACCGGCATCGTCTCGTGCGACGGCGAAGGGCAGGTGGAATGGATGAACCGGGCGGCCACGGCACAAGTCGGCACATGCCGGTGCGTGCCGGAGGAATGGTTGCGGCGGTCCGGACCGGAGGCGCGCGTAGTGCCGGTGGAACGCCACGGGCAAACGAAAGAACTCTTGCTCTCGTCCACACGCTTCACTTTGGACAACCACCCACGGATACTCCTCACGCTCAAAGACATACACCACGTATTGGAAGAACAGCAACTGGAATCGTGGAAGACGCTCACCCGGGTGCTGACCCACGAAATCATGAACTCCCTCACCCCCATCCTGTCGCTGAGCGAGACGCTCACCCGGCAAGCCCCCACGGCAGAACCTTCCGCCCAACAGTACGGCCAGATGCAGCAAGCCTTGCAGGCCATCTACCGCCGCAGCAAGGGCCTGCTCCACTTCACGGAGAACTACCGCAAACTGACCCGTGTGCCCCCTCCGCAATACGCAGCCATCCGTGTGGACGAGCTTTTCGACGACTTGAAAAAGCTGTTCGAGGGCACGCACCTCACCTTCGACCAACCTTATCCCGGTTTCACGTTCCAGGCCGACCGCTCCCAAATCGAACAGGTCTTGATTAACCTGATTACCAACGCACGCGACGCGTCCCCAAGCCCCGAAAGCGAAATAAAAATCCATTTGCGCCGGAACACGGCCGAGGACGAAGTGCAAATCAGCGTGCAGGACTACGGGCAAGGCATCCCCGTGGAGGCGCAGGAGCGCCTCTTCGTCCCGTTCTACACCACCAAACCGAACGGTTCGGGCATCGGTCTGGCCCTATGCAAGCAAATCGTCAACCAACACCACGGCTACATCACCCTGCATTCCGCCGTGGGGAAAGGCAGTCTGTTCACCCTCTGCCTGCCGCGCAACGGCCTGTGTGCGCCCCAAACTTGAAACGCACAGGACGAATGCTTGCATACAGGTTTTTTACCACCGCCGCACCGTTTTATTGCACACTGAGAATCAATAACATACAATAGAAAAATCAATCTCCGCAGAACGAAAAATCATTTGGCTTAGATTGATTTTCCGTTCTGCGGCAAATGAAACGAGCCTTTCAGCGACAGGAAAAATGTAACGCTTTAGGAAGAAAGAGGAATCCTTTACACCGACCTAAAAGACCGCGTGGTGCGTCCTTTCCACGTTAAATATTATTAGAAAAGGATACAGGATAAAAAATAAATCCCTACCTTTGGATAAATAAGGTATAACCATCAGTTTGAACATGAAGAAATATATATTGCCGGCATTTTGTTCCCTTTTGCTATCCTTGCCTTCGCAAGCGCAGAAGAACGGGCAGGCCATACCAGCCCCGACGGCTGAATATTATATGAATCATTACCAGTTTGACGAGGCGGAAGAACTCCTTAATCAGGACATCAAGAAGCTGAAACGCAAACGGCAACCTACCGACGTGAAAGAAGGGACATTGCAGGAAATAGCCCGGCTGCGCTCCATGATGAGAGCCACGGAACGGGTGACGGTCATAGACAGCTTGGTCGTAGACAAGAATGCGTTCCTGAACCACATCAAACTCAGTCCGGAAAGCGGGGAAATCAGTCCGTACGGCACATTCTTCAACCGTCCGGACGAAAACAATTGCACAGTCTACCTGTCCGAATTGGGCAATAAGATATATTTCGCACAACCGGACGAGAACAAATACCTCCGGTTGTTTACCAGCGACCTTGTGGGAGGCCAATGGACAGCTCCTCATAAATTGGACGAGTTGGACGGAGATGATGCGCAGAACTATCCGTTCATGCTATCCGATGGCATCACGCTTTACTATGCCGCCCAAGGAGAGGAAAGCATCGGAGGATATGACATCTTCGTGACACGCTATGACATGGATGAGAAGAAATTCCTCTATCCGGAAAACCTTGGCATGCCTTTCAACTCGCCTGCCAATGACTACATGTTGGCCATTGACGAGTTCAACCAACTGGGATGGTTCGTGTCCGACCGGAACCAACCGGAGGACAAGGTGTGTATCTACATCTTCATCCCGAACGACATCCGCAAGGTGTATGATGCCAATATATACGAGGAGGATGAACTATGCCGTCTGGCCCTTATCCACAGTATCGCGGAGACATGGGGGGACAAGGAAGCCGTGGCACAGGCACGGCAAAGGCTGCAAGCCGCACTGAGTGCACCCAAGGTGGTCAAGAAGCAGAAGGACTTCGAGTTTGTCATTGACAACCGCAACACTTACACCTTGTTGGACGACTTCAAATCTCCGGAAGCACGCAAAAAAATGGCTGCATGGCAGAAGAACCGTATGCAACTGGACAAAGACCGCCAACAACTGCAAACCCTGCGCGACCGGTATGCCAACGGCAACGACGCGCAACGTCAAACGTTGAGCCAACAAATCCTTCAGCTTGAAGCACAATGCGAAAAGGCTGAAACGGCACTGCGTGCGGAAGCCAAAACCATCCGCAATATAGAAATACAATCACACAAAAAATGATCATGTTTATCTTTTAAAACCATAACGCTTATGAACAAGTATTTTGCACCATCAGAGCTTATCATCAACGAAGACGGGAGCATATTCCATCTTCACGTAAAACCGGAACAACTGGCAGACAAGGTCATCCTCGTGGGCGACCCGGGGCGTGTCCCCGTAGTGGCAGCCCATTTCGACACCCAGGAATGCGACATCTCTAGCCGCGAATTCAGAACAATCACGGGTACGCATAAAGGAAAACGTATCACGGTCGTATCCACCGGCATAGGCTGCGACAACATCGACATCGTCATGAACGAACTGGACGCCTTGGCCAACATCGACTTCAACAGCCGCAGGGAAAAAGCAAAGCTCCGCAGCTTGGAACTGGTGCGCATCGGTACATGCGGCGGGCTTCAGCCTTATACGCCGGTCGGCACATTCATTTGTTCCGTAAAATCAGTCGGTTTCGACGGTTTGCTGAACTTCTATGAAGGGCGCAATGCCGTATGCGACCTGCCGTTAGAACGCGCGTTGCTTAATCATTTGGGATGGAGCGGAAACCTGTGCGCCCCTGCTCCTTACGTCATCGACGCACATCCGGAACTGATAGAACGCATAGCTGCCGACGATATGGTACGGGGCATCACCGTAGCCTGCGGTGGATTCTTCGGCCCGCAAGGCCGTCAGCTCCGCATTCCTTTGGCGGACCCCCGCCAGAATGAGAAGATTGAAAGCTTTTCTTACAACGGACTTCAAATCACCAATTTCGAAATGGAGAGTTCCGCACTGGCCGGATTGGCCCGTCTGATGGGACACAAGGCCACGACATGTTGCATGGTGATAGCCAACCGGGTGGCCGGAGAAGCCGATCCAAGTTACAAAAACAAAATCGACGATCTGATTCAGTTGGTCATCGACCGGATTTAAACGATTATACAAGCATGAATATCGATTTCAAACCCTCTGAGGATTCAGACAAAAGCGAACGCTACCGCCAATTTCTCAAACATTACGCCGCGCTTATCGAAGGGGAACGGGACGAGATAAGCGTAATGGCCAACACGGTGGCTGCACTGAAAGAAGCGTTCGGGTTCTTCTGGGTAGGATTTTATCTGGTGAAATCCGAACAAGAACTCACACTCGGGCCGTTCCAAGGGAGCATTGCCTGCTACCGTATCCGGAAAGGACGTGGTGTCTGCGGTACGGCATGGGAGAAGGCATGCCCTCTGATAGTGCCCGATGTGAATCTTTTTCCCGGACATATCGCATGCAGCAGCGAATCCCGTTCTGAAATCGTGATTCCAATCATATATAATAAGGTAATAAAAGGAGTATTGGACATAGATAGTGACAAAGCGGACAGTTTCGACGAAACCGACCGTAAGGGGTTGGAAGAAATGGTCAACCTGATGGCTGCCACACTGTACCGATGACCTATTAAACATTCATATCCCTCTCCGTCCGTCTGCACTACAGACGCGACGGGAAGTTTCTGAAATAGCAAACAGCTCTCATGAACACGCAAGATACAATTTGTGCCATTGCCACTGCACAAGGAGGTGCCATTGGCGTAATCCGCATCTCAGGAAAAGATGCCATCGCCATAACCGACCGTATTTTTACTCCCGCAGGTAAACACCCCCTCCCCCTTTCCGAACGCAAGGCTTACACCATGGCATTCGGACATATCCGGCAAGACGATGGGGAGATCATTGATGAAGTATTGATCGGTTTGTTCAAGTCACCTCATTCTTACACGGGCGAAGATTGCGTGGAAATCTCATGCCACGGTTCGTCTTTCATCTTGCAACAAGTCATGCAACTGCTCATCCGGAAAGGATGCAGGGCGGCCGGTCCGGGTGAGTTCACACAACGTGCCTTCCTGAACGGAAAGATGGATTTGAGCCAGGCAGAGGCCGTGGCAGACCTGATAGCCTCTTCGTCCGCTGCCACCCACCGGATGGCCATGAACCAGATGAGGGGCGGTTTCAGCCGCGAACTGTCTGCCTTGCGCGAACGCTTGCTCCACCTCACCTCCCTGATGGAACTGGAATTGGATTTCAGTGACCATGAGGAACTGGAGTTTGCCGACCGTAGCGAATTGGAAACCATTGCCGGAGATATAGAAAAAGTCATCAGTGGATTGGTCCACTCATTCAGCGTGGGAAACGTCCTCAAAAATGGAATACCCGTAGCGATTGTCGGTGAAACCAATGCAGGAAAGTCCACACTCCTGAACACGCTGCTCAACGAAGAAAAGGCTATTGTGAGCGACATACACGGCACAACGCGCGATGTGATTGAAGACACGGTAAACCTCAGCGGCATCACGTTCAGATTTATCGACACCGCCGGTATACGCGACACCCACGACACAATAGAAAACATGGGGATTGCACGCAGTTTCCACAAGATGGAACAAGCGGAAATTGTCCTATGGGTCGTAGACAATACTTGTGCGGAAGCCCAAATCCGACAACTTTCGCCCCGTATCCTCCCTCTCTGTTCCAACAAACAACTCATCATCTTGTTGAACAAATCAGACCAAGCATCGCCTATCCCGACAAAGCTATCCGGCTTGCCAGAAAACACTGTCACGCTATCTATTTCTGCCAAAGAAAAAACAGGTATCCAAGAACTGCAAAATCTCCTTGTAAAGGTAGCCTCTGTCCCTGAACTGACTTCTTCCGACCTCATCGTCACGAATGTGAGACACTACGAGGCATTATCTCTGGCTCTCGAAGATATCCACCGCGTACAAAACGGACTTCAAACTCACCTTTCCGGTGATTTCATCAGTCAGGATTTACGTGAATGCCTTTTCCATCTGGCCGAAATTGTAGGCGGTGAAATTACTACAGATGAAGTATTGGGGAATATTTTTAAGAAATTCTGCATCGGCAAGTAGGATATTGTAATCAACTGCAACGAATTAGAACCAACTATAATGAAGTCGCTGATTTTCAGCGGCTTTTTTATTTGCAAAAAATCCAGCTATAAACAGTTGGATACTGTTGTTCACCATATTTTTCTACCGTATTTCTACCGCGGAACAATTAAGGGCTTTTGCCCGATGTCACACTGACGCATTTGTTGACGTGTGTTGACAATGGTTTACGTGAGTAGACAAAAAGGGAAATTATCCGAGCTGTAAAAAGCTCATGTTTCACTAAAATATGGAGAATAACAAAAATGGAAGTAAAAAGAATCTGCCAGTGGTGCGGTAAGCCTTTCATGGCAAAAAAGACCACTACCAATTATTGTAGTCCGCAATGTTCCAAAAGAGGTTATAAACACCGGATGAAGGAACGTAGAATGGAAATGCGCGAATTTCAGGAAATGATGGAGGTAAAGAACAAACTGGAGAGCCAGGAATACTTTACCTTTTCTCAAGCAGCCAGACTAATGGGCGTTTCTCGCCAGTATGTCTATAAACTTGTAAAGGAGGACAAACTTCGTGCATCAAGGCTGAGTTCAAGAATGTCGCTCATCAGAAGAACCGACATCGAACTTATGCTGAAAACAAAACCTTATGAAGTTCTCAGACCAAAAGATGAATTTGACGTTACCGAGTATTATACAGCTGAACAGATTGCGAAAAAGTACAAAGTCAACGCCAAATGGGTGTGGACCTATACCCGGCAAAACAATGTTCCAAAAGTCAGAATCCGCCAGTTCAATTATTACAGTAAAAAGCACATAGATGCGGCATTTGCCAAATATAAGACGGATGACGCCTTGACCGAATGGTACACTCCGGAAGAAATCGAGAAAAACTATGGGATGACACGTGTAGCCATCCGTTCACATGTTTACCGCAACAACATCCCTTCAAAGAAAGAGCACGGCCAGATATTCTACTCAAAACTTCACTTCGATCTGTCCAAGAAGACAACCGAAGATGATTCTTCAGAATACTATACCGTGCAGGAAGCCATGAAGAAGTATAGTCTCACACGGGATTCAGTTTACGGCATTCTGCAATTCCACGAAATAAAACGGGAGAAGAAAGGGCGCTTTGTGAGATTCCTGAAAGTGGAATTTGACCACATTATGGGAGCTCGTTAGTGGCTAAATGCGACCGACTGTAATTATCGGAAAATTATTTCTTGCTGATTATAGTCTGTATAAAAGCATTAAGGATTTTCGCAGCAAAAGTCAGTTATAACCATCTAATATTCATCATTATGTCAGAATGCAAAACAGTTACATTGAGGACACGCCCTCTGAAGAAAGGTATGCTGTCGTTCTACCTTGATTATTATCCGGGCTAC
>OGXX01004928.1_pt1 | contig 9977 bp, 6 predicted proteins | sample 1576301 | NCBI WGS metagenome assembly OGXX01 (sample SAMEA3541469, study PRJEB24748) | human gut metagenome | biome: human gut; feature: human-associated habitat; material: faeces | place: China | collected 2012 | reverse complement strand
CCGGGTGGGTGTCATTCAATGGTGAAAAACCGGAGATTGCCATCGTACCCCAGAGCCTGCACCGGCTGATTTATGGCCCTGACAAACGGGCCACGCCGCCCCTGGATGATGATCTGATAGTGAATTTATGCACCAGTGAACATCTGCTGGTTCATCATCCGATGCTGGAAGGCATTCTCCTGTCTGAATGTGAACGTCTGAGGCAGCGTTCTCTGGCAAATAAACTGATTAGCCTCTTCCGTCAGTTTGGTGGCACGGAGTTGCGCCTCAAACTGGTCTGGCTTTGCTGGCTTGATTTAATGACCGGAAACAGCCTTGAAGACTGGAAAGAGAACCTGAAACGGAAATCAGAAAAAGAGCTGGAGGAATGGATCATCAACCGTCAGAGGCAGAGCGCAGCACTGACGGATCTGATGGATCAGTACGTGCTCCTGGCATACCGCACAACGGTTGACGATAACCGCAACTGATGCCGGTTGCTTCCGGAAGGTGCGGCAAAATACGGGAATGATGCTTCCGGCCCCACATACTCACCTGCAGAGCGTGTTCGTCGTCATCATACTGAGCCATGACGGATGGCTTAAGGGCATCCTGTCATTGCTGAACTGGCATGAACACCACCAGTGAATGAAAGCCATGGACAGGGATGTTCTTTACAGCCAGATACACGCCACGTTCTCTACGGACTGAATATGCAGGCAGAGGTTATTTACCAGAAATGGCATGCTGCGGTACATGCCTCATCCTGGTGACAATAAGTACATGGCGACAGCGCTCCTTGCACTGCGGAAGAAACTCACACGGCAGGATGTTATGGCTGAAGTCCCCGGAGATCATTGTTTCTTCGTCAGATATTCAGGAACAGTTGTAGTAACGAATTTTACCGGTCTCTGCACATGGCCCGGCTCCGTCTGTGTGGCACAGGTTACGGGTATTGCCGGTTGTAGGAACGGACGGTGAGTTGAGTGATCTGTGGAATCAGGGAGCATTCTGGGCATTATGGTGCTGAAATGTGACCATCGACACAATACCCCTGCTTCGTGGTACACAATAACCAGGAAACATACCCTGAACCGACAGCCATAAGGACCCGTCACAAAATGGTGCTAATGAAAGCGAAACAGGAAAACCGGCTTGAGCGACAGCTCCAATAACTCTGTTACGCACGCGTACTGATCCTTGATGAAACAGGCTATCTGCCAATGCCCCGGAAAGAAGCCAGGCTGTTCTTCCGGTTGCTGAAGCGGCAATATGAAAAAGCGAGAATCGTTCTGACGTCAAATAAAGGATTCGCCAACTGGGGGGAAATGCTCGGCGATAATGTACTGGCAACAGTGATCCCTGAGCATCTGCTGCATCACTCAACCACGCTGAATATCAAAGGAGAGCGTTACCGGTTAAAAGAGAAACGTAAAGCTGTGGTGATGACCCAAAACGCAACGCCTGTCAGTGAGGATGAAATGGTGAAAAGCGGACAGCATCAGTAACGGAAGTATCTTAGCGGGTACGAAAATGGCAGGATCGTGACATTGACAGAATATCTCCTGATCATCCTGAATGACTGCAGTTGCTGTGGAAAAGTAAGCTGTCTCCACCCACGGCACGACTTAACAGGCATTCCGTAACTCCCCCAGACTTACTATGACGCATTATCGGTGCACTTAAAACCGCAGACCGCATTGCGGGTGTTACTGCATGACAGTCTGACCGTATTGTGAGATGTCGGCAGGAACCGATGTCCGCGCAGGGGGGAACTTCCTGCAGTACCTGACGCTTCAAATAGTATTAACCGTAGGGCGTTGTTGGTTCCGGATCGCGGAAATGGGAGCACAGGTCTGCTACGGGGTGTACCTCTGACAGTAAATCCGGCTCGCTCATCTGACAGCCTCTCTCCCGGAAAAGACCAAAAATGAGATCGTCTCCTCAACAGCAGAGAAGAGGTCTTGACAGACAGGCTACATTGCATACGATTTATGAAGAAAAAGACAGCAAATATGGAGGTTATAGCGGAGAACACCCTACGAAATTCCTATGAAAAACGATTGAAAAAAATATCAAATTCGATTCGTTTTTATATGCTTTTTGGGAACGTGGCGATGACGAACTGTTGCATGTGCAGAGGAGAATGCACCCGGAAGCACCAGAATCATCCAGAAAGGCAGAACGATTACGCATCAAACCAGGAGACAGCAATATCAAGGTAATACACTGATTTAAAATGAATTTACAGCAATACGTGAAAACATTTTTTACTTAAAGGAGACAGATGCGCTGAAGAGAGTGCAGGTATTTTTATATAAAAATGAGAAGATTACGGGATATATATCCGGCACACTATGACCGGAGAATACCAGTCAGGCTTAAAAAGACAATAAATACAGTGAGTTAAATACACAGAGAAAACGAAAACGTAGTATCAGAGGGTACATCTTACAACAGAGACTGAATTTCCGGTTTTTCATAACCGGCGCATTCCGGAAAGTGCAGGCGGCCCGGAGCTCTTCTGACGCCAGTACCTGCCAGATTGTTCTGTACATTCTGTACATCATGTACGGAGGTTTTTGTTTGCTTTCTTAAAATCTGCAAATGTGGGAAGAGCAGGTGAGGTGTATTGTGGGAAAGGAACTGGATGATATCTGCACCAGCTGTCCGTATATCGATGCTATAAAACGGCACAAACAACAGCTCGGTGCCATAGAGGAATATACACAGTGGTTAAAAAAAGAACCACGGGCATCTTATTTTTTTCTGTTCCGGCTGTATACCCGCATTCACAATACATTTTTCCCCAAAAAGCAACAACTCCCGTTCACTCCCGGTGGCACTCACTGCCCGGAACCTGATGTCACCCTTCGGGACTTAACGCTTTCCCCGGGCTACCACAGTGATTATGCCCCTCAACCCATTCCGGAGATGGACAGTTCTGCTGTTGTTCCCCCAACTAATGAAAACACCTCGCCTCCGGAAGATACTCCCGACAACACTCCGGCCGGAGGCAATACCGGACAAGCGGAAAAGACCAGAAACTCAGGACTCACACCCATTCCTGAAAAACGTTCAGGAATGCCCCCGGAACATCTGCGGTTTGCCACAGGGTTTCCACCGCAACCGAAGATTGCCGGTCCCAAAGGAAAGCCGATGCGCACCGTGCATCCGGATAAAATCTACCGTGAAATTATATGGTTCTGCTCCGGTTACCTGCGGAAATCCGGACCAGAGGCTACGAGGACGATCATCAACTCAATATTCTGTGAATGGGCCAGCATCTTCAATGATTACTCCTCCCCCTTTTCGTGGGTGGACAGCAGGGACAGTGAACAGTGTGACTGGTTATGGAACGCCATGCAGGTCCGGTGTGTGGGAACCCCGCTGAATCCCCTTACCCCGGAGCAGAAATACTGGTTCGCCTGCGCCACGTTTGATAACTGGGAAGGCTGGAATGAGCAACAGGTACAGTTTTTACTGGAAAGTAATCCCAGACGGAACAGAGCGAAGTTTACGCAGGCCTCCTTCCAGGCCCCCAGGATTCAGCATAAAGCGATTCTTCTTGATGAGCTGAAAAGTGCCCGGGAGCAACAAAAAAGGCGTGATGAACGTGCTGATGGTTCCGTCCCGCTGAAACTGTCCGGAAAAATCCACAAACAGCTTGAAAGTATTGCCCGAAGTCGTGGTGTCCTCCCAAAAAAACTGCTGAATGAAATGATTGAGCAGGCGTACCAGGACTTTGTGGCAAATGAGCAACACAAGACACTGAGTTAAGGACCGCAGGGCCTCCGGTTACCGATTCTGCAGCATACACAACGAATGTGTCCGGCTCTTACCTGTGGGGGCCGCACTAAAGTTACGCATTGAGTATGAGTGGGTAATCCCGGATGAGAATATCCCGGTTTTTACACTATTCACTGAAGGTGCGACATATCATTCAGTCTCTCTGAATTCTTCATTTCAGTGGCCCCGGCTACAGTCGTTTAATCTCCTCCACGAACCGGGGCCGCAACTTGTTGTGTCAATACCAAATTGTTGGTCATTACTGTCTTGTGTCACTGGCGCTGACAAGTGAACTGAAATCCGCACCTTAATATTCTGACTGGCTGCGTACATTCATGGCATGAAGCGGCCGGAGCGGCTGAACTGAAGGTCCGTTGTGAGCGAACAGCGGACATTCACTACACATGGTTCAAACATGAACCGGAGCTTTATTGTCTAGCTGTCAGTGTACTGCGATTTACCCGCTCGGCTGTCCAGAAAATCGGTCTGAAATCCAGTCATTAAAGGGCCTTAGCCTGACATTAAGCAACTTGGTAGGCGGATAGATAATAGAAATAGGAATGCGCAGGTCTGTCATGTTGCCTAGAACGGTGACAAGCTGTCCGGTGCGAAATCATTCCGGCAGCGACAGGCTCATGTGTCAGCCCGACGCCCAGACCGTCAACGAGCATGTGGATCTGCGAGGCGTTATCGTTCGCAGCGATGTTAAAACGAACAATCTGCTCATCTTCTAGAAGCACAAGTGCTTTAATGACATTAAGGCGGTCTATATGTTGCATTACAGACTTCCTATTGATCTTTACCTGAGGCTGAAGCAACCACGTTAATCCGACTATTTTTCGATTGCACCATCCACTATCACCATCGATCTTCCCTGAGCACAACGTTCAACTCTCCCGCGTACGCCGTATACCTGCGCAAGGCTCTCTGCATGGATCACCGTTTGCGGGTCGCCGCTGTCGATAAGTTTCCCCTCTTTCAGCATGATGACCTGGGCGGCATGCCGCAGTGCGATATTGATATCGTGTAAGACGACCAGCGTAACCATATTGCGTCTTCGCGTTTCGCGCGATACAACATCCATCACATGGAACTGATAATTGAGATCCAGCGCGCTCAGTGGTTCATCCAGCAATAATAATGCGGGGCGGCGAATAAGCGACTGTGCAAGCCCCACCAGCTGCTTCTGACCGCCGGACAGGCTATCGAGGTAGTTCATTGCCAGATGTGCGATGCCTAGCTCTTCGAGCAGCGCTATAGCCTGCGCCTGATTTTGCCCGGCGCCGGAGGCGCGCTGGGCGACAACCACCGACTCCAGCACCTGTAAATGCACGCCCTGCGGCAGGGACTGCGGCAGGAACACAACTTTTTCAGCCCGACGAGCAAACGGCAGCGATAAGAGATTCTCTTCATTCAGCCAGGCTTCGCCACTGGCGCGATTTAGCCCGGCTAGGGCGCGCAGTAGCGTTGATTTACCGCAGCCATTAGGCCCCAGCAGTACAGTGACTTCGCCGCGCGGCAGCGTAGAAATCGACAGATGCTCAATAATCCGCCGTTTGCCGTAACCGGCGCACAGCGCATTAATCGTAAGCCCGCTCATGACATACTCCCTCGATGACGCATTACAATGCTCAGAAAGAACGGAACGCCTACCAGCGAGGTAACAATTCCTACCGGTAAAATGACACCGGGAATGATGTTCTTCGACGCTACCGAGGCCAGCGATAGCACCAGCCCACCGATAAGGATGCTTCCGGGCAAATAAAAGCGATGATCTTCTCCCAGCAACAGGCGGGAAATATGCGGTGCAACCAGGCCAATAAAGCCAATTGGCCCCACAAACGCAACCGAAAGGGCCGCCAGCAGGCTGATGCGCAGCAGGGAACCCAGGCGCAAACGGCGAACATCAATGCCAAAACTCATCGCCCGCTCTTCGCCGAGGCGTAGCGCGGTAAGCTGCCAGGCACGACGCAGCGACCAGGGTAAAACAATCGCCATCGCCGCCGCCAGCACCGCCAGTTTCTCCCATGATGCGCGAGCCAGGCTGCCCATCGTCCAGAACACCAGGCCCTGCAAAGTATCTTCATCGGCGACAAACTGCATAATGGACACCAGCGCATTGAAGGTAAACACCAGCGCAATCCCAAACAGCACAACGCCCGACGTCGGCACGCGCGTCCAGCGGGTCAGACTATCGAGCAGCAGGGCGGACAGGAGCGCAAAAAGAAAAGCGTTTGCCGGTATAAACCCGCTTTCGGGAACGCCGGGAATACCGATGCCCAGAACAATCGCCAGCGCTGCGCCAAAGGCCGCCGCCGACGAAACGCCAAGCGTAAACGGGCTGGCGAGGGAGTTATTCAGAATAGTTTGCATCTCTGCCCCGGCCAAACCCAGCGCCATTCCTACCAGGAGCGCCATCAGCGCATAGGGCAAACGGATGTCCCAAACGATAACCCGCATGCCGTTAGTCGCCCCGGACGGATGCATCAAAGTCTTTATCAGCGAATGTAAAGGGAGCCCTGAGGGGCCGAGGGTGAAATCGAGCAGCAGCGAAGCAATGATAGCGATAAAAATAACCGCCAGTATTACCAGACGCTGGCGAAAAAGCTGGCGATAGCGGTTCTCGACCGACAGCGTACTTTCCAATACAGTCATGGTTTTTCACAGCCTCCGTTAGCGCGGCGGATTGAGCACATCGCTCATCTGCGCATCGCTTAACGTCAGGCCAAAGAACTGCCGATAAAACTCACGCGTCTCTTTGCGTATATCCACATCAGCAAATCGCGCAGGATAAAGCGTTTTCGCCAGCCACAAAAATTGCAGCGCCTCTTCGCTGGTTTCACGGCACCACCAGAACATTCCTTTCGGATTAACGTAAACGCGATGATGAATGACCGCGTCCACGCTTGCCCACTGCGGAGAACTCAGAATGGCATCCGCGTCGCGCTTGTTCATCGCGATGATAACCGCCGGATTGGCAGTGACAATTTTCTCCAGCGCGACTTCACCCGAACGGTTTTGTTGATGCTCGCCAAACCAATTTTCAGCGATATTTTTGCCGCCGGCCAGGTCAATCCAGTCCTGGTTTAGCGAGGGTCTACCGGTGGTGGTCAGCGGATTGCCCATACTGTGATAGAGCGACACGCGCTGTGACGCAGGAAGATCTTTCAGGCGCCCGGTGACCAGGGCCACGTTGCGATCGAAGTAGCGTTGATAGGCGAGCGCTTTTTGCTGCGCATCGGGCCCCAGCACCGCTGCCGTTTGCTGTACGCGCTGCGTTAACGCCCGCAGTGAATTCGCCTCAAACGCCAGCACCTGCACCCCAGCCTGTTTCAGCAACGCCTGTTGAGGCACTACCATATTCTGCGGTACAAAAAGCATATCGACCCCCAGCGCGATAATCTGTTCGGGATTGATTTCATGCCCGCTGTTTACGCTAACTGCTGCGACTTTCTCTATGCGCGGCAGGCTCTGGCGAAACAGGGGGATCCTTTTTGCAATCATCGAGGTTCCGACAATGCTATCGCCGTACCCCAGCATGGCAATAATGGTATTTTGCGCCGGCCACGGTGACGCGATACGCACCTCCTTGTGCGTATTTTCTGCGTGCAGGCTGGCCGCCAGCAGCAGCGCCAGCAGCGGAAATAAACGGGAGAGTTTCATCATTTATCCATCAGAAATCGAAGGTGACGGATGCACGCACTTCGCGGCCGCCGCCGATAAACGCACTTGGGGAACCGTTATCGCCATCGGTACCCGATGGGAAGATAGAAGCCCAGTAATGTTTATCAAACACGTTGTTTACCACCACGCGGAAAGTGGTTGGGACGTTGCTCACTTTCGTGGTGTAACGCGTTCCCAAATCCCATGTGGTATAGCTGCTGGCGTAAGAGGTGTTGGTATCGTTCGCCGCGCGTTTGCCCGTATAATGGACGTTAGCGCTGTAAACCCATTCCGGTATGGACGGCAAACTGTATTCCGCCAACAGATTGGCCTGCACTTTCGGCACGCCGACAACCTGTTTATTGCTGGTTGAGGCATTCGCCGTATCTTTCAGTTTCGGGTCGAGGAAGGTCACGCCGCTGTAAATATTCAGCCCCTGCCACACATTCCCGGCAGCGGTTAACTCAAGGCCGTTGTTAACCTGGTTACCCTGCTCTTTATACACGTTATCCGTATCAAGATAGGCAAACGGACGTTCCAGTCGGAACAGCGCGGCGCCTAGATTCATCTCGCCGATGTCCGATTTTAGCCCCACTTCATACTGCTTGCTGCGATACGGGTTTAGCGTTTGACCGGCATTTTTTACGCTCTCATCCGTCGGTGCGGTACCGCCCTGCTCCAGCGAATCGGCATAGCTAACGTAGGCCATTGTGTTAGGGGTAATTTTATACATCAGCGCGGCGTTCGGACTTAAACCATTTTCATCAACCTGGTTCGTTTGATTACCGTGCTTATCGTAGTTTTTAGTCTGCAGCCAGCTCTGGCTGAGATAGAACATTGCCGACCACTGCGGCGTAAATGTCACCGTATCGCCGAGCGTAACGCTCTGCTGAGTATTTACACTGGAGCGGTATCGCGGCCCGCCGGTGCGGATTTTGCCATCGCCCTGCTCATCTATCGCATCCGGGTGATACATATTTGTTGTACCCCAGCTATAGCTGGAACCTGTTCCTTTGGCACTATAAAGCGACCAGACATATCCCGTGGTAGAAAGTGACAGATCGTGGCCGATAGAGCCGGTATCAATATGACCATTCAGCCCGGCGGTGTTGCTCAGGACGCGAAAACGTCCGGCAGCGGTGGAATCCTTCATCGAACGAGAGATATCGCCCTGATTGTTGAGTATTTTACTGGAAACACTACGCATCGCGCGGTCAGCCTGCTGCCAGCCCACGCCAGCGTTCATGGACCAGTCGTCGTTAAAGTAATGGATCAGGCGAGTGCTGATGGTATCGGTAGTGAGGTCGTTGCCCGCAGTGCTGAGCGCCAGATTTTTGTCCTTCGGATTCGGCGCAGACGGCAGTTTGACGTTCGGCCCATAGTTAAAGCTACCGACATAGCCTTTCTGGATAAATTCGTAATGGCTGGCGTCGAGCTGTAGCTGAGTGCCCGGCTGAATATTCCAGTCGAGCGCAACGGAAACGAGTTTGCGACGCAGCGTGCTGTCATCCACATTGCCTTCCCCTTCCTGATCAAGCAGGTTCACGCGATAGCCAAACCGTTTGTTTTCATCAAAATGGCCACCCAGATCGGCATGGCCGGTAAACGCACTGCGGCTTTGATAGCCCAGCGTCACTTTACGCAGCGTCTCTTCGGTTGGGCGCTTCGCCACGAAATTAAACTGCCCTGCTGGGCTCGCCGGGCCGTACAGCGCGCCGGTCAAACTGTTAAGCACATCCATGCGCTCAAGCATTTCCACCGGAAACGCGGTTGTTGAAACGATATTCAGCCCGTCCAGACGGCTGTTGGCCACCACGCTACCCTGCATCCCCCGACTTTGCGGACGCCCGACATCCATTCCACCGCGCGCCTGCATTTGCGTACTGGGAGAGTATTTCAGCATCTCGCTGACGCTTTGCGCCTGCTGATTTTCAATCATCTCTTTAGTAACAGTGGTGCTGGAATATGGTGTTTCGATCCAGGATTTCGTTCCCAGCGGGCCGACATCTATATCGTTCGTTTTGAAACCGGCACCGGCGGCAGAATCGGTGGTGTCGGCGGCGGTGTTGCCCGTGACAATCATTTCATCTTCAGAAGTAGACGAGGCATGAGCATGAAGCGGTATGAAAGACGCTAATGCTGGCAAAAGCGCAGCGAAAGTTATTTGAGTTTTCATGAATCACTGATCGTTATGTAAATATTTATATTACGATCGGTGCATAGGCAAAATTATGATCCAGATCACACGTGAATGTAAGTTATTTACAAATTACGCTAACCTTCTGTCTCCGCTCTTTGCAGCATAAAAGTATGGCGGCGCGTTGTTGAAAGCAGGAGCGGCCGGGTTGTCAGAAAGCTGGTTTGGACGCAAGTAATATATAACAACTCTGATTACCGCATACTGTCAGGACAGTATCTACTTGAGCGTCCGCCTTTGGCACAAAGCGGACTGTCAGATTAGATTCAGACCTGTACTCATTAGCTGATACAAATCAGCCACATATACCTGCATTCAAAATAATTTCAGAAAGATATTATCTCCGTGA
>OGXX01004922.1_pt1 | contig 9990 bp, 10 predicted proteins | sample 1576301 | NCBI WGS metagenome assembly OGXX01 (sample SAMEA3541469, study PRJEB24748) | human gut metagenome | biome: human gut; feature: human-associated habitat; material: faeces | place: China | collected 2012 | reverse complement strand
TTTTTACAAAGAATGAAGAGATGATAAAGGCTATTTCGCACAAATAAATAGGATAAAGCGAATCAGGGTATAGATTGTCAAAACAACAGAAATTATCGTTTCAATAAGAATAACGATAGATAGCCAAGGAACAGGTATGCCCAGATTGCTTAGACATGCCATAGTTTGCTTCATTGCGATTGCCGAAATGACAAAGGGAAAAGTAAAAGCGGCATAACTTGGATAGAATGGCATTTTCAAATATTTTGGAAGATTGAAAAGGACCATCAGGTATAAAATGAATGCCAGAATTGCCAGAAATACGATCATATTAACGGATTTGTTCGAAACAGACTGTATGTATCCTGCAAGACAGAGACTAGCTGGAGCAGTATAGATACAGAACAGCGGTTGGGCGGGAGCTGGACTTTCACGAAATTTCAAGTAGCGGAAGCTTACCAGAACCAGCAGTGCCAGCAGTGCAGACAGACCGAACCAGAATAAAATGGTACCCAGTTCAGTTGCCTGAAAAGCCGGTGCAGATACACTTGCTACCACAATGCCGACATAGACGATATAGTAGCTGGCGAAAACCTTCTGAATCTGCAGCTTCAGAATAAAACGTACGGTAAAGAATATGATTAAAATAATATGAAGGACAATTGCAAGGTACCATACTGCGTCTGCCGCCATCCCGATATAAGGTTTCAGGTAACCAGCCAGCAGCATCAGCGCCATAGTTGAAGTGCAGAACACGCTGGCCATAATCGGATTTTTCATGTCCTCGCGGAAGGGATCTGGATAGCGAATCATTTTGATCAAATATAACAGCAGCAGCACGGCGGAAATGTCTCCGCAGATCAGGCGGACGGTCTCCGAGTAGCTCTGCAGCAGATTGCCCAGTGCAGCAAAGCCCAATGCCACACCGGTAATGGGGAGAGGAATTTTTTTTATCATACTGGCTTACTCCTCAACAAACCAAGGTTCGTTATCTGTATTGACCAGATTCATTTCACGGACAACGATTTCGGCAACCTTGCCGGCACACAGACCGGTAAAGTAAATGCACTGTTCTTTATGCTCGCCTTTACCCATGTCAAATTCTCTGGTCAGAATACGGCAACAAACGCTATTTTTCTTGTTTGCTTTCCGGAACCAGTTGTGCAGTTCGTTTGTCAGCTCCATACATTTTACTACTTTTGGGTCTTTTGGACCGTTTGGCTCGGTGCGTCCAAACAGCATACCCAGAGCAAGAATACCACCATTGAGTGCGCCGCACATACAGCCGGAACGACCTGCGCCAACCGACATACCGGAAGACATGGCAATAACCTCCATCGGAACATCCAATTTGAAATTATCACGGATGGAAGCCATAACTGCTTCACAGCAGAAATAGCCGTTTCTGTAATAATTTTCTGCATCAATTCTTACTTTGGATACACTAACTTCATTTGCTACGTTCATGATAGAAATCCTCCTGCAATTTAGTAATTTTGGTCATTTGACTGACAGATTCCATTATAAGGAGAAAGCAGGAAGAAAACAAATTGATGAAATCTATTAAGAAAGTCAGAAAGAATCAGGTTTTTAAATGAAATTGTTAAATTGCCGAAGAGATAGCGGAAAACAGGAGTCCTACAAGACAATCTGCTCATATTTTTCCTCGAAAAGTAACAAGGGTTCAAAAAAGAGTTGATATCCCAAAGTGCAGTTTGTAAGCCTCAGCGGAGAACTTCACCGGACTGGATGCCACGAAGCCAGTCCATAATATGCCGATGGAACAGGCGAACTCCATCACTGATATATTCTCCCTTTCGGGTCAGCATACAGGCGATCCATTCATATTTTCCATCCGAGAAGGGGATCATGACCAGATCTTTTTGACGCATATCATCAAAGATAAAATCTACAGTGACCGAGATTCCCTTGTTCTGAGCGCACATTTTGTGGCAGAGACTGAATCCGCTCGTTTCAAAGATGATGTTCGGTTCAAATCCGGCCTGCCGGCATTTTTGGGTGATGAGATGATAGATTTTGAACTCGCTACTTTCAATATACAGCTTTTCCCCGCGCAAATCCTGAATGGTGACACTGGATTTTTTGCTGAGTGGGTGCTGGCGATTAACCAAGAGTTTGATTTCGAATCGCTCCAGCTCGGTGACATCGTACAGCTGCGTATCAAGAGGAGCAATCGAAAAAGCAACATTTCCCTCTTTGTTCAGGAAAAGCCGTTCCACCTGACAGTCAGGGTATTCCCGATAAGTGAAATCAATATCTGGATATTGTTTGCGGAAAGCGGCAATACACTCTGGCGTCACTAGCCTAAGAATACCGTATGCTGAGATCAAATCCACCGATCCGGAATTACGATTTTCGATATTGACAATCTGCTGACACATCTGCTCATAGCAGGAAATCAGAGTGTCGGATGAGTCAAGCAGAACCTGACCGCTTTCTGTGGGACGAATGCCGGCCGGAGTTCGGATTAGTAGCTGGGAGCCCAGTTCCAGCTCCATATTATGTACGATTTTGCTTAAACCCTGTGGGGAAAGGTACAGAATCTTTGCAGCGCGGGAAAGACTCTCTTCCCGGCAGATGACGCGAAAATATTCGATGTCCCGAATATCCATAGGTAAGTTCCTCCATTGATTCAATTGATGATTTTATTGTAGCATTCTTTGATCTGAGATGGCAAATTTTTGCTGATATTTTATAATTAAAAGATGTTTGTTTTTATAGAAATATTTGATTACTGATGAAAGAATATTAAAATAATTGATAAGATGTGGCATGATTAATAATTTAGGTACATAAAATTCTGAAATATATGGCGATATTTTTCGACATATTAAAAAAAGAAATAAGTGGAAGAAAATAGAGAGAAAAAAACAATTTGATTTAAAAAGTATATCAATTTATACTGACAAAGAACGACAAAATATAATTAATAGCGAGGGATATTATGAAAAAAATAGTAGAACTATTACTGTCGGCAGCAATGATTTTGGGTATGACAGCTTGCTCTACAACGACAGAACCAAAGGAAACAGCAGATGTTGGATCGACCGACAAGGTAATCAAAGTAGCAACATCAGGTGATTACTTAGGTTTTACTGTATACGATGAGACAACCAAAGAGTGGTCTGGTTTTGAGATTGATATGTGGAATGAGATTGCTGATCGGATAGGATACGAAGTGGAATTTGTACAGGAAGATGTCGCAAGTGCTTTTGGTGACTTGGAGATTGGAAAAGTTGACACTGTTGCAAAACAGATCAGTATTACACCAGCAAGAGAAGAAAAATATGATTTTACACAACCATATTTCTTTAGCCCATATAGTTTGATGGTCAAGGGAGATAACGAAGATATCAAGACTTGGAGCGATATGGAAGGTAAAACAATCGGTCTTGCAGATGGAAGTGCAATGAATGAATTTATTGCTCAGTTAGACCCAGACAACAAGGTAAATAAAACAACTTATGAATCTTTTGCATCTATTCCACAAGAAGTAGTACTAGGCAGAGTTGATGCAATGCCATATGCATATCTTCTGATTCCTTACCTTTTGGAAGAACATCCAGATTGGGATCTGAAAGCAGTTGACACAGAGCATCCAATTTATATAGAAGTCAATGGTTATCCTTTTGCTCGGACAGATAGGGGACAAGAGCTTTTAAAATTAGTAGATGAAGCTTTGACAGAAATCATTGCAGATGGAACACATAAAGAGTTAAGCGAAAAATGGTTTAACTACGATGTCATGCAGACAGAAATGGCCAAAGAGTATCAGGCTCAATAGATAAAAATATGGCAAGCGTAGTATTCTGCGCTTGCCATATTTTTCTTTTTTCGGAGGGATATTATGAATTTTGAAGTGGATTATTTTTTGGAAATGTTTCCAATCATTTTAAGTGGTTTTTGGACAACTGTTTCCATAGCATTACTTTCATTATTGTTTTCTATTTTGCTGGGTTTTATTTTGGCAGCGGTTCGATATTATAACATACCAATTTTAAAAAGTATCTCTGTAATTTTTACATCTTTTTTTAGAAGTACGCCATTTATTGCACAGCTGTTTGTATTCTATTATGGATTTGCACAGATATCTAATATTGTAAAAAATATGTCCAGTTATTGGGCAACAGTAATTGTACTTTCACTCAGCTTTGCGGCTTATATGGGAGAAAATATTCGAGGAGCTATCACATCAGTGGATAAAGGCCAGTTTGAAGCGGGTATTTCCATTGGTTTGACACCATGGCAAACAATTAAAAGAATAATTATACCACAAGCTGCTCGGGTTGCTATTCCAGGTATGTCCAACAGCTTTGCCAACCTTTTTAAATCGATATCGTTGTGTTTTATTGTTGGTGTTAAGGACATGACAGCATTTGCAAAAAATCAGGTCAATTTAACATTTCGCTATTTGGAAGGATATGTTGCCTTGATCATTATCTATTGGATTATTCTTGCTTTGGTTGAATGGGGACAGTCTAAGTTAGAAAAGAAGATGAATAAGGCATATGTTCAGGAGGCAGGTCACTAATGCAAAAACAATCAATTTTAACGATAGAAGGGCTTAAAAAAAATTTTGGCGAACTTTCTGTTTTAAAACAGGTAGATTTGAAAGTGGATAAGGGTGAAGTTATTTCCATTATCGGACCATCTGGAACAGGTAAATCAACATTATTGAGATGCATTAATTGCCTGGAGAAAATGACAGAAGGTAAAATTACAATTGGAGATGTGACTGTTGATGCCAAAGAAAAAAACCATAAAGTAGTATATGAATTGAGAAAGAAAACTGCGATGGTTTTTCAAAATTATAATTTATTTAAAAATATGACGGCTTTACAAAATGTAATGGAGCCATTGGTACAGGTTCAGAAAATACCAAAAGAAAAAGCACAGAGTGAGGCAGAAAAATTATTGGAGAGAGTTGGTTTATTAGATAAGAAAGACTCTTATCCAGCACATATGTCTGGTGGACAGCAGCAAAGAGTGGGAATTGCTCGGGCGATGGCAGTTAAGCCAGAGGTTATGTTGTTTGATGAACCAACATCCTCGTTGGATCCAGAATTGGTTGGTGAGGTACTGAAAGTTATACAGGACTTGGCAAATAGCCATACAATGACAATGTTAATTGTTACTCATGAAATGAACTTTGCCAAACAAGTCTCGGATCGAATTTTGTTCATGGATTCTGGAATTATTTTGGAGCAGGGTACAGCGGATGCAGTTTTTAATAGTGTAAACCCAAGAGTACAGAAATTTGTTGGCCAAGTGACAAAATAAGTTTTATCAGTATATGTTAAACATATAAATCTATTTCCAACATGATATAAAAGTCATAAAAGTAAATTATTCAAAAAATCGGACAGGGGTAAATCTCCTGTCTTAATATTGTATATTAAAATAGAAAATATGGCTTAATTAAGCCATATTATATTATGATTTCGTGATAATGAGCAGTTATGGGTCGCCTCCACCAATTTTATGACTATATCTTATGGATATAGTCCTGCTTTTGCGCAGTTATATACTATATATAGTATATAAAGAAATTAATTCACACAATAAGTAGACACACTGGGTAGACATTTAGGGGAAGATATGGTATACTGACGATAAAAGGTAGACATATTATGAACTAATAATATAGAATGGAAAGGTAGACTTTGGAATGCCCTGATATATTTATAATATATCAGGGTGAGTGAAGTCAGGAAGAGTAAAAAAGGGGTGCAGCATAATGGCTAGAAAGGCACTGAAGAACGAAAAGAACATCTCCTACGATGATGAGAAGAAAAAGTATTATGTCTGCTTTGACTATGGAAAAGATGAGTCAGGAAAACGGAAGAAGCAATATAAGACTTTTTCTACAAAGGAAGAAGCAATCAGGGCAAGAAACCAGTTTCAGAATGACAATATTAACGGTACGGTTATTCAACCATCGAAAATGACAGTTCAGGACTATCTGAGTCAGTATATTGAGAATATCCGTCCCAGCAGTGAAAAGACCACAATCTATGGCTATGAGCAAATCCTTAAAAATCATATCTATCCGGCTTTAGGAAAGTACTCACTGCAGGAACTGAAACCGATGCAGATTCAGGCGTATTATACGGACAAGACAAACGAAGGGAAGCTCAGCCAGAACACCCTGAGAAAACATCATGACCTGCTCAAGGCAGCATTTAAGATGGCAGTGCAGCAAGAAATGATGGTACGGAATCCCTGCGACCATGTGAAGCCACCGAAGAACACCAAAGCAAAGATCCATTTTTATAGCGTTGAGCAGTTGAAAACGTTGCTGGACAAGGTGAGAGGGGATCGGCTGGAACTCATTGTTGTGCTGGCTGCATTTCTGGGGCTGCGCCGTGAGGAAATCTGCGGCTTACAGTGGAAGAACGTAAACTTTGAGAAAAGTACGCTGACCGTCGATCAGGCGATCACCATGGCTGGCAGTCAGCGGATCGAAAAGACTACCAAGTCCTTTTCTTCCATTCGTGAGCTTTATATTCCGGAAAGCGTCATGGAATGCTTGAAGAGGGAAAAGGAACGGCAGGAGAAGCTAAGGGAACTGGCAGGTATTGAACCGGAAGATGATCTGGTTGTGGTAATGGCTGATGGAAGAAAGTATCGTCCAAACTATATCTCCGAGCTGTTTACCAAATTTATCGAAGATAATGACCTGCCAAAGATCACTCTGCATGGACTTCGCCATACCTTTGCGACGATCGCCAATTCGTTGGGTGGACAGCTGTATGATATCAGCAAAGCGATGGGTCACAGCAATACATCAGTTACCTCCGGTGTCTACACCCATCTTCTTGATCCGAACCATAAAGAACTGATTGAGGAAATGGACAAGGCCATTCGTGAGAAGAAGTAATCTAATATATTAGCGTTTAAAATCCCCTTGGTGTAGAAGAAGTTCTACCAAGGGGATTTTTATTGATTAGAATAAAGAATACAATGCATAAGAAGTGACATAGAAAAATTTAAAAAATATAAAGGGCTCAAAAACAGTAAAAATATTCTTTTTTCAAAACTATTTTAAAAAATACAACAAAATGGCAAAATTTTTGGAATTTTTATATGCCAAACTCCAGTAAAAAACATATTATATATATCCAACAAAGAAGGGAGAATCAAAATTTAGTAAGCGATGAATGAGTAGAAGAAGATAGAGAATATATTCAATGTGATAAGAATATAATAGAATAAAATATGAGTTAAGAATGATACATATTCTATTGTGTTCCATGATTGCTAATGAGTTCTACAATTTGCAGTATAATAGATAAAAGTTTTAGGATTTATCGATTTTAATCTTGGATAGGATGCTTATCGATATTTAGATATGGATCAAGAAGGTTTTGGGTTTTTGCAGAATGTTTATAGGAGGCTGTAATTGCCATGATAAGATCATTCATCAACAATTCTCTTTTTTGATTCATTTCCTCAGTGTTATTTTTAGAATAGCATAATACTAAATCTTTAGGAATCTGGTAGGATCTCAGATATTTATCAAGAAAAGAAGATTGGATAAGGATTTCTGCAATATTTTTTGCAAAAATATCAATCGGTAGATCGTTATCAGGTTCAGTTTTTTTCTCTTCAATTTTTATGTTTGTCTTTTCTGTATGAGATCTTTCAACTATAGATTCAATCTCTCCTTTATTGACATATAGTTTTTCGTGGAAGATATTATCACTGTAAAGTTTTTTTGATAAGTAATAAGAAAATTTTTCTGGTAAGTAATGAGAAAGAGATGAAAGATCGACAATAGATAACAAAAGCTTTTCTAGATCTTCTTGATCTTCTTGATTAATACCCGAAGAGTAGGAGTGCAAGCAATACTGCAAGTTAAAGATGAAACACGTATAGTCATTATCTATATATTCAGATTGAAATAATTGCTCAGTACAAAGAAATAGTGAGTTTATTATCGCTTCAATATTAGGAAAACAAGGGTTTTGGACAATTTTGTTTCTGATATCCAATATTTTTTTGATGGTTGGTTGAGTAGGAGAAGTAAACTTATAATAACGATAAAAAGTAGAGCGAGGAACTTGAGATAAATCAGATAGTTCCTTAACAGTCCATGGGCAAGAGACATCAGGGTGATCTCCAATCCCAAGTATTCCAAGGGATGTTGCTTCTTTTTCAAGTTTTTTATAGAATGTTGTTCCAGGGATAATTTTATAAGGAAAGTCATCATTAAAAAAGTTATAATTAAAAAATTCATAGAGAGGTTTGGAATAAAATTTAAAATGAGGAAACAAAGAAGTGTATGGAAAATGATAATCCTCAAATAAAAGCTGTAAAACAGCTAAATAAACATAAGCATTATAGCAAGCAGGGAGGGAAGAATTAAATCCATGCAGTGGAGCATTTGGAAAGAGGACTTCATTGTTGTGTACAGTAATAAAACAGTCTATTAATTCTTTAGAATTGCCAAATCCATAAGTCCAGAACAGCATTTCCAAAAGAGAAACAGAAGGAGATGAAACACCACGTTCATAGTTTCTAATATTTTGAGGGGTAGTTTTTAAATTTGAAAGTATATATTCTAATTTTTCTTTTTCACTTTGAACTTCCCAAGTTTGCTCCTGGTTAGAAAGATCCTTAATCATCTTATCTAAATCTGCACAAAAAGATTCTATTTTCTGAGAAACTTCATTGAAAGTATGTTGATTTATTTTTCTGAGATGAGAGAGAATGAGAGGAATATTGGGAGTATATGGTATATTAGATGAATTAGAAGAATTGTCGATATTTTTAAGATGAGCCTGACGATATTGAAAATAAAAGATATTTGTCAGGAGGAATACTGCGTCCTGCAGACGATTAATAGTTTTTTTGAGATTCATCTAAAGAGATTTCATAAGGAAATAGGGCAGAGAGTAATGTGTCTATGTTAATTTTATGAAGAGCAAAATAGGCAGGCGATGTTGAAAGATATTTATCGATATACTTATCATCTGACCAGTTACGGGTAGAAAAATAAAGAGAAACTACCCGTAAAAAGATACTTTCCGGAGTATATTTTGAATTGCATTCTTGGCCTGAATAAAAAATGTCTCGAAGCTTGCCATAGAAAGAAATAAAGAATTGTCTGTCATCAAGTATTTTGTAAAGAGAATCGTTAAACTCATCAGGGAACATTAATGTAATTCGTTTCATAATAGTAGGACAAGGTTTTCCGTAATGCTCATAGTGGGAGAGTGTTTTTGTAGATATCCCCAAAGAGTCAGCAAGTTGCTTTTGAGTGAGATGTTTTTGACTTCGAATTGTTCTTAGTTTATAACTAAACTCTGCACGGGCCTTACTTAAAGCCATATAAGAGTCCTCCTTTACGTTTCATAGCAGATAGAAAAAGATTTTGGTACTTTTAGTGTATCATAAAACAGAAAAAATGAAAGCCTCGTGAAGAGAAATTTTGAGAATAGCTTCTCATGTTTGGGAATGAAATATGAAAGGTACAATATCCAAAGTATTGTTCCAAAAACATGAGGAAAAAGCAAGATTTACATAAGGAAAAATAGGAATTTTTATGTTCTGTTGAGAGGTGGAAAGATTCCTTTCTTTCAATGATAAACAAATTTAACTTGTTGCAAAGAAAGCGAGGAATCATTATGACACACAGGTGCTATAAAGTAAAAGAAATTAAAGAGATGTTGGGAATCGGCAAAAACCAGACATATGAGCTGATTAAAAGCAAGAGATTTCCGGTATTAAAAATTGGTAAAGATTATCTCATCCCGATGGAAGGCTTTGACTGTTGGCTGCGGGAAGGGGATATGGGAGAACTTGTAGAGCTTGTACAGATGTAATATAGATGAGGGTAAAAAAGAAGTTCCTGTGGGAACTCCTTTTTACTTTAATGAAATAGGTAGGATATAACAAAATATTGCACAGCGATTTTCTAGATGAAGTTTTGCATCAAAAACAATTGGTAAGACATCCATGTGTCTTTCTTAAGGCGTATATTTTAGG
>OGXX01004920.1_pt1 | contig 9994 bp, 9 predicted proteins | sample 1576301 | NCBI WGS metagenome assembly OGXX01 (sample SAMEA3541469, study PRJEB24748) | human gut metagenome | biome: human gut; feature: human-associated habitat; material: faeces | place: China | collected 2012 | reverse complement strand
TTGAGGGCGGTACGCTCACGAAAACAAATGATCCTTTCATGTTCGCAATTTATGCGGTCGGCATTATTGCAGCGGTCGCTTGTATTGCCTTCTCGCTCGTTTCCTTGCGAAAGCTCCGTAAAGGACGTGATGCCCAATGATGCGTACGGTGATCGAAAGCGCGAAGCGCTCTACAACTAAAATTTTCGGAAGCGTTTGTGCTGTTTTATTTGCACTGGCGGTCTGCTTTGGGGTGCAAGCTGTCATAGCTGATAAGGCGCAAGCGGCAGAATCTTATAAATACACGGTAACGCTGTATGCGGGTAATGGTTCTATCGACGGCAAAGACGCAGTCACTATCGGCACATATTTCTGTGGCGACAAAGCTACGATCGATGTTTCAGATTTTGATATCGTTTGTCCTGATGACAGATACTATGTAAAGGGTGTCCGTCAGGTGGGTCACGATGACTCTTCTGTCGACGCTCCTTCATTCATTGTGAAGGAGGATACGCAGTATGTAGTTGCCTATGGTTTAAAGAAGGATCAGACCGAATATACGGTGAATTATATCGATGAGGCAGGCAATCAGCTTGCGCCTAGTCAAACCTTCAAGGGTAATATCGGCGATAAACCAGTAGTAGCTTATCAATATATTGAGGGCTATCAGCCAAATGCCTGGAATATTACCGGCACACTGTCGGGCAACACTGAAGCTAATGTCTTTAACTTCGTGTACTCGGCAGCACCTGAAGGCAGTCCTGCTGAAGGAATTGCTGGAACTGCGGGTGCAGGCGATGAAGGCACAGATGGGGCAGAGGGCGATGCTGCTGAAAACCAGGCTGTTGGATCAGATGAACCAGCAGAGTTGATCGATATTGATGATGAAGGAAACTTCTATGATCCGCTTGCAAAAGACCTCGACAATGACGGTATCATCGACAGATATGACAATGATTTCAGGGACAGCGATTACTTTGAATCAACCTATGATGTGGAAGATAATCTTCATACAAAAGAGGAAACTTCTCAAAGAACGGAAGATAAACCGTCTATTTTAGGACAGATCAGAGTTTATCAAAGTGAAAGCAAAACGGAAGAGAAACAAACTACAAAAGAACAGGAATATGCAAGATAAGGGGGCGAACAGCTCCCTTTTACTATGAAAGGAGAACAGAATGGATTACAAAACAATGAGAGATAGAATTGAAGATATGGCAAAGGATAATCACAAAGATTTTGTAAAAGCGGTTATCAGCATGGAAAAGGGTATTAACGATGAAAGTGCTTTGGATAAGCTCTATGATGCTTATATGGCAAATGATACCATCAACCTGCTTCATGAAGATTTTGACTATATGATTGAAGATTTAAGAGAACAGGGACAGATAAAAGACCTGCCCTATGCTCAGCAGGAGAAAGATGACCTTGTAAATATCGTCGGAAATGTTGTTGGAGAGGTCGATGTAGTTGAAAGGGAAAATAAGAACGGAGAAGCCTTTAAGGTAGTTAATTTCTCAGTAGTGTCAAAAGACGATGAAGGCAATAAGGTCTATCATAACTGCTCCGCCTATGGGGATAAGGGAGATATTCCGAAGGACTTTAAGCAAGGAGATTTCGTAAAATTATTCGGACAGATTAGAACCTCTATTGATGATAACGGCAAGGAACATAGCAATGTAAGGATACTATCCTCAAAGCTCTTAAAGGCAAAAGAACAGATGAAAGGACAGGATAAAAGTCAGGAGATTGCTAAACTAAAAAGTGAGATAGAAGAAAGAGAAAAAGACTTATTTTATGCCGATTCTTGGGAGCAATCAGGACAGATTAGAGCAGATATTGAAAAAATGAAAGCTAAGTTAAATACTTTGCTCAAATCTGAAAAAGGTCAAGAAAACGGTAAAAAATCCATACTTGGTGCTATCAAAGAATATCAGGCGGAAGATAAGGAGAAGCCTAAAGAAAGCAAGGAAAAACCTAAAGAAACGGAGAGATAAATGTATGGTCGGTGTGGTCTTTAGGGCTGCACCGGCTCTTTTTTTCTATATGTTTACTTTTACGCTTATATAATATATAATAAGAGCGTGAAAGGAAGTGAGTTCATGAACCAGTTAGAACAGATTGTGGAAATTTCAGCTGCGGGTAATGGAGTTTTAAGAACTTCAGAAGTTATCAGTAAAGGAATTTCTAAAACGACTTTGGCAAAATTTGTAGAAAAATATAATTATGAGCGTATTTCACATGGAATTTATTGTTCTCCGGATGTATGGAAAGATGGACTGTACTTATTACAGCTTCGTTGCCCGAAAACAATCTTTTCTCATGATACAGCTTTGTTTCTGCTTGATATGACGGATCAAGAGCCGCTGCAATATACTGTTACGGTAAAAAGTGGATATAATGCCACTCATTTAAGAGTAGATGGTGTAAAAGTATTCTCTATTAAAAAAGACTTTTTTGAACTTGGGATTTCAAAAGCAAAAACACCTTTTGGAAATGAAGTTTTCATCTATAATCCTGAGCGAACTGTTTGTGATATGATTCGTAGTCGTTCACAAATTGAAATTCAAATTTTTCAGGATGCAATGAAGCAGTATATCAGGCGTAAAGACAAGAATTTGCATCTACTTATGGAATATGCAAAAAAACTTCGAGTAAATCATATGTTAAGTAAATATTTGGAGGTGTTATTATAATGATTCATTCATCAAAACAACTAAAAGATTTGATACGAAATTTGTCAAAAGAAGTTGGTATTGAAGCCCATGTACTTATTAGAAAATATATGATGGAGCGGTTTTTAGAGCGAGTATCTTCATCAAAATACAATGGAAGTTTTATCCTAAAAGGCGGAATGTTGGTAGCAGCTTTTGTAGGGGTAGAGGCAAGGGCTACAATGGATATAGACACTACCATTAAAGGTATTCCTGTAACGATGGTTGATATGGAGCGTACAATTACAGAAATTTCAAATATAGATTTAGATGATAATGTGAAGTTCAGAATTAAAAAAGTATCGGAAATTATGGATGAAGCAGAATATTCAGGAATACGATTCAGTATGGATGCTGTATTAGATGGAGCAGTTATTCCTTTGAAGATTGATATTTCTACAGGTGATGTGATTACTCCAAGAGAAATAGCCTATTCATACAAATTGATGTTTGAAGATAGAACAATCCCAATTATGACATATCCTATTGAAACGGTTTTGGCAGAAAAGCTGGAGACTGTCATTTCAAGATCCATAACCAATACAAGAATGAGAGATTTTTATGATATTCACATACTCTTAAAATCACAAAATATAGATGCTGATATATTGGCTTTAGCGTTAGAGAGAACTGCTAAGAAGAGAGGAAATTTTAGCCTTTTAGAAAATGCAGAAAGCGTATTGAAGATAGTAAAATCAGATGAAGATATGAAAAGGCTGTGGAACATTTATCAGAAAAAGTTTAAATATGCAGGCGAATATACTTGGGATGAGGTAATACATTCGGTTAGGGAGTTATCCATAGAAGCTAAATTAGATGTTGTAAAACATCGTTGAAAAAAGAATAGAGCAAATACAAAAACAAGAAAATGACAATGTGGAATCCGCAAAAATAGAAAAAAGATATGAAAGATAAAAGGAAAAAAGAGATGAAGATTTATCTCTCCATCTCCTTACCCATATAAATTCCATAGTTCTTTCGTATCTGATAAAGCTCGTCCATAGTCGATTTTGAGGAAGAATACTCCTGCATAAGGGTATTCTTTTTTTCTTGCAATTTATCAAGCTCAGATAAAATATCCCTTGAATTTGGTAGCTTGGAATAAGACTTTTTAAGCTCGGAAAGAGCGTTTTCATAGAGGGTAATCTGAGCTTTGTATTCCTCGAAAAATGCCCTATCAGACGGATTCGCCTTATATTCCTTGTAATAGGCACGATATTTTTTGACAATATGAACTTGCTCCATCATAGTGGATAACTGTTCCATTTCCTTATCAATCGTTTTGATTTTATCCTGTAAATTTTGTCTTTCATCAGCACTTTTCTTGATAAATTCATCAAGTTGCTGAACGGATTTTATGCCATGTTCTCTGATAAAGATAACGGATTCTGCCATTGTATTAAGGTTATGTTTCGTTGCCCAATATTCATAGCCTTTACTTTCTTTTACCTTTGTATTGGTGTTCATATCAATGATATTTCCGATGCGTTTTTTAATAGGAGAAGTCTTAATCATTTCCCTTTCTGCTATGCGTTCTTTTAATCGTTCTTCAGTATAATCTTCGCCAATGGTCTTAGCTCTTGTAAATCTCGGTTTATCTTTCGGCTTAAAAGCGATATGCTTACCGTACTTAATTTCATAGCCAAGCTCAGCCATCTTCTTTAGAAATTCCTCCCAATCCTTAGACTGTTTTATCATACGATCAATGTCAAATTGTAACTTGCTTTTCCAAGAAGTCCCTTTCTTTGTCTGTTCATTTTCATACCAAGACTTTCCGCTTGTCTTGTATTTTTTCTTGTAACTTTCATAGTGTTCATCAATGACGGAAAGGTTATTTTCCTTGCACAGCTTATCACTCTGGTAACGGATCTTATGATAGCTTTTCTTGTTCGACTGATAGCATTTGCCGGTAACCATATTCACATTGTTGAAGATGATATGATTATGGATATGCCCTTTATCTATGTGCGTCGATAGGACAAATTCATATTCATCTTTTAGGATCTTCTTACATAACTCAAGACCGATTCGATGTGCCATTTCAGGTGTAGCTTCTCCCGGTAGAAAAGATTGAATCAGATGTCTTGCAAGGACAGTTCCCTTAGTTCCCGCCTCCCCTCTTGTCCTTAAAAACTGAGTATGAGCAGTTGACTGATGGCATTTATGCGTACTGACTAAAAGCTGTTCATCTGTTTTATCTCCATTAACAATGTAGTCGATAGCAAGATGAAGGGTTGATTTTATAGGGTGTATTTTTGTAATCGCCATTGTCATTCCCCTTCCGTTTCAGAAGTTCTTTTCATAAGCAGGGTGTGAATTTGCCACAACTCTTTTGAAAAATGTTCAATCTCTTTCTTCATATCTTGGATGTCATCTTTATAGATGATACCTGTCTGATTTACTCTCTTTGCAATCTGATTGATATTATTTGTAGCATTGGAAAGTAAGCCTTGCAAATCCCGAAAAGGATCTAAATCTACTTGATAAATCTCCTTTTCTAAAACGCATTTGCGGATAAAGTGGCTCATATTTCTGCACTTTGCAAGTTTTCTTTTCTCCTCAAAAAGAGACTTTTCTTCTTTGGTCAACTTAATTTCAAGTCGTTCATTTCGTATCCTATTTGCCATAGGTAATTCCTCCTTTATATGTATTTCGGGGTCTTAGGGTTCTCCCTAACAAGCTAAAAATTGATAAAAAAAGAAGCAGTTCCCAAAGGGCTGCTTCATCAATTTTCCGTAAGTGTCCGTACACTTACTGTGCTTGCTACATAAGAATGAATTAGATAACAAGCGTTAAGCAAGTTTTAAATATTAAATAAATTATAACACAAAAGTAGGGATTTTTCTACAGACGATAATTTATAGGAGTGGTGATATATTGACTAAAAACTGAAAAAGTGATAATATAGTTATTAAAGATAATCTGATTATCAAAAATAAAAAATGAGAGGGGAAAGTTAGATGTCTTATTGCTCTGATATAACAAAAAATAGAATTTTAGAATGTGCTAAAGGGGAATTTTTAAGCAAAGGATTCGAAAATGCACAGGTAGCTGAAATTGCTAAATTAGCAAAAGTAACTACAGGAGCTATTTATCGTCATTTCAAAAATAAGGAAGCATTATTTTTTGCTCTAATTGAAGAGGAATATAATTACACATTAGATGTTGTTTCTGATGTTGAAAAAAGGAGCGAACAAAAAACTATAAGGATAGACTCTGATTTAGTCGATGATGAAGCAATTATAGAAAATTTATTCTTGGAAACAATGCTATTTGTTGATTATATGTATGCACATTTTGATAACTTTAAGCTGATTTTTGCGTGTAGCAAAGGGTCGCAAGTAGAAAACTTTATTGAGGATATTACTGAAAGATATACAGCTAAAAATATGAAGCTTATTCTTTTCAACGCTAAACAAGAGCAAATTATCACAGAGATTAAAGAGTTTGAAGTTCATGTCATTACAAAAGGCTATATTACATCTCTATGCGAGTGTATTCTTCATGATATACCGCATGATAATGTTGGCGAATATATTAGAAGCATTGTTGTTTTTCAATATTATGGTTGGCAAGGCTTAATGAAGAAAAACAACAAATAATTTTTTTCAAAGGGTTAGCGATAACTTATTAACTTTTTGTTTGGAGGAGGTATTTTCTTGAAAAGTAACAATAAAAATGCCATTTCAGAGTTGCTTAAATACGCCGATGGCGAGAAAAAACAATTATACAAATCAATTTTGTTAGCGACCATAGGGGAACTGTTTGGAATGATTCCTTTTTTAGCAATAGCAAAATTGATAGAAAAAATATATAAATCTGAAGTGTCATTTAGAACTGTATTGTGTTTAACACTTATAGCTTTGTGTGGACAAGTTTTAAAAGGTATTTTTACTTTATATTCAACAATAACCTCGCACAAAGCAACATTTCACATTTTGAAAAATATAAGAAGCTTAGTTGCAGAAAAAATGTTAAGAGTACCTATGGGGGTAATGATAGATACACCTATAGGTAAATTTAAAAATTTGATTGTAGATACAATATCGAAACTTGAAGATTCTATGGCTCACTTTATGCCAGAAATAACATCGAGTTTGATATCTCCTGTTTTATTTTTAATTCTGATTTTTGCTTTAGATTATAGAATGGGTTTGGCTTCGCTACTTACAATTCCTTTGGGAATGCTTGGATATATAGGGATGATGAAAGATTATGAGTTTAGAAGCAAAACTTATACGACTGCTCAAAATAATATGAATAGCACATTGGTTGAATATGTTAATGGCATTGAGGTCATAAAAGCTTTTAATCATAGTACATCTTCATATGAAAAATTTACGAGTGCAATTCAATTTTTCCATGATAGTACCCTTGCTTGGTGGAAACAAAGCTGGTTATGGTCAGCATTTGTTCAAGCAGTTATGCCGTCAACACTTTTGGGGACTTTGCCAGTTGGTGCATATCTGTATATGAATTCTCAAATATCTCTATCAAATTTCATTGTGTGTATTATCTTACCTATCGGCTTTATTGCACATTTAATGAAAATCGGAAAGTATTCGGAGCAATTCAGTATGGTTAAGGCGAGTTTAGATGTAATAGATGAATTTTTATCGAAAGAGGAACTTAAAAGACCAAAAGAGAAGGTAATCTTTGATGACACTCTTTATCGTTTTGAAAATGTTTCATTTGCATATGATAAGGAACTTGTGCTAAAAAATATCAATTTTGAATTAAAACCAAACACAGTAACCGCATTGGTAGGAAGTTCCGGTTCTGGAAAATCTACAATAGCAAAACTTATGGCTGGTTTTTGGGATCCGTCCAAAGGAAGTATCTGTTATGGTGGGAAAAAAATAACTGAAATTCCATTTGAACAGCTAACAAATGAGATAAGCTATGTTGCTCAAGATAATTTTTTATTTAATACAAGTATAAAAGAAAATATAAAAATGGGAAACCCAACTGCAAGTGATGAGGAGGTTATTGAGGTGGCTAAAGCTGCATCTTGCCATGACTTTATTATGGAACTTGAAGATGGATATAACACAAAGGTCGGTGATGCAGGAGGTTCTTTGTCCGGTGGAGAAAGGCAAAGAATTACGATTGCAAGAGCAATGTTAAAACAATCTAAGGTAATAATTTTAGATGAAGCAACTGCATTTGCAGATCCAGAAAATGAATATCTCATTCAAAGTGCAATCAACAATCTTATTAAAGGAAAGACTCTTATAGTGGTTGCTCACAGGCTTTCTACTATTACAAATGCTGATACAATCCTTGTTATGAAAGATGGGGAAATTGTAGAGAATGGAACTCATGAAAACCTTGTAAAAAAAGATGGAGTATATGCTTCCCTGTGGAAAAATTATGTGGGCGGACAAGATAATGAAAAGGAGGCGATGTAAATGATTAGCATTGTAAAACGAATATTAAAAATATCAGGAAAGTATCAAAAAAATGTAATCCTTGGTCTTATATTTAGTGGATTAAAATCATTTTTCGTTTCTTTGATGTTGTTGGCGGTTTTACTGATTATGATTAATCTTGAACAATTGAACATGACTATTATTATGCAGGCAACAGCGATTATAGTTGTGAGTATATTCGGCAGATTCATATTTCAGTATCTTTGCGATAGAAAACTTAGTGCTTCAGGCTACGAGATTTTTAAGGATAAAAGAATTGAAATAGGCGAAAAATTAAAGAAAGCTCCGATGGGATATTTTTCAGAAAAAAACTTAGGGACAATTCAAGCTGTTTTAACGACAACTATTTCCGACTTAGAAGCTATGGCAATGCTTGCGATGAACTTTATTGTTGGTGGATTTTTCCAAGCTCTAACTATGACAATCATGTTATTAATCTTTTGTTTCCCGGTAGGGATGGTGTCTTTAATTGCGATAATCCTTGGAATAGTTGTTCTTAAATTAATCACAAAGAAAACCGAAAAATATTCTCCTATTATGCAAGATTCGCAGGAAATATTAGTTACAGAAGCAATTGAATATATCAGAGGAATTTCAGTGCTTCGTTCATTTAAGAAAGGGACTGATGGAAAAAACAAAGTTGAAAAAGCTTTTATGAGGAAATGCGAAGTTGATATAGAGGTCAATGAAGGTTCAGCTTATTTAATGAAATTATATGAAATGATTTTCAAGGTAGCAAGTTGTGCCTTAGTGTTTGTTGCTACGGTTTTATATATGAATTCACAAATTCCACTTTCATATGCACTGATGTTTATAGTATCTGCCTTTCTGATTTTTTTGGAATTGGAGTTGGTCAGCGATGGAGCTTTTTTAAGTAGGATGCTTGCAACACAACTTAATAGACTGGAATACATTTCGGATATACCTTCACTTGATGAGGGCGGAAAAGAAATTTCTTTGAACTCCTATGACATTGAATTGAAAGATGTTTGTTTCGGCTATGGAGAAAGGGAGATTTTGAATAATATAAACTTGCAAATAAAGTCTAATAGCAGTTTAGCCATTGTGGGTGCTTCAGGTTCCGGGAAAACAACGCTATGTAATCTGATAGCAAGATTTTGGGATGTAAAAAAAGGTGAAGTTCTTATTGGTGGACATAATGTTAAGGATTTTACTTCTGAAAGCCTTTTAAAAAATATCAGTATGGTATTTCAGAAGGTGTATTTGTTTAATGACACGATTGAAAACAATATAAAATTTGGAAATCCAAACGCAACACATGATGAGGTGGTGGAGGCTTGCAAGAAAGCTTGTTGCCACGATTTTATAACAAGCCTTAGTGATGGATACGACACTGTTGTTGGTGAGGGCGGTTCAACGCTATCAGGAGGAGAAAAACAAAGAACTGCGATTTGCCGCGCATTAATCTACAATCCCGATTTAATTTTGGCGGACGAACCAACAGGAAATCTGGACTCTGCCTCATCAGAGGTTGTAATACATACTTTAGAAGAGATTAATAAGAAGATGGGGAAAACAATTCTGCTTGTAACACATGATCCTATTATAGCAAGTTCATGTGATAGAATTATTTTCTTAAAAGATGGAAAAGTAAAGGAAGACCTGAAGAGAACCGGAGATAAGGAACAATTTTATAATGAAATAATTACAAACTGGTGCTGATTTGCAAGTGCTTATATAAAATAAACCTTGTTCATGAATCGTATTATACCTGTATATGATATTTCGTTCATTCAGGAATATTTATTTTAAACTATTCTGACAATTCAAATTTTTATTTATTAATTTAATTTTAGTGTTACATTTTTAACAAAGCTTTTGGCAAAAATATGTAATACTTAATGCTTA
>OGXX01004917.1_pt1 | contig 9998 bp, 8 predicted proteins | sample 1576301 | NCBI WGS metagenome assembly OGXX01 (sample SAMEA3541469, study PRJEB24748) | human gut metagenome | biome: human gut; feature: human-associated habitat; material: faeces | place: China | collected 2012 | reverse complement strand
TCGTAGTTTTAAACAATGAAACATATTATTATCCCCCAAATGCGAATATTAATTTCACAGATAAATTCAAAACACGAGAAGTAGGCGATGATAAAATAATCAATAGAACATATAACTATTTATCTGGAAATATCTAATCAATATATAAAACTTAAATAATATAATGTTAATAATCAATTAAAAATAGGAGATATTGATATGGATGAAATAAATTCAATGGCGATAAACTGTCCTGCATGTGGGGCTGAAAATAAGGCAAAATCTATAATGAGAGAAATAGAAATTCCCCATTTTGGGAATGTACTTGAAACCACAATACTCTGTGATAAATGTGGATTTAAACATAACGACATTATTGCATTAGAACAACATGATCCTGCAAAATATACAATAGATATAAATAAAGATAACTTATCTGTACGTGTTGTAAGATCACAATCTGCAACTGTTAGTATTCCAGAAATTGGAATTAAAGTGGAACCAGGTCCAAAATCTGAAGGATTTGTAACTAATATAGAAGGAATTATTGAAAGATTTAAAGATGCTACAAAAAAAGCATTAAACTTATTTACAGATGATGAATCACAAGAAAATGCTAAAAATATATTAAAACAATTAAATGACCTTATTGATGGAAAAACAACAGCTTCATTAATTATTGAAGATCCATTTGGTCAAAGTAATATTGTAAGCGATAATTTAATAAAAGAACCAATTCCAGAAGAGGATTTGAAAAATTTAAAAACAGGATTTAGTGTAATAGGGGATAATTGAAGAAATTATTCTTCAATATCGCTTCCAAAAGTTGTAGCAGGTTCTTCTTCTTCAACTACATCTTTTAATTTTAATGATTTTTTAACATCCATAGCTAAAGCATCACAATCAGCTTTAATAGCATCTAAATGTAATAAAATTCTTTCTTTTTCTTGATTAATTCTTTTAATATTGGTATAAGGATAAGTTGATTCTTTTAACATCTCATATTCGATAGTAGTATATGGATATTCATTTAATTGCTCACAGACATTTACAAGAACGTCGTATAAAAATTTATTCATCTCAACTTTAACTCTTTCTTTAATCATTTTGTCATCGTCAAGATTTTGTTTCATTAAACGAACAACTTCTGCTTTTGCAAATGGTAATTTGTCGTCATCTTCTTCATCAATCATAATATCTTCATTTACCATATTTTCATCAGTATCGACCATAATATCACCACGTCTTTATTATATGATAAGAAAATAGTCTTTACATCCTTATCATACTATATTATTTGCATGAACTTTTATATAAAGGTATGCAAAATATTTAAAAATAACCTCATAATTTTTATAGAAATAACAAAACTATTAAAATAATTGACCCTTGTTTTAATAATTTTATATCTTGAAAAAAATTAAAAAATGAGTAGTTTAAAACTACTCAATTTTACTTCCTATTAAAATATCTTAAAGAAAATGGAATTAAACTAAATAATGCCAATATTAAAATTACAATCGGCATTCCAGTTTTTTCCAGTTCAATATATTTTGCATTTGAAACGTTATTGTTTCTAATAGAATCTGTATGCTCTGGAGTTGTGCTATTGACTTTAATTGCTTCCTCTATAACGTCTACAATAGCTGAGGCAATGTTGTTTGAAGAATTAAAATCATAGCTATCACTACTTACTATAACTTCATTAATGACCCTTCCAGTTTCACTAGCTAATACTTTATAGTATAAAATGGCTGTTTGATTATTTTTTAATTGATCAATAACCCATACAAGAGAGCCATTATCATTAACCACTCCCATATTCGCCAAATAATATATCAGATTCATTTTCGGTGTCATTAAATCTTTTACCACAACATTAAAGGCAGTGTCTGGACCATTATTCCTGATTTTTATAATATATTCAATAATTTCCCCTACTGAATATTCATATTTAGAAACAGTTTTCCAAATCTCCAAATCAGAAGCAGGTGCTACATTAAGTTGTGCAGCTGCATTATTATTACTTAGATTAACATCTAAATTTTTGCCTCCAATTGAAAATGAGCTTTTGAATTCACCAGTTCTATTAACGAGAAAAATCAAATTTAATGTTTTTGTCTCCAAAATATCCAAATCACCAATATTCCATACTCCTTTATTAAAATTTAGATAGTCATTTAATAATATTAGGCCTTCAGGAATATTAATAAAGACTTCAACCTCACTGTCATTATCAGGACCGTAATTAGTAGCTTTTAAGGTTAATACTACGATGTCTCTATAATTTGGAGTTGAATTGTTGAATTTAGCTTCAATAGCTAAATCTACAGTTGCATTAACAAAAATAGTTATAGAATCATTATTGTTTGATTCGTTCCAATCATGTTCATTGCCTTTAGCACTTACTACATTAGTAAATGAACCTGTTTTATTTACTAAAGTAGAGATAGTCAAAGTCTTTGATTCACCATTAGCTAAATCACCAATAGCCCAAATACCAGTCACTGGATTATAATGCCCGTTACTATCATCGCTTACAAAGACAATACCTTCAGGAAGAAGATCAAAAACAACAACACTGGTAGCAACATCAGGACCATTATTTTTGACAACAACAGTCCAGACAATAACATCACCATAACTAGGATTCTGATTATCTACAGTTTTGGTCACTTCCAAATCAGCAGAAGCATTAACAAAAATACTTGCAGAATCATTGTTATTCTCTAAATTAAAGTCATATTCTTTTGATGAAACATTTGCATAATTGACAAGAACGCCAGTCTTATTAATTTGAGTTAAAATTAACAGATTTATTGCTGTCTGGTTTGAAATTTCGCTTAAATTTAGAATTCCAGTATTCGGATCATATCTTCCTTCACTGTTGTCATAAATCCAAATAAGGCCATCAGTAAGAATGTCTTTGATAACTACTTCTGTTGCAGTATTTGGACCATTGTTTTTAATTGTTATGTTCCATAATACATAACTTTTGTACTTGTATTCTTTTTCTTCCTTTGTTTTGGATATTTCGACATCTGCATATGGGAGCACTGAAAAAGATGTGGAATTTGAAATTTCTTTATAATAGTTATCCTCATAGTGAGTCACATAAACGGCATATTCCCCAACATCAAGATCTTTTAAAACAGTATTTACTTCACCATAGACATTTGAAGTTAAGGTTTCATTGTGGACAATCTCACCATTTTGATTAACTACGGTTATTACAATTATATTACTATACTCTCTTTCGTCCTGATACAATTCTCCTGATTCAGTTGCACCTGAAATTGGGTTAACGCCATCAATTGTTAAATCTTCAGCATTGCCTGCATTATAAATTGCATTAGAGCTAGCTAAATCTAGGTATCTTCCCATATTGTTTCCACCATAAATGATTGATGCTATGTCTATATATTCACCATAGAATAATGACTTGTCTGATAGGTTGATTAATAGATAATAGACCCATGCCTGATTTTCAATCATTTTGTTGTTGTTTAAAACAGTACTTTTGCTGTGTTTGTCAATATATATTGCACTTCCATTTCTTGCAGTATTATATTTAAATGAGTTGTTATTCAGAATAGCTTTAGAACTGTTGATATAAATAGCTCCTCCTAAACCCTCATTTATTTTCTCAATTTTTGGTATGGCTTCATTATTCTCTAATTTATTGTTGTTTAATGTTGTTGATTCTGCATTGATGAATATTCCCCCACCATTGGAATTTGCAATATTTCCATTTATAACAGAATTTTCAATTGTGGTTGATGTGGCATGAACATATATTCCACCCCCATCAATGCTAGCTGTATTGTTGACTATTCTGCAATTGTCAAAAATAATGGAACTGCCTTTTAAATAACACGCTCCACCAAAAGGAGCTGTATTTCCTATGAATTCAGAGTCTTTTATTAGCAAATTCATGTTGGTTGGCAAAAATCCAGTACTTAATGCTCCACCAAATAAAGTTAAGGCGGTGTTATTTATAAAAATGCAATTTTTAATATTTCCAGAGGAATGGTAGGATAATGCTCCTCCTTGACTGGCACTGTTTGATATAAAAGTACAATTAATATAATCTACACCATCTCTTACACAGCCTGCTCCTCCATGAGAAGCTACCTGTCCTCTGGGAACTGCTGAATTGTTTATAAACAAAGATCCAACACATCTTGATTTTGTATTTTCTTCATCTTTTCCCAATTGCAGTGCTCCGCCATAGCTATCATAATTGCCACCAACTTTATTATATGCCCTGTTAGAGTCAAAGACACAATTTATTATTTGGCTATTATTTCCGTAGGCTCCAACTGCCCCTCCAGCATTATAAGCAAGATTATTGTAGAAAGTGCAGTTAATGATTTTTAAATTGTCTCCAGCATTCTTGTAGTATGTTCTTTCATAGTAAGTATAAATTGCACCACCTGATAGCGCCTCATTATTTATAAAATCGCAGTTAATAATTTCAATATCATGTCCTCTTACATACATTGCTCCTCCTCCGCCGGTAGGGCAGTATCCATTAACAAATATGCAGTTTTCAATCTTAAAATTAAATGCATTTTGATATATGAAAAGAATTCTTGACAAGTTATTTCCATTAATAATAGGTTTCATCCCTTCTTTTCCAACAATATTTACTGATTTATCTAAATTTATAGCTTCTCCATCTCCCAGATATTCATTTTTATCTAAAATAATTGTATCTCCATCTTTTGCTTTATCAATTGCATCACGAATATCTTGAAATGTTCCTTTTGTATAATCTGTTTTAGTGTTTTGAGAATTTAATTCTATATTTTCAGTATCGAATACTGCTACATCATCAGTTTGGTTAACATCAATAGCTAAAGAGCTACCTATTGACAAATAAACCAATATGCTGATAAATGTAATAATTATTAAATGTTTACTACATTTTGATTCAAACATTTTAATAGCTCCCGAGGACGTTTTCATCTAAATTAATTAACGTCAAGTTATTAAATAGCTATTAAACTTTTTATTTAACCTATTTTATCTAGAATATCAAACATCAAATCGTTAAGGAGTTAAACGAAACTTATCGCTTTAGTTTCGCTAGACTTTAAAATTTTATAAAATTAAAGAAATAACACACTTAGATATTAATAATCTTGAAACTGTTCAATATTTATAAATAAAATGTAATCGTGCTTTAAATAAAAGATAACATTATCAAATCCTCTTAAATTTTTTTATACTCTATCAATATTTAATATTTTAGTTTTAAAGCATTATAATTCAATTAAAACAAAAAATATTACCTATCTAAAAAATTTTATATCAAAGAAATTTAAAATAATATGAAAATAATAAAACAGAACAATGAAAAAAAATATTTTAATTTTTATATTAACAATATTGCTTGTAAATATAGTCGTAGCTGACGTATCAGCAACAACGGTATTTTTAACATCAGACAATATTGCAAATACAGAAACAGATAGTGACAGACTAAACTCGATAAGCGATTTTATTAAAGAAATCAGTAATGGTAAAATAAGTGTAATCATCGATAGTCAGGCACCACAGCCTGGAGAAAGTAGTAGAGCAATGGAGTCAAGTGCTGATGTTAAAGTGATAATTGGTGCATGTTGTGCTGGAAGTTTTTATATAATGGCAAAATATTCAAGCAACTCAGATAGTCAGATGATTTATGTCAATAGTGGAGATTATGATTTAGATGAAGAGAATTATCTAAGAAGAGCTTGGGATGACAATTACTCTAATGGAACTTTTGCTGGAATAAATAATCCTGGAAAATTCTTAAAAGAATCTGGAATTAGCTATATACAACCGATTCAGAAATATCCTGATGCAGGTCATGATGGCTATTTGGAAAGCAACGACGATAAGGTAAACAGATATATTGCAGAAGAAATCGTAAAAGCTATTGAAAAATCCAATACAACAAAAGACTTTGACAGTAGTCTAATAGCTAGACATGACCTGCCTGTAAGTGAAATGGCAAAAGGAAGTTCAGAGTTGTACTCCTCTAGTCAGGTAAACAACAATGAAACATATAACGGCTTTACAGCACCTCAATTATTATACCTAACAAGCTCTTATCTAAATGGAAATGGTCTGGAAGATCCTGATAGCTATAAAAACCCATCTAGCCCATTAAAATATTCATTATTTACAAAAGATTCCTATAGCATCTATGAATATATGGAAATGGGAGGAATAGTTAAAAATTATATGGATGACCATGGAGAGGCGCCGGATTACATCAATTATAAAGGTGCTTACATAAATTATGAAGATTTGGAATATAATTTCGCTAAAATAACTGAAAACCACACTGACTTTAGGAATATGGATTTTGAAAGGGAATATAACTTTGATAAAGTCAACGATTCTATTCTTATAAGTATGCTGCCATTTTTATTAATAGCTATTGTTCTTCTAGGTATCTATCTATTAATAAGAAAAGTCAAAAAAAGGAAAGGATAATAAATCAGGATAATTTTGCATTTTTTTATTTCAATATCCTGTTTATTTATTTTTACAACATCCAAAAAAGAAATTCTTTACTTTTTTAACTTTTGAATTGCTTTTGTTTTTCATTTTTTCTTCACGTGCATGCATATTTTTTCTTGCTTCCACTATGTTATCCATACTCATCACCTTTTTAAAAAATGACTTGATAGATTATCTTCAAAGAATAATATATAAATTAATTGGTACTTTAAAATTACCTATAATATAAATTCTAAAATTTAGACTATACCTTGAAAATTGCACATGATTTGACACCTAGACTTAAAGATTTACAAAATATTTTTTTTCCATTGAATGGCATTGGAATTTGAGTATATGATTTTACAACTGCATTCATTTACAATCTATTTTTAACATTAACAATACCCCCAGTGAAATCTATTCTTTCACCCTCAATATGAATTTAACAAATAAATAGCTATATGTTATATTCATTTTAAGAAGAAAATTCAAAAAATGAAAAGATAGTAGATAACAATTTATATAAAAATCAACTAATACTAAATCATCTAGGTGAAAGAATGAAAAAATACATATGTGAACTTATTGGTACTATGGTATTAGTTCTATTTGGATGTGGAAGTGCTGCAATAGCTGGAAGTGTCCTTGGAAATTTGGGAATTGCTTTTGCATTTGGTCTGTCAATTGTTGCAATGGCATATATAATTGGGGATATCTCAGGATGTCATATTAACCCTGCTGTATCATTTGGTATGTGGATTACAAAAAGGATGGATGGAAAGGACTTTATTTTATATGTGGTTTTCCAGTGTATTGGAGCTATAATTGGAATTGGACTTCTTGTATTCATAATCAATTCTTCTTCATTACTTGGTAGCTATACCCTTACAGGTCTTGGTCAAAACGGATATGGATCAGCATCTAGTGTTGGATTGAATATGGCTGGTGCCTTTGTTGTTGAAGCTATTTTAACATTTGTATTTGTATTTGCTGTTCTTGGTGTTACTAGAAGCAAAAAAACCAGTAGTGTAGCAGGTATTGTTATCGGTTTAACTTTAACTTTTGTACATATTATGGGAATTCCTTTAACTGGGACTTCTGTAAACCCTGCACGTAGTTTAGCCCCTGCATTATTCATGGGAGGTCAAGCTTTAGACCAAGTTTGGTTATTTATTGCCGCTCCGCTATTTGGTGCTGCAGTAGCTGGTTTTATTTACAATTATCTTTATCCTAATAAAAAACAGTTACCTTACGATGAAATTTAATTCATCAACTTATTTTTTTCATTTTTACTTTTTTTTTATTTTTATATGATTTGATTCTTCAAAATCAATATATTTTTTTTATATGAATTTGATGGGCTTTTCAATGACATGACGGTTGCTTAAACAATAATTGATTATACAACAGTTGCATGGGCAACATTTATATAATATCAATATCTTAAATAATTGTATAAATTTATTTTCAAATTTATAAAATTTTTAATAAAAAAATATTGTGATTTTAATGGAATGTGAAAATAATAATCACCCATTGATTACATTTATTTCAGTAATAAAACAACAACACCACATCTTTTTAAATAAAGCTTTAGAAGAGGAAACCGAAGGTGTAAGCGCTGGTCAAACTCCATATCTCATGTATTTGTTGTATAATGAAAAAATATGTCAAGATGATTTGGCAAAGTTTTACAAACAGGATAAAGGAGTAGTCGCTAGAGGAATTAGGAAATTAGAAGAAAATGGACTAATAACTAAAGAAATTGACAAAACAAACAGAAGAAAATATGTTTTGTCATTAAATGATAAAGGCAGAAAACTAGCTGAAAGAATAATTGAAATAAATGACGAATGGGAAACTGGAATTTGTTCTGATCTCAACATACCTAAAGAGAGGGTATGTGAACTATTAGAACTGATTGCACAAAAAACTATTGAAATTAACAAGATATTAACAAAAATGGAGGATTCAAATGGCAGAAGCCAACGAACAGAAAGAAGTTAATAAGAATATTAAAATCATAACTGGAGAGCCAAAAAAAGCTATTAGAAAACTAGCTCTTCCAATGATTCTCTCAATGTTTCTGATTATGGTATATAACCTTGCAGACAGTATATGGGTATCAGGACTTGGTGCAGATGCTCTAGCTGCAATTGGTTTTATTACACCACTATTTATGATTATTGTTGGGCTTGGAAATGGAATAGGTGCAGGAGCAAACTCACTTATTGCAAGGGCAATTGGGGCAGAGAAAAAAGATGTAGCTAATAATGCAGCACTACATTCAATCATAATTACAGTAATATTAAGTATTGTAATACCAATAATTGCACTGCCTTTAATGCCAAACATTATTACCTTAATGGGTGGTGCATCTACAATGGGTTATGCGCTATCTTATGCAAATGTAACTTTTGGTTTAATGGGTGTTTTCCTCGTTTCAACAACATTAACTGCAATTTTAAGATCAGAAGGAGATGTAAATAGAGCAACAATCGCAATAGCTATTACAGCAATTATTAACATCGTTTTAGATCCTATATTCATTTATACTTTAAATATGGGAATTGCAGGAGCAGCATGGGCTACTATCCTATCTGCATTAATTTCATGTATTATCATAGCTTACTGGATTTGGGTTAAAAAAGACACATATATGGATTTAGAATTCCACTTTTTCAAAGCAAATAAATTCGTATTAAAAGAAATCTTAAAAGTAGCTATTCCATCAACTGTAGAACAGTTAGTTATTTCCGGTCTTGTAATGTTTATAAACGCAATGCTTGTAATGGTCTCATCAACAACCCAAGTAGCTATTTACACTGCAAGTATGAGAATTATACAAATGAGTATGATACCGCTTATGGGTTTAGGTACTGCTCTTTTAACTGTAGTGGGAGCTGCTTATGGAGCACGTAACTATGAAAAGATGAACGTAAGCTTTTCATATACTGTAAAAATAGGATTTATTGTTTCAATAGTTCTAGGTATAATCATATACATATTTGCTCCACAACTTTCATTGCTCTTTGCATATTCAGCAGAAACAGCAGGTCTAGCTTCACAAATTACTGAAGTAATGAGAATATTAACATTATTCTTAATATTTGTACCATTTGGTATGGCTGGAAGTTGTATGTTCCAAGGTGTTGGGAGAGGTACCTCTGCATTGATAATTACTATTATACGTTCATTAATAGGGGAAATTATTCTTGCATACTTATTCGGTATTGTAATGGGCTTAGGATATATGGGTGTCTATTCAGGTTTAGTTTTAGGATCATTTATAGGATCTATGATTGGATATGGATGGGCAAGGATATTCCTAAAAGAATGTAAAAAACTTTTTAAACCAGAGAAAGCTTAATTTCTCTTCTCTTCTTTTTTTTATTGTAAATATTAGCATAATAAGGAATAACTAATATATTATTTGTTTATATTTAATTTAAAACTCTATCATTCATTGTATTAGATTAATACTATATTATTAATGATTTTTTTTATTGAATTTTTCAAAT
>OGXX01004912.1_pt1 | contig 10005 bp, 10 predicted proteins | sample 1576301 | NCBI WGS metagenome assembly OGXX01 (sample SAMEA3541469, study PRJEB24748) | human gut metagenome | biome: human gut; feature: human-associated habitat; material: faeces | place: China | collected 2012 | reverse complement strand
CTGCTGAATTAGTTCAACGCAGTGTAGACCCAGAAGCTAATATTATATTTGGTACTGTTACAGATCCAGATATGAAAGATGAAATTCAAATAACAGTCATCGCAACAGGGTTTGAAAAGCCAGAAGCTCATGCAGCTTCAGCTGTTGATAGTTTTATTAATAAACCTTGGGAAAAGAAAACAAGTTCAATTCCAGCATCAGATGTAAATTCTTCACAAGGAGATTTAGATATACCAGCATTCTTACGTAAAAACAAAAATAAAAATATGTAAAAATAAATTTAAAAGATGTAGGATTCTTATCAAGATTCTACATCTTTTTTTAATCAAATGAATTATAATTGTAATAAAAGGAAAAGAGGGATTTACAATTACTATTTATGTTGATGTAGTATTTTTAGAAAATTTAATAATGAATTCAATAATTTTATATGCTACAGCTATATTATTGAAAGTTAAACCTAAACTGATAAGTATTATTATATCTAGTGCTGTTGGAAGCATATATGCAATAATTACATATATGATACAACTTCCATTGTATACATCTATAATAGCAAAGATAATATTAGCAGTTGTTATGGTATATATAGGTTTTAATCCACAAAGCACAAAGAAGATGTGGAAACAAGTACTAATATTTTATTTAACATCATTTGTGTTTGGGGGAGTTTCATTATATTTAATATATTTTATCAGGCCACAAGAAGCATTAATAAAAAATGGAATGTTTGCTGGTCAATATGTTTTTAAAGTGATTTTTTTAGGTGCAATATTAGCAGTTATTGTTATAAAATTTTCTATAAAAATTATAAAAACAAAGATTAATACTAAAGACATGTATTGTAATATTGAAATAAAGTTGGATTCTAAAATTATAAAAACTAAAGCAATGATAGATACAGGAAATTTGGCGAAAGAGCCAATAACAAATACACCAGTTGTTATAGTAGAAAGCAGTTTGCTAGAAAGTTATCTCCCCAAAGAGCTATTAAGAAATATTGATAATGTACTTGCAGGAGATTTAAAGAATGTGCCAGAAAATTATATATCAAAATTAAGATGTATTCCATTTTCTTCATTAGGAAAGCAAAACGGGTTATTATTGGGAATGAAAGCAGAAGAAATTACAATAATAATAGATGACGAAAAAAAGATAAAACAAAATGTAATAATAGGAATATATGAAAAATCACTTACTAAAAGAGGAGAATATAGAGCATTGGTGGGACTTGATTTAATTTAAAAATGATAGTATAATACAGAAAAAAGTAGAGGAGGTAAGACGATGATTATTGAATTACCAAGAAGTTTTATTATGAATAGCCCAATCAATACAAAAGGAGCTTTTGTGGAAAATGGTATGTTAAAAATTGGAAAAGAACAGTCTTTCCGGAAAGTAATGACAGAAATTACTTACCAAATCAAAGGAAGAAATCGTTGTTGCTATTGCGGAAAAATAATTCCGGAAGAGGAGATGACAATTGACCATATGTATCCACAATCGTTTGGTGGTCCAACAATTACCAACAACATGCTTCCAAGCTGTAAGAAATGTAACAACGAAAAAGGAGACTTAAATACAAGTCAGTATAAAGCATATCTAAAAGCAAAAGAAAAAGGAGAAATCAATAAATTCCGTGCGGAAATACAAAAATATCGTAAGTTCATGAGAGAGCTAGTTGATTTTGACATTCCTCAAGAGTGGCTTAGTGAAGAAGAAATTTCTAAATTAATTGTAATGCTTGATTTAGAGGATAATTACAAGGGACAAATGTATAATAAAATTTCAAGATACTATGAAAAAAATCATCATTTTCAAAAACCTGTTATAATAGGCAAGAATGATTTTGTATTTGATGGCTTTCTTGCCACAATGTATGCAAAAAATGTTGGCTTGAAAAGAGTACCAGTAATTCGGATGGATAATGTGGAAGTAATTTTGTAAAAAAAACATGTAAGAAATAATCGCAAAATAGCGATTATTTCTTTTTTTCTACAATAAGAAAAGACAGACTTTGCATATTTAAAGTTGTACAATTAGAATCACGAAATGAGGTGATAAAAATTAATATTATTGAATTTATTAAAAAGAGTATTGATTCTATCTGTGCAAAATACATAAATGACAATATAAAAGAAGATGAAATTTTACCAATTTTTTATGTTGCTGGAAGTCAAACATTGCCACCGCCATTATCGACAGAAGAAGAGGAAGAAACAATAAAAAGATTAGAATCAGAGGATGAATGCGTAGAAGCCAAAAAACTGCTTGTTGAGAGAAATCTAAGGTTAGTGGTATATATAGCTAAAAAATTTGAAAACACTGGAATTGGTATTGAAGACTTAATTTCTATTGGAACAATAGGGCTAATGAAAGGTGTAAATACGTTTAATTCAGAAAAAAAGATAAAACTAGCTACATATGCTTCAAGATGTATCGAAAATGAGATTTTGATGTATTTAAGAAGAAATAATAAAATTAAATCAGAAGTCTCAATTGATGAACCACTAAATAAAGATAGTGATGGAAACGAATTACTTCTTTCAGACATTTTGGGAACAGAAGCAGATATTACTTATAGGAAACTTGAAGATGAAGTAGATATGCAACTTTTAAAAGAAGCTATAAAAAAACTTAATGATAGAGAAAAAAATATAATGGAAATGAGATTTGGCTTCATCAGTGGAAAAGAAAGAACTCAAAAAGAAGTTGCTGATGAACTTGGAATTTCACAAAGTTATATTTCTAGACTAGAGAAAAAGATCATTAATAAAATGAAAAAAGATATAATGAGTAAAACGGGATAATATATTTTGGTTTTTAGTGTATTATTTGGTAAAAAAATATGATATAATATTAGTAGTTTTTAAAAAGGAGAATAAAAAATGTATAAAGAATTTGGAATAAAAAGTGAAATACTTGAATTATCAAAAAAAGTAGAAAAAAAATGCGGTCTCTGGTGTTAACAAATTGGCGACACAACGCGCCAGCGACCTGCTTAGTTTAACTCGTATTTAACGTGTTTTTATCTTCTCAATAACCAAGCTTTTTTTGTTAATGACGAAAATAGTAAACATGGAAAATATCAGCTTGCTATAAGTCATCACGTTAGCCATTTTGTCATGTTAATAATTTATTATGAATGTCAATGAATGGTTTTTGTTCTGTTTCTACGTGTTTTTAAAAGAGTGCTCTGATTTCGTCTTAGATATCAAAACGATGAGATGTCATCTTTTGCTACGTTGATACAGATGATGAGCGCTAAAATGTTTAATATGTGATCTTGTGCACGCTTTGTAGCCACTGTTTTACTGATATAGTACAGCTTGCGCCCGGTGACCGGCTGCACGCGGTCGGCGCTCTTCTGCCGCACAAGCTCCAGCAGTGCTAGGTACAGCTCCTGATCGGTGCAGTCCGCCAGCAGCTTTCCAGTGAGGCTCTGTAACGTTTCGGTAAAGCTCATAAACGCATCCTCCTTTGATACAGAAAACAGATTTGACATCTATGATTCAAGATATACCACATAAAACAATCAAAATCTTGCCCAAAAGGTGCAGACTGTGGTACAATCCTATCATCAGGAGGTGAGACGATGCAAAATCAGGCTTCTTTGCAGGAGACCAAGCAGCACGGTGCCGTGCGGTTCCCTTTCAATCTGTATCCCTGCACCATTCCGGGAGACTTCCCGCAGGTGGCGCTCCACTGGCAGGAGAGCATGGAGCTTGTCTTCGTCAAGCGGGGCGCGGGGCTGGTGCAGGTGGGCGCTGCGTCCTGCCCGGCCTACCAGGGGGATATCTTTATTTTTACGCCCGGCACCCTCCACGCCCTGCGGCAGAGCGAGGGGCAGTGCATGGAATACGAAAACATCATCTTTGAGCTGGAGCTTCTGGGCGGCGCAGAGGACCTCTGCGCCGAGAAGTATCTGCTGCCGCTCCAAAGCGGGCGCCTGTCGCTGCCGGCACGCCTGACCCCGAACGACCTGTGCTATCTTCCGGCTGCTGCCTGCCTGCGGGAGGTGGAGGAAGCCAACCGCGCCAAGCTCCCCGGCTACGAGCTGCTGGTCAAGGGGGCGCTGCTGCGCTTTCTTTCCCTGCTCATTGCGCAGGGGAAGCAGCAGCTCCCCGCAGAAACAGCCGACACCCAGCGGCTGAAAGCCGTTCTGCAATGGCTCTCGGCCCATTATGCCGAGGCGCTCCGGGTCGCCGATGCCGCCGGGGTCTGCTCCTTCAGCGCCAGTCATTTCATGCGCTGGTTCCGGCAGATGACCGGGCAGAGCTTTATCGCCTTTCTGAACGAATACCGGCTGAACGCTGCCGCCGAGGCACTGCAGACCACGGACGAGACCGTCCTGACCATCGCTTCCCGGTGCGGCTTCGAAAACCTCTCCTATTTCAACCGGGCGTTCAAGGCCAGCTTTGGGCTGACACCAAGAGAGTATCGGCTCAGGTAGAGATGATACACCACAATATGTTCATTCCTGGAGATTCCAGAGTACTCAAGCAAATTAGATGGGGTCGGTTGGAGCATCTGGCAACAACAGAGGATGAAACAAAGATATCATAAGGCAGAATTATCATAATCGCATTACAAGTCTATACAGAAAAGTCCTTTTGCTTCCCGTTTGAAGTCAAGAAGGGCTTTTCTTGAAAATACCGGGGCGCACACAGTTTTCATTAATAGCTATTTTCAATTATCTACTGTTTTATTTTCAAACTGACTGTTATCCGATCATTATTGATAACTCTGCATCCCTCGCATTGATCTCTCAAATAAAGTATCTATGAATGACTTATCGTGCAATGTGCGGCTCTAAAGTGCTTTTCCTTATAAAGAAGCCCGCTGGTATTGAAGAACTTTTTTAGTGGAAGGCCGCTTTTTTGATGCCACTGCCGGAGTTCGGCCACGGTTGGGTTTTGCTCCTTGATGTGGCGGGGTGCGTATGGAATCCCTTTGGCGTCAAGCCATTTCTGGGCCTTTTGGCAGGTGGTGCATTTGGGGTAGCAAAGAAAAATCATGGTGGGATGCCTTCTGTGGTTCGATATTTGGTGCGTTTCGTATACGCCATTGCTGTATGGAAAACAATGGGTTTTGCAGCGATTCCGCGTTCATCTGCATTTCTGCCGCAGCAAAACCGTTTCGCAGCCCCGGTTGGCAATCAGTTCCCGGTCACGGGCGGGGTAGTATTCCAACAGCGGCTCCACCATTTGCGCAAGCTGTTCCCGGGTAAAAGAGGGGATTTCCAGCTGCTTTCCGTACAGATTTTCCATAGTGTGGATCTGTCGGTTAAAGGTGGTTTGAAAAGGTCGCGCTTTTGCCTGAGAAATCAGGGATTTTGGGACGATTTCAAAGGGACTGTACATCACATTGGAAAGCAGTCCTGCACCCTGGTCGAAGATGGGGCAATAGTCAAAACAGCTGTCTCTGGCAATGACCGCAATGTTGTTGAGATGCCGGTCGTCGTTGAGGACAAGACCGTCAATTTCAAACAGCAAAGTCAGGTATTGGGGGAACAGGGACAGGCCGGTGATGTTTGCGGTTTCCTCAGCCAGGTGGGCCATTCTCTTTTTGTCGCTGGTCATGCGGCTTAGCGTCTCAGAGAGCGGCTTTCCTGTATACTGCTGGAATAGGTGCGCAAGGGTAATAATGGACTCGCCCGCTTTCAAGAAATTCGGACTGCTGCACCCGGTCCGCTCCCGGCCATGAACCAAAAGACGCTCCATACGGTAGCGTACAAAGGTGAAGGGAAAATCCGCTTCGGTATTGCTGTATTCCAGCAATTGGGAGGTAAACACCTCTGCCAGAGCTTCATAGCCGAACTGGTCCAGCTTATACCAGATGTTGCCGTCCTGCCATTTTTCCTGGTTGCCCTTGGAGGATGTTTCCGCGATTTTCTGATCAGATACCAATTGAACGGTCATTTCAATTCCTCCATGGTCAGCCACAGATCATCCCCTGCCATGCGCCCCTGGGTTTTGCGGATAATTTCCAACGGCTCGTACCTGTCCACTCCAATTGCTTCCAGATACTCCTGTAGTCCGGCTCTGGTTTTCGGAATGCAGCGGTCCTCCAGAAAGTGCTGGTAATCCTTCCAGATTGGATTCTTGTTATTTCCAAAGGGAAGTTTCAGACAATCCGCAGCGAGATTTTCAATGCATACCGTTTTCTTGGTTTCGTCAGCGGCAATCCGGGCGCAGAGGGCATCCCCGGAATAGCAGGAGAGAAGAAGTACTTTGTGCCCAGCGTGGCGGCTGGCTTCCAGAAATTCCGCAAAGGGCAGCTTCCTGGTAATGACGATGGAAGCACCGTCGAAGCGCAGCTCCACCTGCCGCTGTCCCGGAGTCAGCCCCATTTCCTTGATCCAAGTGGAGGGGAGGGCCAGCTTATAGTTTGTCGCATTGCCCCCGGCTGTGCCGCCGGAGGTGCCGATAATCAGATTTGCGGTTCGTGTTTCCATGGGGTATCACCTCATATATAGTATATACTATTCGTTACGAATAATCAATATACTTCTTTAGAATAAGGGAATTGTATTCGAGATGTCAGGGAAACAGCAGCCTCAAATAGGCCAAAACGACGAATACAATCCGGACTCTATGATTTTTATTGCTTGCCTGATATAATGGTGCTAAGTTAAAGGTACAAAAACTTGGTTATAGGATAAAGGAGCTGAGATGCAGATGGAATGGTCAGACGGAAAGAAACGCTGCTGTTGGGCAAACCCCAAAAATGAACGGTACATCCGTTACCATGATGAGGAATGGGGCGTTCCTGTTCACGATGATGGGATGCTGTTTGAGATGCTGGTGCTGGAATGCTTTCAGGCCGGGCTGTCCTGGGAATGTGTTCTGAATAAGCGGGAGGCGTTTCGGGAAGCCTTCGATGGCTTTGACCTGGAGACAGTCTGCGCATACGGGAAGGACAAGCTGGAAGCTCTGAAAAATGACCCCGGAATTATTCGGAATCGGCTGAAAATACAGGTGGCCGTCACCAATGCCCGGGTTTTTCGTGAAATACAGGGGGAATATGGCAGCTTTTACGGGTATCTCTGGCACTGGACTGCCGGAAAAGTGGTCTACGAAAGTGGGCTGACACATTCGGAGCTTTCGGACCGCATCTCAAAGGATCTAAAGAAACGGGGCATGAAGTTCGTTGGGACGACGGTGATCTACGCATATTTGCAGGCAGTCGGCGTGATCTATTCTCACGATGGGGGCTGCTTTTTAGAGCGCAAAACGGTGGTATAGAGAGGTAGTAACAGAAGTCTATAAAGTTTGGCAGCAGGTGCGGACGCTTGCGCCGGCTGCCTTGAAACAAGAAAAAAGCGAAAGGAGCCGTCCTTATGATGAAAGTAGGCGTTATTTCAGATACCCACGGCATGCTCCGGCAGGAGGTCCTGGAAATTCTACGCAGCTGCGACTGCATCCTCCACGCCGGGGACATCAACAATCAGGGCATTTTGGAGGAACTGGGCCGAATTGCGCCGGTCTATGTGGTTCGGGGAAACAACGATAAAGAATGGGCCGAACACCTGCCCCACGACCTGACGGTGCAGCTGGAGGGCCTGAAAATCTTCATGGTGCATAACAAAAAGGAAAGCCAAAACCTGCCTCCGGATGCCGACATTGTTATTTTTGGCCACTCCCACAAATATCTGGAACAGGTGATAGACGGCAAACTCTGGCTCAATCCCGGCAGCTGCGGCAAGCGGCGGTTTGGGCAGGAGATCAGCCTTGCGGTTTTGACGATTGAAGGGGGAAATTATCGGGTGCAGAAGATCATTCTGCTACAGGCATAGGAGGTGAACAGGTTCTATAATAAGTATTTGGGTCAGCCGATGAGCCTTATCCATTTGTTGTGGAAAAGGATTGAGTATATTGATGAAATCCATCACGCCGATGCACTGTGTTCATCCCCAGATGAGCTCATACCCGGGCAATGAAGATGGGCCTGTTAGCGTAGCACTTGTAAAAATCGGAAGATACGCATTCCTATGCTACAAATAAGCCACTCTTTTCTCTCGTTTTCTTACAGTATACGCAGATTTTGGCAGAGAGAAAGAGCTGCGTGGGGTACAGAGAAAAACTGAGATTTGAGAGAATAGCAAGCACAGCCGCTGTCCGGACACACGGCGATTTTGGGATAATCCCAAGCCCCTATTCCTGACTGGAAATATATGTCGAACTGTGCGGAAAAGTCCTTGCCTTTATTCGTGTTTTCGATTATAATTAACGGTGATTTTTTATAAAAACGTGAAGGTAAAACTGTAACAGGAGTGCCACCTATGAATTATCTATCCGTTTCACAGACTGCTGAAAAATGGGGTATCTCAACCCGACGTATACAGATTTTGTGTGGAGAGGGACGTATACCGGGCGCAATGCGGATAGGTGCATTCTGGGCCATTCCTGATGATGCTGCTAAACCAACAGTCGCGAGAATAAAGAACGGAAAGTATATTAAGAAAAACATCGAAAGCAAAAATGAGTCACAGGTTTGATCGGCGACTACGACTCGAAATCGTGGTTCGCATTCCTGCTTTACGGGTTCGAATGTGCTTGTTAGTTGCTTGAGCCCAATCGCGACCGGCCAACAACTGCAGACTCCTGCTAACAATGATAATAGCAAAGGGAAACTATCATATGGGATGTTGAATTTCTTGGCGAAAATACTGTATGTTTTGCAATAAGACGTAAGCGGAAGGGAGAAAGAGCAGATGGACGAAAGGCAGAAAAACGCTGAACAGGAATTTTTTCAATGGCTTCCCAGCGCGGTTTCGCCTTCAGTGTTAAAGGATATTCAAACGTCTTATATTCAGATTAATGCGTTGCTTGTGAAATCAAGGGTGCTTCTGCGGTCGATAGTAAATGTAACTTCAATTAGACAGATTGAAGTAGCGCTCCAGCAGGCAAAAAATGTACTGGCTAATAAGCGTCTGCGCAATACTGCCACAAAGCTTCTTACGGCATATCTTGTCTATCTTCGCGGAAAGGATGAGATGTGTGAATCGGTAACGCTACAGCAGGAAATTGAGACAGAAGACGGTTGGATAAAATATGACTTTACCAATTCACGATTGTTTGAGCGCACAAAGCCTGCCTATTGTTCGCTTGCTGGAGAGACGATAACAGGAAAGAACTGGGCCCGTATTCTTGTTGCTATTACGGAGCATGAAATTGAGAAGCAAAATCCCGCACTAGACGAGCTATATAAAAAGCCACTAGTTGCTGAAAGAAAAAGGCACCCCTACTTAATGCAAGATCGTATTGAGGGACTAAACTGTTCGCAGCTTTCCAACGGATACTGGTTAAACGTGAATCATAGCATCCCAAGACTTATGGAACTGATACAGGCGTTATGTCTACATTGTGGCTATACGAAAGAACAGGTACTTCTATATGGTGTTGTACGAAGCAATGCTTTGGCTTGCAAAGAAAAATCGGCGATACCTTCGACTGGAAGTGGAATTCCTATTGAAAAGGCCGAAGAATATCTACGTGCAGTCGGGCTGCGCGGTGTGACTGTAAAAGAACTGATAGAAGCGGTCCAGCCTGGCGCGGCTATAAATCCCACGATGACTGCCCTCAACGAGAGCATGGATGTCATCTGTATGCCTGGAAGTCACTATGTCCACATTGACAGCTTCGTTGACTTAGAGGATTTGGGAGAAGCCCTTGGACGGATATTGAAAACACATTTTGCGCAGTTCGGCGGGTACAGTAATAACCAGCTTCTCTTTGGAGCTGCTTCTCAAGAACTCTCCATGCTTTTGAATGATAACGACTGCGATAACATTGATGCGGTGTATGCCATTGCCCGATTCTTTTTTGAGAAGAAGGCTGTAACAGGGACACCGTACAAATTTTCCATGCCGCATATTTTCGAGAAAGAACCTGACTATCCAATGACGTTGCGAGGTTTGATGATAAACCTTGCCAGAAGCAATGGTGGCCTTCTGTACGCTTCCGATGCTAAGGACTATTTGCAGAAGACCATGCTCACCTA
>OGXX01004911.1_pt1 | contig 10006 bp, 9 predicted proteins | sample 1576301 | NCBI WGS metagenome assembly OGXX01 (sample SAMEA3541469, study PRJEB24748) | human gut metagenome | biome: human gut; feature: human-associated habitat; material: faeces | place: China | collected 2012 | reverse complement strand
TACCATGTAAATATGACTGGCATTAGGAGCCCATTCACGGAAAGTCCAGCCTTTGGCAGTACGGTGCAATCCAAAATAAAGATAGCCCGAAGCGAAATCCGACAGCGTCTGTTTTCCTTTATTAGTCAGTTCGGCTTCTTTATCCAGCACAAATTGATGCCGGCCGGCAATAGCGTCGGCAAAAGGTTCCAGCCAAGGATCGTTTTTGATAAGATTCAGTGTCTTTTCCATATCTGAATTAAATTAGGATTATGCTTTTACTTTTACAATTACTTTTTTCACTCCGTCCGGGGTAATACCAGGAGCGTGTCCGTCTTGCGGGAAGAAGATAGCAAACATTCCCGGTTTCACGGCAATATAAGTTTCAGCTAATCCTTCAAAGAAAGTGATATCTTTTTCTACATTGTATGGAGCATTTGCCGGGACACAGTCTTTAGCAGCAGTATACCCCATGATTTCTGTTCCCGACAATGGAATTTGAATATCAATAAATTCGTTATGTGTTTCCAGTTTAGCCTCTTCTTTAGTCTTAGGTTTGGTCTGTGCAATATTCACCAGCAGATCTTTTCCTTTCAGTTCAGTCTTACCGATTTCCATGGCTTGAAGATCATGAGATTTCAGGAACTCAATAGCTTGTGCAAACAAAGGATTTAAAGACGCATATTTCTCCAGATTTTCTAAAGTATCTACTACCATAAGAGTTTAATTTAAAAGTTTATATTCTAGGTATTATTCAAAATCGTCAATTGTGTAATTGATAAAGTCGGCAAATCGCTTGAATTGGCGGAATACTTTATCTATCTGTTCCAACATATCCGGTTGGGCGAAGAAGTCATCGGGGACATTATAAGAACAGACATATTCTTTACACTTCAAATAATCAATGTATTTAAAATCTTTTGGAAAGCCCTTAGGAGCAGTTTTCAGGAAGTCTTCCCCTATCACCGGAAAGTATTTCTTAAACTCCGGATCTTCTACGATCGCAACAAATTCCTCAATATTGTCATAAATTGACTGCCGCACAGCTTTTAGTACGTTAGACGGCAGGCATAAGCTCCCTCCGGCAAGCATAGATCCAGCAGGTTGCAGATGCACATAATAGCCACAATGATCGGATTTTTTTCCTTTTGCATTGATATAACCGCCAAAATGTATTTTATACGGAGTTTTATCCGTAGAAAAGCGTGTATCACGATAAATACGATACGTACAATCTTTAGGTTGGATGCCTCGAATTGATTCGTCGAACAAGGAGATACGGGCAATAACTGTTGCTAAGAAATTTTCAAACTCGACACGGGCTGTTTCATACTCCGCCCTGTGTTCATTGAACCAGTCACGATTATTATTCGCAGAAAGATCTTTTAAAAACTGAAAGATAACGGGTATGTTCATCTTTATCATTTTCTATTATTACCCTACAAACGTACAAATTTTATTTCATATAAACTACAAAACGCAACAAAAGGACATAAAAAAAGCATCGGCCTGGTAAAACCGATGCTCTAACACATTTATCAAAAAAACAGACTCTTCTGTCTCTGACGTACTTTAGCTTTCACAAGTGGAGTACAATCTCTTTTAATTAATCTTATATCTAATACTATGAAAAACACATAAATATAACAGACGAAAGAACACCTTTGTTCAAAGGTTCTCTAAATATTTCTGTTAATAATAGTTTATAGAATTAAATGTTTTTCATCAATCGGTATCACGATTTGTCCCCAATCAATCATCGCATTGAATAACATAATACGGAAATAGCTTCCCAACTGTGTATGCAATATCTCCTTTTCTTGAATCAAATGCTTGTCCAGAAGTTCAGCCCGCTTGGTTCCCTTGAGTAGCGGGCACGACGGAGTAAACCATGTATTGCCGTCATAAAGAGCTATATTGGAAATAGATGTATCCGTCAGGTATCCGTTTCTTACCACTAATATATCATCAGCCGTTTCTCTCTGGGCGTACAATGAATTTAGTTCTTCCCGATTCGTACTTTTATAAGTATAATCAATAGTATCCGACGTAACCAGACGTAAAGAGGAAACTTTGCGCCTCTGATAAGGAACGTATGTAATTTCTTCTATCGCCTTTCCGTAAACAATCCGGCATTTCCAGATACCTTCCAATGATTGGGGAGAAATAAATTCACCTAAGTCAATATCGGCAACATCTTGCCAGAAGGCGGCACGAGTCCGGTTGCAACGTTCCGTATGATAATTGATATTATAAATCTTTCCATCTTCTATTCGGATCGTTTCAATAAATGGGCACATATACTTTCTGTTTCATTTCATTATATTCATTTTCCACATCACTTTGGCTGGTAATCCCACCCCCACTCTTAAAATACATTTTACCACCCTCCTGCTCCACAAAACGGATCATAACTGCGCTATCGAGGTCCTTACCGTCAAAATAGCCCATAATACCTGTATAGAATCCCCTGTCATAGGTTTCAGCCTCCTTGATAATCTGCATTGTTTTTTTCTTCGGAGCTCCTGTGATAGAACCGGCTGGTAAAAGCCGGAATATAATACTTCCCAAATTTGTCAGATAATCATCCGGCAGTACACCCTGTATTTCAGAACTTGTCTGAAGAATACTCCCTTGATTGGTCTGCAATTTATCAATATACCGGTATCGGGATACGGATACTTGTTCGGCCACCATACTCAAATCATTACGAATCAAATCTACAATAGTGGCATGTTCCGCCGTTTCTTTAGGATCGTTGATTAATAGCCGGTCAGCCGAAGGGGTTGAAGCATTAATCGTTCCCTTCATGGGGTAGGAATATATTCTTCCATTATGAATTCTTATAAATATTTCGGGAGAAAAAACCGTAAAAGCATCTCTGACCCATAATTTATACATAGCTTTTGAATAACAATAGATATCTTTCAAAGTCAGATTTGTTTCTACCGGAGTACGACAAGTCAAGTTAGTGAGAAAACTATTTCCGGCAAAGATGTTTCGTTGGACAATATCAAACGAATGTTGATATGTAGCCAAAGATTCCGGGAAAGATTGCCAACGAAGTCGCTTTCTTGACAAAAAAGCTATATTATTCTCTGCAAACATGGGTTGATTCGTAAAACCATTCAAGTTATAGAGTATTTCGGCAGGGTCTACCGAAGATACTGCTTCTATATAAGAAGCATCCTGCTGGTAATTAATGATAAAAATAAAAGGACGACAGGATTGCCCTAAATAGTTCATTTGTCTGATAGCCTGTTCTTTTGTATATAACTGCATGGATTTGTTCTATTTTTAAGTGAAGCAAATGTACGCAAAAAGTATAGATTAGAAAAAGGTGCAACAAAAAAAGGGTTGCCACCGTGTCTATCGGGCAACCCTTATTATCTATACGAGATCGGTCAAATTACTTCATTGCATCCTGTACCTGAGGAATCATCTTTTTCACATTTGCGTTGTCAGGAGATACCTTTGCTGCTTCTTCCAAGTAACCTAATGCTTCTTTAAATCTAGCTGTTGCTTTTTCTTTTTCAGCAGCATATTTATCTGCATCAGAGTTTGCTAAAGGAGTTGCTTTTTTCAGGATATTGGCTCCGTCATTATAACACAATACTCCAAGGCTGTACAAAGCATTTGTTTTATATGATTTATGATCCAGAGGAATTACCTTCTTGAAACATTCTTCTGCTTCTTCAGCTTTACCAGCTTTTTGGGCGGCGAGTCCGGCTTTCAAGTAGTGTAAACCATAATTCTTGATCATTGTTTTATTATTCGGATCAACTTTCAAGCCTTCTTCCAATGTAGCAACGTATTCATCTGTTTTCTTCAATGCATCCAAAGCCAAAGCTTTACGGGCATACGCATTACCAGTATTAAACTTCTTCTGAATAGCAATATCAAAGAAAGTTACGGCTTCCGCATACTTCTTCACTTCATCTGCTGCTATACCGCAATAGTATGCTGTTGCAGAATCCTGATTATTAGTTTGTTTCAAATATTCGCTGAACTTAGCGTAGGCCACAGGATAATTCTTAGCATTGAATGCGTCATTTCCTTCTTTCTTAATTTGATTAGGATCCGTTTGTGCAAAAATGTTAGTTACTGCAATACTAAATGCAAATAAAAAAATCAATTTCTTCATAACTTTATGTGTTTTTTAGTTGTTTATCGTCCAAAAGTATAAGGAATAATAGAAAGACACAACCCTATTTTTGTTTTTTTGAGCTTTTTGAAACCTATATAACGTTCGTTATTCTTCGTAAAAACGGGCTTTTATTCTCAAATACAGCGTAAAAGGAATCACCCTTTTACGCCTTTCTCGGCCGTCAAAGGGGTGATACACAAACTGTTTGGGTAACTACTTTTATCAAATAAATATAGTATACAACAAGAAAATGTATAGAGGGATATTTAATGTTCTATGAGGGACAACAGGGAATAAAATCAAATATACTGTCACAAGAGTTCTTCCAAATATCTCCTTTTATTAACTTCCCGAAAAAAATGCTATTCATTTGTTTATCTATAAAACACGAATTCAGTCCCCACCTAATTAAATAAAAAAAACTTCTTTCATAAAATACTGATTCATAGCACCAAAGAAAAATATGAATAAAAAAGTTCCAGAAAGTTTTTGAGTTTTCATAAAAAGCACTACCTTTGCATCCGAAAATAAGGCTGGTTCCGTAGCTCAGCTGGATAGAGCAACGCCCTTCTAAGGCGTGGGTCAAGCGTTCGAATCGCTTCGGAATCACAAATAAAATCCGATAACTTGAAAAGAGTTATCGGATTTATTTTTTAATTACTTTCGCTTTTATAGACAACTTCCTTTTGCAGCGCAGAAGATAAACGATTGAACATGTAGGTCAGAATAAGAGAAGTTCTTTAAAACTTCTCTTTACGCTCAAACTTCCCTTCCTCGGTATAATATTTCCAAGTACCCTTAGGTTGGTTATGCGAATATTTACCACGAAGTCTTAATTTTCCATTTTCGTAATATTCACGATAACGTCCGTGACGTTTTCCCTCTTTTACTTCCGCTTCACTCTTTAGTGCTCCTTCCGGATAAAATTCACGTAGAACATTTCCTTCAAACTTTTCGACATAGAAACGTTTCAATTCACTTAACTGTTCTTTCTCGGTCACAACATCTTCATTCATTTCTTCATCTTCCTCATCGGTAGCAACCTCAACAAGTTCTTCCGGTTCGTATGGACTATAATCCATAACATATTGTAAAGAAGCAGACTGGCTATCTCCTATCACTTGCATAGTCCAATAAGGGAAAGAATACAAAACATCCTTATTTGACTGTATCTCATTCCATGTGGCAGGATTCATCATTAGCTTCAACTGGGAATAGAACTTACGTACATCCGTATATAAGAAAATCGTAGAACTGGATTTCAGATATGAAAAAGCATCTTTAAATCCCGGATTGTCTTTCAACAAGTTCTTTTGTTCATAATCCTCTACGAATGAGAGTAAAGATGCAGCTTTATTACTAAAAACAACATAATCATCCACATAAGTATAATAGGGTTTCTCGAACTTATCAAATAGTTTTCCGAAAAACAGTCGGAAGAACCCTTTCATCTCGACATAATTAATTTCAAAGTCCTTATAATTAACAGTTTTAATTTTAACCGGAGTACGACGTTTGACCTTCTTTTCTATAAGTTCCATGTTCTCACGTGCATCCTTTATACTTTTTGCTCTGATAGCCAAAACCAGTTCGGGTTCACGCCCAAGTAACCCCGGTTCAGATTGTGTAATAGCAAACTCTCCAGACATCCAGCTCAAAAAGTTTTCTTCCAAAGAGATACCGAACAGTCCTTCAATCTTTTTTCGGGAATTTTGATACGAATCATACAACTGTTTATCATGAACAGAGAGGGCATTTTCTAATTCCTTCACAAAAGTCATCGGATTATTAAAACCAATATTCGTATAAAGGGCCGTTCGTCCGGACAAGATTTCATGCGCTTTCATTTTATGCTTTCCGGAATTCAGCAAGGCAGTGATATAAGGATCTACTGAATCTTTCTTCAACGTATAACCTTTCACCTCCATTTTATCCTTGCCCATATTCAAGTAAAGACCGGCAAAATTCATAGAATTACTGAACATATCAATATATTCATTCCTTGTTCCCAGGTAGATAGACATAAACTGTGGGATACGCTCATAGTTGATAAAAACCCTGACGAGTCCCTTACCGGAAACTAGTTTCTCGGTTTCAATAAAAGCTTGATCAAGTCCGATTTTAGGTTTGTTACGTGAATCAATAGCCGATTCGATAAGTCCGGAAGTATAAGAACCTACCAGATGATTATCCACAAAAGCAATATAAAAGATATCACGCGTATCCGGATCACGCATCTCAAGAATGTTAATGCCACTATGCATCCGGTTAGTAACAGTGAAGCCGCTCATTACAAGAACCGTCTCAAGCTGATCTTTCACCAAGTCCATTTTAGAAGCTTTCTGCATATCCAGAATGAGCAGAAAATCCCAATCAGTCGCGCGGGTTTTATGAAGTGAAATAAGCATATCCCGTTTGCCGACAAGTGACAACAGCACCTTGTTACTTTTCACAACTGAATCAAGTTTTTCCACACTCTTCGTAACTTCCTCAAAAGACTTCGCTTTTTTCAGACATTGCCATGTTTCGCTTCCGCTAAATTTCTCCCAATCTTCAATCGGAGCTGATGATTGAATAATAAATGCCGCATTTTCCGGAACCAGATAAATCTGCTGAATATTACGATCGGGTGAGATAAACAGATAAACCACGGAGTATACTACATATACCGCCAAAGCCAACCCTATCACCACCAAGGTACGTTTTACGATTTGCTTACTACTCTTTTTTGTCGTGGGCTCGGCATATTGCTCTTGTTCCCTGTTGTTTAATTCATTCATGGTTGATTTATTAATATAAATTATAGTCCCATTGGTATCCTCAGTAAATACCAAATAATAAAGAATAGCGTCCATGCAGCTAAAATACCTACAGAGTAGCGCCAAGTGTATTTGAGTAATGTCCCATAAGTAACTTGTTTATCATATTGCCTCATATATGTCAATACCAGAGGCATATAAAACATAAAAGGCGTAATAGCATTTGTCGAGCTGTCACCAATACGGAAAGCGCACTGTGCGATATCCGGAGAGATTCCCATTTGTGCAAACATCGGGATAAAGATAAAAGACATAAATGCCCACTTGGAAGTAGCAGATACCATAATCAGATTGATAAACGCTGTAAACAGGATAAAGAGAACAAGTGCAGACAACGGAGCCGGCTCGAAAGAAGAAAGCAGATCAGCTCCCATAATAGCAAGACACTTATCCAAATGAGAATACTCGAAGCAGGCGAACATTTGAGCGGCAAAAAAAGCAATAACAAAGTAAACACCCAAAAGTTTCATCGGTTGGGTAAGCCCTTCAATCACATCATTGTCGGAACGATAACGACCGGAACTGAACCCGTAAGCCATTCCCGTGATGCCCGCCCCTAAGGAAAGAAGAAAAAGAATTCCGGCAATAAAAGGCGAATGCATCAAACCACCGTTCACGCCACGTAATATCCCATGAGAAGAAAACGTAAGCCATAAGATAAGAGCTACATAAATTCCTGCTACAATAATCGAAATCATTATCGCCCGCCGTTCTTTACGGGACAAGGGCCGATAAGCTTCCACTTTCACGCTTCCTTCATATTTTCCTAAAGCGGGAAGAAGCCATTTCTGAGTCAGCCAGTAAACAATAGCAGTAATTACTACGGTAGAAGCACTCATGAAAAAATAATTGCAAAGTGGTTCGGTATTTCCCTGATATCCTGTCTGAGCTAGTGCAGCTTCCTGAGTGGTATGAGCCAGCAACGGATCCATTGTGCTTAATACAATATTTGCACTATATCCGCATGCCACTGAAACATAAGCCGTAATAATTCCTGCAAGCGGATGAAGTCCTACCCATTGGAACAGCATGGCGGCAATAGGCAATAAGATAATATATCCGCCATCGCCAATAACGTTGGACAACAAGCCAAGAACGATTACCCACAAGATAACCCTCCTTTTCTCCTTCCGGTTCCCCACTCCCAAACGGATGCATGCACCAATAAATCCTGAATGCTGGGCAACCCCCAGTCCGAACATAGCAATAATCACCATACCCAACGGTGCAAATCCGGTAAAGTTCTTGATAGCATTCCGCAACCACCAGCGAATTCCTTCCGGACTCAATAAGCTCTGTACGCGAATCTCCTCACCGGTTTGTGGCAGCGTCACCTTCAATCCATAAATATCACATATCCATGAAAGAAAGACCACTGCTATTGTCAGCAGAAGAAACATCGTAGCGGGGTGAGGCATACGCCATTTATTCTTCATCTGTCTCAAGATTTATTCTTCGTCAGCCTCCAGATTATCCAAGTCGATAATACGTAATTCTAATGCACGCACTGCTAGACGGGTAGCATTTACTCCCACCCGTTCCCCATTAGGGAAAAGGCGTCCTATAAGATCATTCTGTCGTTTTTCCAATGACTTCACTCCGAAAGGCATTCCCTTCAGACTGGCAATCATTTCTTTCGTATATCCTAAAGCCAGATGACGTAAGAAACGCTCATCATACTCATCAATATCATAACTAATCACCGCCTCCTGACGCTTGGCATCGTTAGCTACCGATTTTTTGAAACGATCTACAATCTTTTCCAAAATCGGATAGTTGAAAACTAACTTCTTTCCGTCCATTACAGCCTGCACATCTGTTTTGGTGAGCAGTTCCCCTGTTTTCAGGATAATTCCGTCAGCACCGGCATTGAGCACATCCACCCATAACTTTTCATTCAGAATTTCACCCGTAAATATCAAAACCCGAACTCCTTTGTAACGTTTGAATATATTCCGGCATATATCAACACCGATAGTGGTTGAACCTCCCAATCCTAAATCCAGCAACACCAAATCGGGAAGTTGTGCCTCCATTAACGGCCAGAACTCATTTTCGGTCATAGCTGTACCAATAACCTCTGCATTGGGTATCTCATGGCGAAAAATCTCCTCTGTACCTTTCAACTCCAGTTTTACATCTTCTACAATAATAACTTTAAATTTCTGTTCTTCCATTTCCTTATCTAATAACTTTATATGTGTTCTTTTTCATTATCTGCGTGGAATAGTAAAATAAACCGTAAACCCTCCGCCTTCGGCCGGTTCGGCATTAATACGGCATCCTCTACGCCCTGCAAATTCATCATGATCGCGGATTATCTGCTTACATACGAGATATTCCGTCCCCCTCAATTCTCCCTTTTCTCCGGACGTCATACGTGCCAGATTCGGATAAAATAATTGATTCAGTTCCTCTACTTGCTTCTCACGTCTTCTGTCTGTGAACAAAAAACGAACATATTCTCCATCCATAATGGCTTTTAAAACCAATTCTCCATCCTGATGGAAAGAAAGGGCTTCATCAATGAGGTTCGCCAGAACAAGGCCATGGGCTTTGACGGCAAGAGCCTCATCAACCCGAAGCAGATTCGTCTGGTTCACCAGATTTTCGCCCCGACCGAGAAGGAAGTCGCGCAGGCGGAAGCGATGGTCAGCGCGTTCCGCGAGGCTGCGGCCGCCGGTATCGGCGTGTTCACGGTCAACGGAAAGATGGTTGACGTCGCCTTTATTCCGGGCGCAGAGCGCACGCTGAAGCTGGCGAAAGCCTGCGGCATGTATGAGGGGGATTTGGTATGAAAAACGCTGTTGGACGGGATATTCCCGAATACCTGCTTGCGGGCGGCCGCGAGGTTTATCAGGGAAAAAACTATATGGACGGCCGGTATATGCAGAAGGTCGCGCCGCGTACCCGCCGCTATGAAAAGCCGCAGGAGAGCAAGATTGTGGAAACGCTGGCCGACGCGCTGCGTCAGTGCGGTGCGAAGGACGGCATGACGTTCTCGTTCCACCATCATCTGCGCAACGGCGACTATGTTGTGAACATGGTCATGAAGGCCGCG
>OGXX01004909.1_pt1 | contig 10007 bp, 11 predicted proteins | sample 1576301 | NCBI WGS metagenome assembly OGXX01 (sample SAMEA3541469, study PRJEB24748) | human gut metagenome | biome: human gut; feature: human-associated habitat; material: faeces | place: China | collected 2012 | reverse complement strand
CAAACCGGTCAGTGCTCACGGGGAGCAGAGCCATACTTAACCGCCAGAAACAGCGGTCGGGATGCTACAATCAGTATATTAAGTGTACCGCAGGTTCTATGCTCTGTCAAGAGGAGATCGTATGAGCTTACGCTGCTTTTCTCTGGGAATTTGGCCTTTGGGCGACAAAGCTGATCTCAATCGTATCTTTGCCCATAGTCAGCATGGTGGTGCATCTTGTCTTTTCATAATACAGGCAAATAGAGTCCCCTATCCGCACATGGTTCAGAAGCCAGTCTGCAACATCATCACGGGTAACCATTTTGCAAAAATCTTTCTCATATCGCTGTGTTTTGATGGACGGCAAATCAAAAAAGGTGTGGGCAGAGAATCTTACCCGGAATGGGATTCCCTGGAGTGTGATCGAATATTCGTTTTCTTCAACCCCATCCCAGAATTCGGCTGCTGCGTGGCGGAAATTTGGATGATTTTTCAAGAAGGTTTTCCCATTAGCCCAAAGGGTTCTGCAACTTCCTTCACTGATTTTCAGCTCATTCGCGATTTGAGAAAGGGGATATCCCTGGTAATACATAATCAGGGCTATGATGCTTTTCTTATCCTTTACAGAACGCTGCCCGGCAGCGATGCTTTTCATGAGAGATATTGTTTTTCCTCCATCGGCTACCAGTGTCTGGGGTTCCTTTACGCTAAGGGAGGCATAGTCTGAAGGAGATTCAGTTTCTATATTGTCGAGGGATAGAATCTGCTTTCCTTCGGAATTATCATTTGTTGCCTTGTACATTTCTCTCTTGATGCAGACCCCAGCGTAAGACGAGAATTTGCAATTCCGAGATTCATCGAATGTTTTAACCGCCTGCCACAGTCCAATCAGCCCGGCCTGGTATACATCGTCTCTGTTATCCGGGGTTACTCCGTGAACAAACTTCATAAAGTAGTCTACCAGCTTGATATTCTTTTTGATTTTTTCTTCAATGTCGATTTTTTTAGGCTGGCTGGGGATCACTTCGATATTCTTGTGCCCAGTGTTGTAAAGAGCAAGCTGGACACATGCTTCTGAAATGTTCAGATGCTGCGCAATGCGACGGATTTCTTTTTTTGCCGGGAAGATCATACGATGCTCTCCTTTCTTTGCATACTATCTATAAAAAATTCTACTAATTCTGGTTTTCTATGTACTGGTCCAAAACTTCGGCAGGTGCGCTGCCTACACTGATGAGGCAAAAGCTCCGGCTCCAAAACTGCTCATTCCAAAGGATCTTGCGTATTTCCGGGAACTCTTTCTTGATGAGCCGGCTGCTGGCGCTTTTGTATGCGTTGATGAATTTTGTCAGTTCTGTATTTGGATGAGCGGAAAACAGGATATGCACATGATCCTGACCATAGTTCCACTCCAGCAAAGTGATATTGTACGATGGCTGAATGCGCTCAAAAATCTCTCTCAGCCTCGCAGAGATGGTATCATCAATGGCATTGCGCCGTTTTTTTATAGTGAAAACCAGGTGGTAACGGAGATAGAACACTGAATGATTATTATTCTCTAAAATCACTGTATTTACCGCCCTTTTTCTTTCTAATACTGATTATATCACAAAGGAGCCAAAGACGCAAATCGCCTCTGTAAAGGTAAAGAAAAAGCACACGCTGATGCCAGCGTGTGCTTTAAATATTCCAGTAGCTAAGTAAAGGAGTTCACTGAGTACTCTCTGGGCTTTGCTCCATATTCTGCTGTTCCTCCTATTGCTGCATATCCTTTACGGATACTTTCTCCTGAACGATTGCATGATCAATCCGCAACCGCTCCAACTGCTGTGATGTAATGGGCTGGTCTCCTTCTGGTTTTCGAAAATAGAAATCATACTGGGCACCAGGGATGAATTTTCGCGTTCTCTCATAGGTGAAGAAGATTTTTTGCCCGGATTCTGTTTGAAATTCTACCATTTTGCTTCCCTTGAAAGCGGTGTTTGAGGTCGGGTCAATGTATGCCGAGACACCTTCCATCAGGTTAAGAGGCCGGATATCTACACAGGTCATACGGATTATAAAGTAATCCTTGGTTTTTCCAATGCGCAGAATCCTCGCACGATATACCAGACAAAAACCAGCAAAAGCAATGCCTGCAAGAATCATTGGGTAATATTCTATTGCTACTGCGATAATTGCAATAGCGATGAAGCTGCCGGCCGCCAGCAGGATCCAGCCAAGGGCCCGGTCAGTAAAAAATCTCGGCAGTTCTTCTGCCTGCGTTTGAGGGGTGTCTTGGGCATCTATTTTCTTTTGAAAAAATTCCATAATCAATTCCTCCTAATCTAATAATAGCGGTGAAAACAAGAAAAGACAACTAAAAAGAGCCCCCATAAGAGGGCTCTTTTTAGTTTAAGAGTTTCTACTTTTTGCTTCTTCCCGAAGCCGCCTGTTCAGCAGAGTGTTCCGCTTTGTTGTATCTTCCATCCGAATCGCCATTCTCATTGCTGCTGTCTGCCCATAGAGACAAACGATCTGTTTGCCGCGGGTAATCCCAGTATAAATGAGATTGCGCTTGAGCATATAGACCTGAGACCAGAGAACCGGCATAAAAACAGCCTTGAATTCTGAGCCCTGGCTGCGGTGAACAGTGATTGCATAACCCAGCTGGATGTTGTCCATCTCGTCCGGGTAATATTCAACGACATGCTCCTCGTCAAAATCGAAGATGATGCTGACTATATAGGAGCCGTCCTGCTCAGGATCTTTTCGGATGGAGTGAATCACTCCCATGTCGCCATTATTGGCCTTTTCTGTGTTCTTGGACTGGATCACCCGATCCCCTACATAGTAGGTTCGGTTCCCAAAAACAGCCTTGGGAACATCATCTCGGTCGCCAAACAGGTGTGCCTGGATGCTGCGATTGATTTCGCCGGCGGAGCACAGCACTGTTTCTCTCCGAGGGCACAGGATCTCCACTTCCTTGATGCCATATTTCCGAACTGCCCGCAAATAGCAGTTGATCATCCGCTCTTGTGCGATTTTGTCCCCATCAGGGTCAATGTCCAAATTGGACGGCACATTTTTGGATTTTGGCATCTTGGTGTATGGCGTTGCAAAGAAGGCAAACTCAGACATGCTGTTTTCCAGCTTCACATCGCCCGTTCGGATTTTCTGCGCATTTTTGACGATCAAGCTGGTTTCTCCCTGCCGGTAGATCACATCCAACCGCACAACGGGAATCACACCAGAATCAATCATATCCTTCAAAACTGCGCCGGCACCAACAGAAGGAAGCTGGTCGATATCCCCGATGCAGACGAACTGTGCCTGTATGGGAATCTGGCTGACCAGCTTTGCCATAATACTCATGTCGGCCATTGAGCTCTCATCAAGGAACACAAACCCTACATCATCTGTCAGCAGGCTTTCATCGGAATAATCGAAGTCATCATCATCCCGCGGCCGCAGGCCCAGGCCCTTGTGAATGGTGTAAGCTGGTTCCCCTGAAGATTCAGACATCCGACGCGCTGCTTTACCTGTTGGCGACAGCAGCAGGACCTCCGGCGGATCTTCATGGCTGCCTTTATAGTTCTTCTGGACATTCCTCTTGTAGAGGTAGAGCAGGAACTTGAGGATCGTGGTTTTACCAGTACCAGGGCCACCGGTAATCACACACACCTTCTGCGTGAGTGCGGTTTTGATCGCTTCAACCTGTTTGGGCGCCAGCTGAAGACCGAATTTGACCTCTGCCTCAGCTATGCTTTGCTCCAGTTCACCTGGGGCAAACTTTCTCCGCTTATCCAGCGGTGCCTTCAGGAGGTGAATGAGGCTTTTGGCTACTGCACGCTCATTGTAATAATCGATTCTGCGGTATACGGCTTTTGCCATACCGTCGATGTCGTCAATCACAATGTCCCTGTTGAACTCCATGACCTGCAGCTCCATATCCACCTTTTCGTCTGGCACTTCTTCCTCTGGAAGGGCTCGGCTATTGAGCCGTTCCAGTGTTTTGGAAATCAGATCCTCCTTTTCAAGGAACAGATGGCCGGAAGAATTCGCCTCTTTCAGCACATCGTTGACAGCTGCCTGGATGCGCAGAGGAGAGTCCAGAGGTGTTCCGAGCTTGGCTGCAATGGCATCTGTTGTAGCAAATCCAAACCCGTGAATCGCTGTGAGTTTGAAGGGCTCGGCCTGGATCACTTCCATTGTGTTTACTGGGAATGCCTTCTGGATTTTCTTGATCTTACTAAGACTCACGTTGTACTGAGAGAAAAACAGAACCAATTCTTGCAGATCCCGCGTTGACTTCACGCTTTCAATGATACAGTTGAGCGTTGATTTTCCAATGCCCTTTACTTCACGCAATCGTTCAGTCTGCCTGGTCAGCACTTCAATGGACTGTTTTCCAAAGGTCTTATAGATATTTTCGGCTGTCTTGGGGCCAATTCCTTTATACAACCCAGAAGAGAGGTATTTGATAATCCCTTCCTTGCTGGCAGGTGGCTCTTCCATAAAGGACTGGACCTGGAAGGCATAGCCGTCGCGCCCTTTGTTTTTGACCCAGCGCCCGGTAAACCGAGTGATAAGGGTTTCATTTTCCGGAAGGAAATTTCCCTTCGCTACAAAGGTTCGGTCCATTTTCACCTGATCGGGTGCCATGTCATCGGCTTCAATGAGGCTGTAGAGAGTAATGCGGTATTGCTCCTCATTCCCCCACAGGCGTCTCTTGAATTTTCCCTTGATCGTTGTAAACTGCGGGGACTGTTCCATACTCAAGCACCTCTCTTTCGCTTGGTCTTAGCTTTTTTGGCCTTACTACGGACACTGAGAGACCTGCTTACGGAGGTTGTGATATACCCTTCATCGATCAGTGTCTGATAGATTTCTGGATGCTCCTCTTTCAAGCGTGTCATGTTTTCAGCATTCAGCGTTTTTCGCTCTGTGGTATTGATTTTGGCTGTATAGGAAGCGTAAATGCTTTCCAGAACACCGCTCTGATACTGATCCCCCAGCAGCCCGACAAGAGGCAGCTCGATGCTGTCGCGTTCTGCTTCTTTAGTTTTCACCAAAGCATTGAGCTCGCTGAGTTCGTCCCGGACCTGCAGGGACTGGCGAATAAGGTCAGCTACATAAAGAGGGAACTGCAAAACAGCACCGCTTTTCTGACCATCTTTCCAATTATACCGCAGCAGTGCCTTCTTGTGCTCGGAAGCATACGGACCCAGAACTTCTGTGGGCGGGACCTTTTTCAGCACATGCTCTTCCCAAAAATTACGGACAACCACAGGGATGGTTTCTTTATCCTCCTCTGTGAGTTCACAGATATGGTAGGTCAGGTCGCTGCTCAGATTGTTGCCTCCACAGCTGTATCCTATGATGCAGTGCTTGAGATCCCGGACAAGCATACCAAATTTGCTCTGTGCAATGTGGGCAGCATCTGCTGCTTCCCGGTATTCCATATACTTGGAGTAGGAAGTGGTTTTACCTTCAAAAAGAACGATCTCGCCCTTTTTCAGCTTTGTTCCACAAACGACGCAATCTTCTTTCATCTGGAAGAGACCATCAATATCTACCCGCATGTAGGGGTACACAGAGCTTTCCACCATGCGTTTGTCCCGAATAGGGGTTGCCCCAATCGCACGCGCAATCGTTTCGAGGATGACCGGCTCCAAAGCATGGCCGATGTCAAAGCGGAATTTGGTCTCCAAAGTAACTGTTTCGGAGATTTTGTTCGGATCGATTTTGTCCTCGAAGATGTCTACCGGGGTTTTAAACCCGGACAGCCCTACAATAGCAGGGTAATCCGACCCGCAGATTGCTTTTTTGCGCTCTTTGAGCCATACCTCTCTCGGAACGGCTTCAGAGTCCTCAAGAACAACGGTGAACAGGGAATTTGTTTTTGTCTTAGGCATAAAAGTTCCTCCTTTAAAAAAGAAAGGGTGTTTACACACCCTTTCTGCCAATGTACTTGTCTGTGTAACTATACTGTCCGGGCAGATCGTGACCGCTGAAATCAAACTTCAGTGCTCTCGAAAACCGTTCCCGGTATTCAGCCAGCTCTTTGCTGCTTTCGCTCTCCCCCATGAGCAGGGAAAGGACTTCGCTGAGAGACGAATAAACATCGTAGGCTGTCTGCGGGTTTTCGCCCCACATGATTTTCCGCTTTTCATATACCGGAACACCATACTTGGCCGGGATCTTCAAAAACTTGAGCATCGCCAGCAATACATTGACCGGATAATCCAATACGGTATCAACCATTCTGCGGATACACTCGCTGGAATCAGCAAATCGCTTATCAATCAGGTTGAGTGTTTTTTCAAACTCCTGAAGATCGGTATTGCCGCTGTGTTCCAATTTGAGAGGAAGACAGTAGTTCAGTCCATACCGATCACCTTCCAGCCGCATCTGAGGGGAAATAGTGATCGCCTTACGGCCGTTGTCCGAGGTGCTGACACAGACACGCTGTTCGTAGGCCAGATCATCAGCAGCGGAATCAAAAGGAATCACTACTTTACAGTCTCTGAATCTCCAAGTCGCGCTGGAATAGCTGTGCGTATAGCTGCCATTCACAAACTCTGCCGGTTTTGCCCCTGCATCAAAGAAATCTGCAGCCTTTTCCATCAGCTTTTCTGCCGGGACCAGGCTGTACTTTCTTCCCAGGATCGCTTCGACCTTTCCGTTGTTGAAGATCAGCAGCCCTTCTCCAGGCGTGTAGGCAGCATAGTCATTGAGGTGACTCGCCAAAATGTCACTGGGGATAGAATTCAGAGCATCTCCGGCGATTCTCAGTCGGTCATAGATAGAATCAAGAGCAGTGTCCCGCAACATACAGGGAGTCCCATCGATTTCTACATAGACCTTGGTTCCACTCTGAATACTATCGTATGCCAGAGGGTGCAGTTCTTCATCGAAAAGCCCAGATACTTCAAATACTGTCGGCATCGGCTTAAAGATGATCTCTTTCATTTTGACGGTTTTGGTCTGCCTGTTTTCTCCCAGAAGATCAAGAGTATTCAGGTAATCTGCCAAATCGCTGCTTTCAAAACTGAAGCCATCTCGATATGCTTTCTCAGGCTTGGGAATTTCGTTAATAGTCGGATTCATCATTGCAAACATAAATAATGCCTCTTTTCTTTCAATGCGGGTGGATTTTCTGTCTATATGTAAAAAGGGCCGCCCTCGAAGAAGGCTGCCCTTGTGTTGGCGAAAATAAAAAAGGCACGGTCACGCCCGTTTGGGCGCAATCGTGCCTTTAAATGTTTCAAACCGGTCAGTGCTCACAAGGAGCAAAGCCATACTTAACCGCCAGAACAGCGGTCGGGATGCTACAATCAGTATATTAAGTGTACCGCAGGTTCTATGTCCTGTCAAGCTAAAATAGAGCTTTGTGTACTCCTGTTCGTATGAGAGTACTTTTCTTGTCAACAGCCTTCCTGAACCGCATCAACCAAGGCACCCAGGCATTCAAAAACCTTCTCCGAACACCGGCAGCCTTTTACTCTCATAAAACGGAGTTCATCACATCTTCCATCTTTGATGGTGATGCTGGTCAGCTTTTCGTTGATCCAGCCCTGGGTACGCAAAGGAACATTCACGCCAAACTGCCGCATCAGGTAGTTGATGATGGAATACGCCTTAAAGTCGTACTGGCTCTGGTAAAAATACACTTTGTCATTTTTCAGGACACCGCCAGTCCGAATGATCTGAACAGCATCTGCAACAGCCTGCTCTGCCAAGCGGTTCTGCTCCAGACAAAATACCTGTTCCTCAGTTTCTCGTTTGGCCGCTTCTTCCTGCCTTTTTTGCCGGCTTTTTTCCCGGTGAATCCTGGCCAACTCTGTACAGTGATCGAGCTCTCCAAGAGCCAGGGCGCCGATGAAGTCAGGGAAGCTCTCTCCGCCATTTCGTTTGGAGTTCTGGTAGGTTTCGATTTTTTGATCCAGAAAGGCTTTGATGTATCCGGCTTGAAGGACAGGATCTGTGCCAAATCGGATCATTTCTTTTTCCTCCCGGCGGATTGCTTCTTTAACCAGATTATCGGCATCAGGTAAGGTGCGAAGCTGTCCGAAATAGGTCTCCCGCCCCTCTTTACCACCATAGAGCTCTTTCACAGCGGCAGGGAAGCCACAGTGATCAATGAGCCGGAAATCTGTGAATCCCAAAGGGGCGAGATAATCCCCTATCTGGACATGCAGGATATAGGCATCGTTTTCAGCACTGGGATAGTCCAGATCCGGTTTACCAGCAGATCTCCAGAGACGATAGGTATTTGTGCCATCAGAAACCTCTCTCTCAAAAATAGCCCGCATTTTCCGGCCCTCTCGATTGAAAGATCCATCATAAAACAGGGGAGTCATCAGTTTCGATGTGATGTTGTTTTGTTCCATGTTTTTCTCCTTTTAGTAACAGCAATGCCGCCCCAACAAATGGGGCGGCATTGCTTCGTAATTTTGATTCTGTTGTTTTTAGAAAAAAGATGTCTGAAACAGCTTAGGATAGTCTGTTGCTCCATGAGCAATATGGTACACAACCACACTATCACCTAAAAGGCGATATATCACCAGGTAATTGGCGGCTAAAATGTACCGATATTGCGCAGCTTTCAGCTGTGAATCCCGGATGAGTGGGCCTGACAGCGGAAAGTGTGTCAACTGTTCCATGGCTGCATATATCTGATCGGTGATATTGCGGGCAGACTGCGGACCGGATAAAGCCATGTGAATGCGGGCAATCTCTTCCAATTCTGTCTGGGCAGGAGGAAGGATCTCCAGCTTATACGTCCTCTCCATAGATGGCCTCCAATCGTTTCTTGGATTCCTCTATCGAATAGACGGTCTGACCGGATAACCGTGCCTGATCTGCTGCTTCCAGTTTTGCCCTTAGCTTCAGGACTTCCTCGCGGCGCTCAAAAGCATCAATGCTCATGAGAACCAAGTCCCCTTCGCCATTTTTCGTGATGTAGATGGGAGCGTCTTCTGAATGAGCCAGATCTGAAATAGCGCCATAGTCATTCCGCAGCGCAGTGGATGGCTTGATAATCATAGCATAACCTCCGTTGATATATTTCTGATAGTATTCTATCATTATTGTATCAAATCGGCAAGGGCTTATTCAAATAGCTCCAGGTTTCTGCTGACAAAATGGTTAGCCCAAAAACAGAATAGGTTGCCAAGACAGGAGATCTTCAAAAAATCTTCTTGTGTTGTACCAAGTGTTTTCAGTGTCGCAAACGGTATAGGGGATTTCCTATGTTCGATGCCACAGTCTCCTTGGATGTACACATCGCAATAGATGCCTTCTGAGGTCCCCCATACAGTATGGGCCACAACGTCAAATTGATAGCTTCTAATGGGGATGGCTTTCCAGTCATCCCAAGCATCTTCGCTGTAATAATCCAGAATATGAGAGTATTTTTCCCAGATAGGGTCTTTCCTGGTCAACTCAATCACTTCTTTGTAGAAACCATCAAAAGTGATGTTTTTCTTTACATTTTCCATAAAAAATAGCCGTCCCTTTTCTAAGCGGGAATCGGCCTCCTCCTTTTCGGTTTGTTTTAGATTGTCTTAGAACCTATCAGCAGGTGCTCCTGTTGACGGTAAAAGGCCAGGGCTTTCGAAAAGTCCTGAGCAGGGAACTGCTTGGTCTGAATGGTGTGAGCTTTTTTGTTGTGAGTGCAGACTACAACTTCTATGTACTCCAGCTCATACTCAATATTGAGTTTCAGAGAGATGTTGAAATCTGCCGTGTCGTTTACATAGAGGATCATATTTTTCTCCTTTCTATTATGCCCAGCGCCGAGCAAGAGCTTGTTTCTCAGAAAGTTCTGCTCTGCCAGGCATCGCGGCGCAGTTGTGGCGATGGTATCCGATCAGTCCATCTTGGACAGCACGGCCACGCCGCAGACTTCCATCCGGTGCAACAAACATTTGTTGTCCGTTTGGATCGGGAATAAAGCACCGATAAACCGGCTCCACAGGAATGGATTTCCCAGTTGCCTTGTCACGGATCCAGCGGATTTCTTTTCCGCAAAAGGCACAGTA
>OGXX01004907.1_pt1 | contig 10009 bp, 10 predicted proteins | sample 1576301 | NCBI WGS metagenome assembly OGXX01 (sample SAMEA3541469, study PRJEB24748) | human gut metagenome | biome: human gut; feature: human-associated habitat; material: faeces | place: China | collected 2012 | reverse complement strand
CGGTGAGGTTCCACCTGTTCCCATTCCGAACACAGAAGTTAAGCTCACTCGTGCCCAAGATAGTTCGCTGGAAACGGCGCGTGAAAATAGGTAGTCGCCGACTTACATGAAACCCCTGAGGAAGAAATTCCTTGGGGGTTTGTTATTTGAAAAAAATTTGCAGCTTCTGCCTTAAAACCCGTCCCTGAATCGTATATGGGATAAGCAGGTATTCCGTCTGCGGTGAGATCGCAAAAAGAGGAGGGGCAGGATGAAGCTTTTATTCAAACAACGGATGTTTTCATGGTTCGACAGCTACGATATCTATGATGAAAGCGAGAACACGGTCTATGTGGTAAAAGGGCAGCTCTCGTGGGGGCACTGCCTGAAAATCTTCGACACGGAAGAGAACGAGCTGGGTACTGTCAAGCAGGAGGTGCTGACCTGGCTGCCCAGGTTTGAACTCTATGAGGGTGAAAACTATATCGGCTGCCTCGAAAAGGAACTGGGATGGTTCAAGCCCAAGTACAACATCGATTTCAACGGCTGGCATGTGGAGGGAGATTTCCCTGGGTGGGATTACACCATTACAAAGCCGGTGGGAGAGACAGTCGCAACGGTTTCTAAGGAGCTGCTGCAATGGACGGACACCTATGTGCTGGATATCGTTGACCCGGCAGACGCGCTCCATGTGCTGATGTTCGTGCTGGCCATCGATGCTGAAAAGTGCTCTGCAAAATGAAATTGAATTGGCTCGGCTGTGTGGGATTTCCTGCATGGCCGGGCTTTTTACGTTGCATGGGTTGGAAAACAGTGGTATCATTAAAAAGTACGATAAAACCTGAAAATAACGAGGTGCAAATGGAAGTATTTGAAATCGAGACAGAGCGTCTGCAGCTGCGGCAGTTCCGGGTGGAGGACGCGCAGGACGTATTTGCGATTTTCTCGGATGAGCAGACCACGCTGGATTGCGGCGGTTATCATGCCTTTGATGCAATGGATGAGGAATATGACCGTCTGATGCAGAAATTTGCGGGACAGACCCGTTACAGCGTTGTCCGCAAGGCAGATGGGCGTGTGATCGGCGTGATCTCGCTGATGGATGCCGAGCGTGCCGTGCCCGGCTGGGAGCTGGGCATTGAGATGGCCCCGGATGTCCGGCGGCAGGGCTATGCCCGGGAAGCGCTGGCGGCTGTGATTCAGGCATTCTTCGAGAAAACGGATACGGTGCTTTTCACGGGCGGGCACTATGCCTATAACACCATCTCCGGGGAGCTGCTGAAAAAACTGGGCTTCACCTATGAGGGCATCGAACACAAGGCCATGCGCCATGCAGAGCGCGGCCCCACGGATCTGGTGTGCTATTCTCTGGAAAAATAAGTTCTCCCTCAGAATTCCTACAGATTTCCCTGTTACAATGATAGCATCATCGAAAGGGGAATTTGTATGCTGACAAAATTGAAAAAAGGGCTGGACAGCACCCAGCTCAAGACCATTGCACTGGCGCTGATGGTGCTGGACCACATTCATTATTTCTTCGAGTTCACCGGCTGCATCCCGACGGTGTTCAGTATGCTGGGGCGGCTCAGTGCGCCGCTGTTTCTGTTCTGCACGGTGGAGGGCTTTGCCCACACCCATGACCGCAGGCGGTATTTTATCCGCATCTGGGCTATTGGCGCGGCGATGGCAGCGCTGGAATTCTTTATGATCTACGCCAAAGCTTTCCGGCGCGGGGATGGCTTCTACCCGCTGAACGCTATTTTTCAGGATCTTGCGCTGCTGTGCATCGTCTGGCAGGGCATCGACTGGCTGCGGGAGAAGAAGCTGGCAAAGGGCATTGCTGCGATAGCCGCTGTGCTGTGCTGGCCTTATGTGGTGGTCGTATTTTTGCTGCTTTTCCCCGGGGTGCAGGAAATGCCCATTGCTTCGACAGCCGTGGCCTTTGTTATCACCAGCCCGCTGCCCATGTGGAGCAGCATTACGGACGGCGGCTGGAGCTTTTTGCTGGGCGGTGTGCTGCTGTATGCCCTGCGTGGACGGCGCAAAGTGCAGCTGACGGTATGGGCACTGGTGATTTTCCTGTGTGACTTTGCGCTGACCTTTGGGATGGCTTGCCGACAGGATGGCTTTGTGTGGACACAGATGTTCACCGACTACTACGAGTGGTTCGGGGTGGCGGCGGTGCTGCTGATGCTGCTGTACAACGGGCAGCGCGGCAGCGGGCACAAGCAGCTGTTCTACTGGTTCTACCCCGCCCATGTGTACCTGCTGTATGGAGCATCCTGCCTTGTTTATAACGTGTTGAGGTGATCTTGTGGCAAACATTCTGGCAGTAGATGACAATCTGGAGCTCTGCAAGCTGATCCGCACCGCCTTGGAGCGGGACGGACACCGGGTAGAAACGCGGCAGGCGGGCGGGGCGCTGACCGAACCGCTCTGCCGCTGGGCAGACTGCATCCTGCTGGACGTGATGATGCCCGGAGAGGACGGCTTTGCGGTCTGTCGGCGCATCCGCAGCCTGACCGATGTGCCCATTCTCTTTCTGAGTGCCCGCACCGACGAAGCCGCTGTGCTGGAAGGGCTGGGCATCGGGGCAGACGACTTTTTGTCCAAACCCTTCCGGGTGGCAGAGCTGCGGGCGCGGGTGGCGGCACATCTGCGGCGGCAGAAACGCACCCCGGCGCACCGGATGGTGCGCAGCGGCGTAGCCTTTGACCTGACCGCCCGGAGCGCGGCGGTGGAAGGGAAAGAACTGCCCTTGACCCGCTCGGAGTATGCCATCTGCGAGTATCTGGCGCTGCACGCCGGGCAGACCTTTACCAAGGAGCAAATTTACGAAGCGGTTTTTGGCATTGACGGCACTGCGGACGACACCGCCGTGACCCAGCACATCAAAAATATCCGGGCAAAGCTGCGGGCGGCGGGCGTGCCGGAGCCGGAAAAGCTGCTCAATACCGTATGGGGCGTGGGATACCGATGGAAAAGCGAAGACTGACCTCTCTGCGCAGCGTGCTGCTGCAATATCTGGTGCGCACGGCGCTGGCCTGCCTGCTGGTCGCGGTGGGGTGGCTGCTGGGGCTGCTGCTGTGGATCCAGAACGGCGGGCTGTTTCTGCCCGCGAATCAAGCTGCACAGGCCTGTCAGAAAGCCGCACAGGACGTTTTGCCGGGCATGACCGCCGCTACTTTTGACGAGACGCAGCTGGACTCCTTGTGCCGGTACGCCCTGTTTGCCGCGCCGGACAGCAGCGAGGTGCTGGCCACCAACATGGATGCCGGGCATTTGCAGCGGGCAATGGAGAACTGGCAGGGGAAAAACCGCTGGCATTTTGGATACACACAGTATTATATGACGTCAAAATTGCAGGACGGAACGGTCTGTCTGCTGCAATTTGACTATGCCGTGCCCTACGCCGACCCTGCGCTGCGGGGCGTGCTGCCGGATATGCAGACCGTGCACTGCATTCTGGGCATTCTGCTGCTGGTGGGGGCGGTGGTGTGGAGCACCCACAGGACCGGGCGCTTCCTGACCCGGGAGACCGAAAAGCTGACCGCCGCAGCGCAGGCGGTGGCGCGGAAGGAGCTGGACAGCGCCGTGTTTTCCGGCGCGAAGGTACGGGAGTACGAGAGCGCTTTGCAGGCGCTGCAAACCATGGGGGATGCACTGACTGGCAGCCTGCAGAAGCAGTGGGCCATGGAGCAGCGGCAGCGGGAGCAGATCATTCAGCTGTCCCACAAGCTGAAAACGCCACTGACCATCATCGAGGGCAACGCGGAGCTGCTGGCAGAAGATGACGGCCTGACCGCAGAGCAGCGGGCGCAGGTGGAGTCTATTTTGCAGGGTGCAGAGCAGACCCGCACCTATCTTGGCAAGATCCGCGCCGAGGTGCAGACCCCGCTGCGGTATAAACGAAATGTAGAATGATGACGGAAAAAGACGAATTGGAGCAGTTTTTGCGGCACATTGTTTCCCAAGACCGTGAAAAAGACAGGACTGCTGACAAAATAGCCCAACAGGAAAACGAGCCGGACGGCCCCCCAAAAGGGGGCGTCCGGCTCGTTTTTGCTGTAAGCAGAAACAGACGTGAAGCAGCTACAGTGGGAACGGTATATATAAAAAGTGGACAGCCTGCGGTGTCCCATATCTTTTTGCCCCAAAATCTGTACGAAACGCGCAGAATAGTTGCTTTTCTCCGGCAGTTCTGATATACTGGACACGTTTTCCCATTTTGACCCCGCACTGGATTTCACACAGGAGTTCGATACTTTTTTGACAAGGAGGAACCGAGTGCTGCGGCCTTTGGCTGCGCACCCAATACAAACCACATTATGGAACAAATGTTGATCTGTCTGTCCCTTGCCCTGATCGCCGGCCTGCTCATGTCACGCGCTGCCAAGGCCGTGCGTCTGCCCGCCGTCACCGCTTACCTGCTTACCGGTCTGCTGCTGGGGCCCTTCTTTCTGGGGCGGCTGGGACTGAGCCGTTTCGGCTTCGGTTTTGGCAGCCTTGCCGCCGTGGAGGGCTACGGCATCCTCACGCAGGTGGCGCTGGGCTTTATCGCCTTCGTCATCGGCAACGAGTTCCGGCTCAGCGCCCTGAAGCACATGGGACGCCGCGCCGTGACCGTGGGCATTGCGCAGGCGGTGATCACCACCGCGCTGGTGGATATCGCCCTTGTTGCCTTGCACTTTGCCCGCCCGGACGTCATCTCGCTGGCTTCTGCCATTACGCTGGGCTCCATCGCCGCCGCTACCGCACCCGCCGCCACCCTGATGGTGGTCAAGCAGTATAAGGCAGACGGCCCGCTGACCAAGCTTCTGCTGATGGTGGTCGCTATTGACGACGCCGTGGGTCTGGTGCTGTTCTCGGCATCCTACGGCGTGGCAAACGCGCTGGAGCAGGGGCGTATCGACCCCGTGAGCGTGGTGCTGGAGCCGCTGCTGGAGATCGCGCTCTCGCTGGCGCTGGGCGCTGCCGCCGGTTACCTGCTGAACCTGCTGGAGGTCTACTTCCACTCCCGCTCCAAGCGCATGAGCCTGTCGGTGGCCTTTGTGCTGCTGACCGTAGGCCTGTCCATGACCGAGTTTGAGATCAATGGCACCCGCTGCGGCTTCTCGCTGCTGCTGGTGTGCATGATGACCGGCACCGTGTTCTGCAATGTCTGCCCCACCTCGGACGAGCTGATGGATCGTCTGGACCGCTGGGTGTCTCCCATCAACATCCTGTTCTTCGTGCTGTCCGGCGCAGAACTGGATCTGACCATCCTCACCAACCCCATGGTGCTGCTCATCGGCGTGGTGTACATCGTGGCGCGCTCTGCCGGTAAGATCAGCGGCTCTTACCTGAGCTGCCGCGCCACCGGCTGCAGCTCCGCCATCCAGAAGTATCTGGGCATCACCCTGCTGCCGCAGGCAGGCGTGGCGCTGGGCATGGCTGCCACAGCCGCCGAGCTGTCGGACGGCCACATGGTGCGCAACGTGGTGCTGTTCTCGGTGCTGGTGTACGAGCTGGTAGGCCCCACCCTGACCAAGATCTCGCTGACCGCTGCCGGAGAGATCCGCCCCGAGGGACGCACCAGCGCCCGCGTGGAGAACCAGCCCGAAGCCCCTGTGGAGCTGAGCTGAGACGATCTGAAATGCGCTCCGCGTTGCTCTGCGCATAGTCAGAGGAAGAATTATTTATAATTTGTAAATCGGGAAAATCTGCGGATTTTCCCGATTTACTTTTTCACAGGAGAGTTTTGGAACGAACTCCCTCAGTCAAAACCTATCGGTTTTGACAGCTCCCTCTGGGAGGGAGCCCTTGGCATAGCGGGAAAGTTCCCGGTTAAACCGCAAAGCTTGCGGGCGAGCGTGCTCCCCCTCGGGGAATCTGTCGCGCAGCGACTGAGGGGCTTCAAATCGGCGGAGCCGGAAAAAACGGTTAAAAGATCTTCACGCCGAACAGGCGTGAATCTTCAGTTTTTTCCGGTGTAGCCCACTTCTTTGGGGTTAAAAGGGGCGAGCAGCCCCTTTTTCGTGGCTCCAGCGCGTCGAAATCGCTGTGACCTTGCTGTGCTGAACGCACAGCATTTGCTGCGCAAACCGGTCTGCGACTTGAAAGCCCCACTGGGGCTTTCATGCCTTGCAGGCACCGCCGCACCTTTCTTCTCTTTTGGTGTCAAAAGAGAACATCCACGGGCTACCACCTCCTTCCCCACCTTTACGTGCAAAAGGTTGCTTTTTGTCGAATTAACACGCAATCATTGACGAAAGGTGTTATTTTTTGTATACTAAGCTTATCAACGCTGGCACAATTTTCCTGTTGTGTCAGTGGTTGCTAAGAAGGAATAGTGAAGGAGAATGAAATACTATGAAAAGCACTGGCATCGTCCGCGGCATTGATTCGCTGGGACGGATCGTTCTGCCGAAGGAACTGCGCACCAGTATGCACCTCGACACCGACACCAAATTGGAGATCTTTGTGGATGGGGACGCCATCGTCCTGAAAAAGCACCGCCCTGCCGGCAGCTGCGATTTTTGCGGCGAGGTGGACGAGCAGGCCATCCAGTTCGGCGGCTACTGCATCTGTGCCGCCTGCCGCCGCAAGCTCAGCGCACTGTAACTCAGAAAGGAGGCCCTTTCCATGAGTCAGTTCATCGACTTTACCCTTCCCTCCACCGTGCCGGGGCGCACCCTGCACGGCTTTCGCTGCGTCCCGGAGGGTCAGGTGCGGGCGGTGCTGCAGCTGTCCCACGGCATGGTGGAATTCATCGACCGCTACCGCCCCTTGGCGGAATATCTGGCCGACCGGGGCATTCTGGTCACCGGGCACGACCATCTGGGACATGGTGCGTCCATCCGCACCAAAGAGGATTACGGCTATTTTGCTGAGCCGGACGGCAACCGCGCTGTGTTGGCCGACCTGCACGCTGTGACCGTGCTGACCAAGCAGCTGTACCCGGATCTGCCCTACTTTTTGCTGGGGCACAGCATGGGCTCCTTCTACGCCCGGCAGTATCTGTGCGAGTATGGCCGGGAGCTGGACGGTGCCATCATCATGGGCACCGGCTTCCAGCCCAAGGCGCTGGTCAAGACAGCCAAGACCCTTTGCCGGGTGCTGGCAGTCTTTCACGGTTGGCACTACCGCAGCAGCTTTGTGGCCAACCTTTCCTTTATGGGCTACAACAAGGGGCTGGAGGGCCGCACCACCCATGACTGGCTCAACCGCGACCAGACCGAGGTAGATAAGTATCTGGCCGAGGAGCGCTGCACCTTTACCTTTACGCTGAACGCCTATTACAGTATGTTCAGCGGCATCCTGCGTCTGCACGACCCGGCTTTTCTGGCACGGATGCCCAAAGACCTGCCGCTGCTCTTCCTCTCCGGCGATGCCGACCCGGTGGGCGAGCAGGGCAAGGGCGTGCGCCGCGCCATCCAGAGCCTGAAGGATGCCGGTGTGCTGAACATTGAAAGCATCTTCTACCCCGGTGCCCGCCACGAGCTGCTGCTGGAGACCAACAAGCTGGAGGTTTTTGCAGATATCGCCGCATGGCTGGATAAACAGCTGGCAAAACAGTAAAAACGACCAACGGGCTGCTGCACAAAACGTGCAGCAGCCCGTTTCTCTTTGGCGGCAGGGGCGGCAGGCACCGCGCAGCGACAAAAAGGGAGGGCTGACCCGATAGCGCCTGAGCGTGCGTGCCAGCGTAAGCAAAACAAGGCGGATTCTCCAAAATGGTTGCATATCATCGCAAAAAGGCAACTGCCGTCTTGTTTATTTTGTGCACTTATGCTAAAATAACGGACGGATAGTTGATTTTTATAGAGTGGTATTACTTTTCCGATGCTGTAAAAAATTCGGCTGAGCCGAAAAAAATAAGGACGCAACAAAAGGAGAACACGCCATGAAAAAACTTTTCGCCATGACGGCGGCTGTGCTGCTGCTGTTTTCAGTGCTGCTGGGCATCCCCGCCGCCTATGGGCAGGCACCGGAGACGGGCAAAACGCTGGATATCCTGTTCAGCCACGACACCCACTCCCACCTGAATACCTTCACCACCGTGGTGGAGGATGAGGAGACGGACATCGGCGGCTTTGCCCGCGCCAACACCCTCATCAAGGCGCAGCGCGCCAAAGACCCGGACACCCTTGTGATCGACGGCGGCGACTTTTCCATGGGCACCCTGATCCAGACGGTGTTTGAAACACAGGCTGCAGAGCTGCGGATGCTGGGCTGCATGGGTTACGATGTGACCACCTTCGGCAACCATGAGTTCGACTACCGCTCTAAGGGGCTTGCCAATATGCTTACCAGCGCCCGCACCTCCGGCGATGCCGTCCCGGCCATCGTGGTCTGCAATGTGGACTGGGACGCTATGGAAAGCGCCGGTCTTACCGAGGGCCAGCAGCTGCTCAAGGACGCCTTTGCCGCCTACGGCGTGCAGGACTACACCGTGCTGCAGAAGGGCGATGTGCGCATTGCCGTGGTGGGCGTTTTCGGCAAGGATGCCCTCTCCTGCGTGCCCACCTGCGAGCTGAAATTCAAGGACCCGGTACAGGCGGTAAAGGCCACCGTGGCAGAGATCAAGGCGAACGAAAACGTGGATATGATCGTCTGCGTTTCCCACAGCGGCACGTGGGACGATCCCAAAAAGTCTGAGGACGAGCTGCTGGCTAAGGGTGTGCCTGACCTTGACCTCATCCTGAGCGGGCACACTCACAGCCGCATCCGGCAGCCTATCCGGCACGGGGACACCTATGTGGTCTCCTGCGGCGAATACGGCAAAAATTTGGGCAGCCTTACCATGGCACAAAAAGCGGACGGCCGCTGGCAGGTGACCGATTATCAGCTGATCCCCATCACTTCCGATATTCCCGCCGATGCGGAAACGCAAGAGGTCATCGACCGCTTTATGGACACAGTGGACGAAGATTATCTGGCACAGTTCGGCTACACCAAGGATCAGGTGCTGGCAGAAAATGACGTTGTTTTCTCCAATCTGAAGGATCTGGAAAAGGTGCACACCGAGCACAATCTGGGTGATATCGTCGCGGATGCCTATGTGTACGCGGTGGAGAACGCCGCCGACTATGACGGCGTACCGGTAGATCTGGCAGTCGTGCCCAGCGGCACCGTGCGCGACACCTACGCCCGGGGCGATATCACGGTGGAGCAGGTGTTCAACTCCTTCTCGCTGGGCATCGGCGCGGACGGCGTGCCGGGCTATCCCCTCATCGAGGTCTATCTCACCGGCAAGGAACTGCGCACCGCCGCCGAGATCGACGCTTCCGTGTCGGACTTCATGACCACCGCGCGGCTGTATTGCAGCGGCCTGAACTTTACCTACAACCCCCACCGTCTGCTGCTGAACAAGGTGACGGACGTCTATCTGGTCAAGGACGGGCAGCGCGTGGAGCTGCAGGACGACAAGCTGTACCGTATCGTGGCAGACCTTTACAGCGGGCAGATGCTGAGCGCTGTCACCGATATGTCCTACGGCATTCTGTCCATCGTACCGAAGTACGCCGACGGTACGCCCATCGAAGATTTTGAGGATGTGATCCTGACCGAAAACGGCAAAGAGCTGAAGGGCTGGGACGCCATTGCGCGGTACATGGCGTCGTTCGAGGACACCGACGGCGACGGCATCGGCAACGTGCCGGACTATTACAGCACCCTGCACGACCGCAAAAAGGTGGAGGACAGCCGCAGCCTTTCCGCGCTGCTGAAAAAGCCCAACCGCTTTACCTTCATCCTCCTTGGCATCATTCTCACCGCCGTTGTGCTGGTGGTGTGTATCGTGCTGCTGCTCCGCAAGCTGGTGCGCAAGCTCCGGCGCAGGAAAAAGGCGCGTTAAAATAGCACAATGCCGGACAGCTTGCGGGCTGCCCGGCATTGCGTTTTCACGGGAAAATTACCCCCTCAGCCTCACTACGCTCGGCAGCTCCCCCAAGGGGACGCCTTATGGCGATACCGCAAAGTTTCCGACCAGCACAAAAGCCGTCCCCTTGAGGGCCGACTTCCCCCGCTCCGGGGGAAGATGTCACCG
>OGXX01004905.1_pt1 | contig 10011 bp, 6 predicted proteins | sample 1576301 | NCBI WGS metagenome assembly OGXX01 (sample SAMEA3541469, study PRJEB24748) | human gut metagenome | biome: human gut; feature: human-associated habitat; material: faeces | place: China | collected 2012 | reverse complement strand
AAGTCCAGGCCCTGCCAGTTGGCGGGGTAAACGCCGTGGATGTTGCCGATGCCGGCAGCCAGGAAGTCGATGCCCAGATCGGTGATCTTTGCGCACTCGGCGGGGTCTGCGATCTCGCCAGCGCCCACAACGCCGTCCTCAACGCCGCCGATGGAGCCGACCTCGGCCTCGATGCTCAAGCCCTTGGAGTGTGCCAGAGCGACCAGCTCCTTGGTCTTTTCCACGTTCTCCTCGATGGAGTAGTGGCTGCCGTCGAACATGATGGAGGAGAAGCCGGCCTCAACGCAGGCCTTGCAGCCCTCGTAGGTGCCGTGGTCCAGGTGCAGGGCGACGGGAACAGTGATGCCCATGGTCTCCACCATGGAGCTGACCATGGCGGCAACGGTCTTGAAGCCGGTCATGTATTTGCCTGCGCCCTCAGAGACACCCAGGATAACGGGGCTCTTCATTTCCTCGCAGGCGGTCAGGACTGCCTTGGTCCACTCCAGATTGTTGATGTTGAACTGGGGCACACCGTAGTGGCCATCGCGTGCCTTGATCAGCATTTCGGTTGCATTTACCAACATTATTCATTACCTCCGCAAAATCATTTTGGGGTGAAAAAGCCGTTTTGGATACAAGATTGCGCATCCTTTAACGAACCTAAGGGTAGTATACCCCAATTACAGGATAAAATCAAGGCGGTTCCCGCGGCGTTTTCAACACAAATTCACATTGGGCATTTTGATGTTGGAGATTCTGGCAAAAACCACTGGATCTCCCTTCAAAAAATTGTCATAATTCCGACTTGAATTTTACAAAAAGTACGGTGAAAAGTTTGCGTGTCGAACCTGGGAGGTTGAAAACTCGGTGGAAACTGTGGAATTCCACCCGGAAAGTGGGCGTGCAAACTTGATTTTTGAACATTTTCCACTGGGTTTTCAACATGTGGAAAAATCGGAGCCGAATTACCGATTGTATAGCCTGCTGAATGTGGAAAACTTTTGCCTTCGGCAAACATTGCGAAGAATGCCGGGGTATGCTATACTTTAGAATGTATCAGTGTCAAAATATAGTAAAACTGAAACAGAACGAAACCATGGCGCGGCTCAAATGGCCCGCCTTGCCATAGAATGGAAGGAGAACACATCAATGGACGAACAGAAAATGCCGCGCCGCCCCCGCCGCAGCACGGAGGAGCAGCCCAGGAATGAGAGCCTGGTCTACGGCAAAAACCCCGTGACCGAGCTGCTCAAGAGCGGTTCCGGCGTGGATACCGTGCTGATCGCGGAGGGCATGGCCCCCGCTGTGGCAGCTTACTATACCGCCATGGCCAAGGAGGCCGGGGCCACGGTCAAGCGGGTGCATCCCAACAAGCTGCGCCTGATGACCGGCACCGAGAGCCATCAGGGCGTGGCTGCCTTTGCCAGCGAGATCGAATATGTGACCGTGGAGGATCTGCTGAACGTTGCCAGAGAGAAGGGGGAGCCTCCTTTCCTGGTGCTGAGTGACGGCATCGAGGACCCCCATAATCTGGGCGCGGTGATGCGCTCTGCTCTGCTGTGCGGAGCCCACGGCATCGTCATCCCCAAGCGGGGCGGCGCGTCCGTGACCCCCACCGTCATCAAGTCCAGTGCCGGTGCGGCCGAGCGCCTGCCTGTGGCCCGCGTGGCCAACATCGGCGAGACCATCCGCCGCCTGAAGGATCAGGGGGTGTTCGTCTACTGTGCCGATATGGACGGTGTGCCCCTGCGCAAGAACAACCTGACCGGCCCCATCGCACTGGTGCTGGGCAGCGAGGGCAGTGGTGTATCCCAGCTGGTGAAAAAGCTCTGCGATGGTGTGGTGCGGCTGGATATGGCCGCTCAGGGCACCGGTGTGGACAGCTTCAATGTCTCGGTGGCGGCTGGCATCATCCTGTACGAGATCCAGAGCCAGCGCGCCGCAGAGTAAGAAACAGCGGCCAGACCGCCGTGACCAGAACAGGGAGGGACTAGGATGCCAAAGGATGATAAGCGCAAAGAGCTGACACAGGAAGAAATCGATGCGCAGAACGAGAAGTTCCGCACGTTTTTCAGCACCAGCGTGGCACAGGTGCCCGAAGAGATGAAGCGCCGCGATGAGGAAAAGGAGAGCACCGGCAGCCTGCTGGGCAAGCTCTTTCGCCGCGAAAAGGACAAAGAGGAGCCTGCCGCCGCCCCGGCTGTGCAGAATGAGCTGCCGCCCACGGGTGAGATCGTGCTGGGCCATGAGGAAGAAGCCGAGGCCGGCCTGGAGCTGGCATTGGAGCCCGGAGAGCTGGAGGAAGCAGAGCCTGTGGCTCTGCCCACCGCGCCGGAAGCCCCCGCAGCGCCGAAGCCGGAACCCCGGCCCGCACCCCAGCCCGAGAAAAAGCCGGAGCCGCCCCGCCGCCGGGAACCCCTGACCCCGCAGGAGCAGCAGGAGGATGCAGAGATGGCCGAACTCAAGGCCATGCTCTATGGCACCCCCAAGCCCGCCCCGGTGGAGGAGGTGCAGGATGCCCCCGAAGAGGTGCTGGCCGTGGAGCCGGAAGCTCCCGCAGCGCCTGAGGGCCCGGCCATCCCCATGGTGTTTGCCGAGGATCAGTCGGTAAAGCAGGCGAAGTCTGCCCCGGAAGCCGCGCCAGAGGTTGAGCCGGAACCGGAAACGGCTTTCCAGTTCTTTGGCAAGGGCGCGGACGAGAACGAGCCGCAGGCCCCTACCCGCACCGAGGCCCCCAGCAAGGACGACAGCATGAGCCTGCCGCTGATGGGGCTGGAAGAGGACGAAGCACCCGCCCGGCCTGCCGCCCCGGCAGAGGAGGCCCCGGCCCAGCCTGCTGAGGAAGCGGCCCCTGCCGCCCCGGAGGCTGAGGAGAAGCCTGAAGAGGAAGCCGAGCCGGAAACGCCCGAGCAGGTGGGGGAGAAGCTCCGCCGGATGGGTGCGGAGCTGACGCTGCGGTGTGTGCTGGAGGGCATCCTTGCCGTGGTGCTGCTCCACTTTGGCCTTGTTGCCGAGGGGCTGCTGGCCCCTGTGGCCTCCCTTGACCCCGTGATCGCCCCGGCGGCGTTCTATGCTGCCAACCTGCTCTTTCTGGCCGGTGCGCTGGCTGTGGGCTGGCCTGTCCTGCGGGATGGCCTGCAGGGCCTCAAGGGCCGCCCCAGTGCAGACACCATGCCGGCGCTGGCTGCCTGCGGTGCGCTGGTGCAGGCTGCGGTCGCCCTGCTCAACGCCCAGAGCTATCAGAACTCCAGCTGGACGCTGCTTTCCGGCGTGGCCGCACTGGGCCTGTTCCTGGCCCTGCTGGGCAGCCGTGTCCTGCTGACTGCCGTCAGAAACGGCTACGACCTTGCCGCCCGATCCCCCGAGGGGCTGCAGGGCGCATTCCGCGTCCGGGATAAGGACCTGATCCGGGTGCTGGCCCGGAGCCTGGATCAGAAAGACCCCTGGGTGCTGCTCAGCCGCCCTGTCCAGTGGGACGAGGCGCTGGTGGAGCAGAGCTTCGGGGAGCGCGCCAGTGAGCGCCGCGCCCGCAAGACGGCCCTGATCCTGCTGGGTGCCGCCGTGCTCAGCGGGCTGGTGTTCCTGCTGTTTGGCGGCGGGCCCAACGGCATGGCCGCAGCCCTGACCTCCATGCTCTGCATGGGTGCACCGCTGTCCTCCACCCTTGTTGCGGGCATCGCGTCTCTGCGCCTGCAAAAGACCGCTGCCGCCGCCGGTGCTGTGGTGCCCGGCTGGGCTGCCATTGAGGAGCTGGGCGGTGTGGACACTGTGCAGGTGGATGCCGACGAGCTCTTTACCGCCGACAGCGTGAATCTGGAGGATATCCGCATCTTCAAGGGCGGTCGCATCGACCGCGCCATCCTTTATGCGGCCAGCATCCTCAACCACAGCTGCGAGACCCTGCGGGGCCTGTTCCGTCAGATCATCGAGGACCGCACCGAGATCCTGTACCCTGTGAAGGATCTGGAGGTCCACCACGGCCTTGGCTTTGCCGCCTGGTGCGATAGCAACCGGGTGCTCATCGGCAACCGGCTGTACATGGAGCGGGAGGGCGTGCCCCTGCCTGAGCAGGAGTACGAGGATGAGCACTCCCAGAACGGCACGCTGCAGATCCTGTATCTGGCTGTTTCCGGCAGCCTGCACGCCATGTTCGTGCTCCACTATGTGGGCGGCCGCAACGCCGCCCGCGGGCTGGAGGTACTGCAGCGGGAGAACATCCGCCTGCTGGTCACCTGTGAGGACCCCAGCCTGACGGCCCGCCACATCACCGAGGCTTACCATCTGCCCGAGGGGATGATCACCCTGCTGGATCAGGAGCAGTGCAGCGCGCTGACCCCTGCCCAGCCGGACGAGACTGCCCGCTGCTGTATGCTGCATGATAAAGGCTTTGCCAGCCTGATCGGCGGCCTGCGCGCGGCGGAAAAGGCCCAGAACGCCGAGACGAGCGCCACCACGGTGCAGATGGTCTCGGTCTGGTTCTCGGTGGTCATCGGTGTTCTGCTGACCTACGCGGGCAGCATCGGCACCATGTCGGTGGCCGCTGTCCTGATGTATCAGGCAGCTTGGAGTGCTTTGAGCATTGCGGTCTGCGCCCTGAAACAGCATAACTGAGAAATGTTCTTAAAATAAATAGGAATTATTCTTGATTTCAATTCGGAACTCTGGTATAATCAGTGCAGAAGGAACGCCCCGGCGGTCACCGGCGGCGAAATGATACACCGCACAAACAAAAGGAGAGCACGAATATGGAACTCAAGGGTACCAAGACCGAGAAAAACCTGTGGGAAGCCTTTGCAGGCGAGAGCCAGGCCCGCAACAAGTATACCTTCTTCGCCAGCGTGGCCAAGAAGGAGGGCTATGAGCAGCTGGCAGCGATCTTTGAGGAGACGGCTGCCAACGAGAAGGAGCACGCCAAGATGTGGTTCAAGGCCCTGAACGGCGGCTCCATCCCCGATACCATGACCTGCCTGGAAATGGCAGCCGGCGGCGAGCACGACGAGTGGACCGAGATGTACCCCCGGATGGCCGCAGAGGCCAAGGAAGAGGGTTTTACCCAGCTGGCTGCCCTGTTCACCATGGTGGCGCAGATCGAGAAAGAGCACGAGGAGCGCTACCGTGAGCTGGCCGAGAACCTGAAGAACAACAAGGTTTTTGCCCGGGAAGAGCAGCAGGTCTGGCAGTGCCGGAACTGCGGCTACACCTATATCGACAAGTCGGCTCCCCTGAAGTGCCCGGTCTGCGCACATCCCCAGAGCTACTTTGAGCTGAAAAAGCACAATTATTGATCCTGTCCGGAACGCCGCAGCTCCCACGCCGGGACTGCGGCGTTCTTTTTGCACAAAATTTTCCGGAAAAACTGGCATTCCCGACGAAATCGGGTGCGAAAGCACAGCACTTTGGGCGAAGAACTTGACCCACATTGGCCGGACGTGTAAAATGAATCAGTAGTGAGAAAAATCATGGACGCGAAATTTTTCCATGTGTGCGGCATTCCTTTGATCCCATGGGATGAAACAAGGAGGGAAGTTCGACCCAATGAAATGGAAATTCCAAACCGCGGGGCGGCTTCTGGCCCTGCTGGCTCTGAGCGGGGCCCTGCTGGCTGCCCCTTTGCCCGCGCAGGCCGCGCCCGGTGTGCTGACAGGCCTGACAGGAACCGGCTCCAAGCTGGAACTGGAGCTGACCGAGATGGAGCTGGAGATCACCGATGATGACCCCCGCCCCAAGGGCTACCTGTACACCAGCGGACAGAGCGATTATTACTTCATCGTCTGGATGAGCAGCAACTCCAATGTTGCCACGGTGGATGGCGACGGCAAGGTGACTGGCCGCAATGCAGGCACTGCCATCATCACAGCCATCTCCGACCACGGCGAACGCGCCGCCTGCAAGGTGACCGTGACCCGCAAAAATGAAGAAGCAGCCAGAAAAAAGCCCACGCTGGATACCACCAGCCTGAGTCTTGTGCTGCAGTACAATGACCTGCACCCCACCCATCAGCTCCAGCTGGCCAACAGCGACCACTCCTTCCTCTATGTCTACCAGTGGATGAGCAGCAACCCTGAGGTTGCCACAGTCAGCGACAAGGGCCTTGTCACGGCTCAGGCGGCGGGCACCACCACCATCACGGCAATGGTCTCCAACGGCCAGGCTCTGCGGTGCAGCGTCACGGTGACTTCGGATATCGGCAAGGTGACCTTGAACAAGAGTGACCTGCTGCTCCGCACCGTGGGCACCCAGGAGCGCCTGACGGCCACCGTTGCGGTGGAAGGCGGCGGCAGTGTGCCCATTACATGGGTCAGCAGCAACCCGGGTGTCGTTACCGTGGATGCGGATGGCGTGGTGACCGCCATTGCCGATGGAGAAGCCAAGGTCACGGCCCTTTCGCCCGCCGGACGCTTTGATGTGTGCAGCGTTGTGGTGGGCATGGCGGCGGAGAAGTACGAATCTGAAGCCGACCTTGCTGACGAGCTCAAGCTCCCTGACCCCTACGTTGCCGTAAGGCTGAATAAACTGGCATAAAGAAAAAGCACCCGCCCATGGCTGTTTTTGACGGCTATGGGCGGTTTTTGCGTGTATGGAAACGGATGCGCTGGGAAAAACTTGCCGCAGAGGAATTTTTTGCAAAAAATATTTTGCGTTGCATGGTGTGGCGTACCTGACACATCCGGCCGCCTCCGGCAGGTGAAAAAGGACAAAATGGCCCGAATGTTGTTTAAGACAGGGGGCGGCTGCCCCACGGAGCGGCGAAATCTCTGCAAAAAAGGCGGCTGTCCGGCTTGAATGACACATTTGACAAAAATTTGACGTGAAGTGATTGAATTTGCAACTCTTGACAGAAGGCGGGACAAACCATTATCCTTTTATCCAGAGGAAAGTATTTTATGTCGCCAGACGTTGGAATGCCTGGTGTACAAGTGTGTGTCAGGAGGGAAAGAATATGACCAACTACCGGAACCGAATCGGGGAAGCCATTGCCTTTGCCCGGAACGTGGCGGGCAGATCCCAGCAGGAGCTTGCGGATATGCTGGGGCGGGACAAGCGCACCATTCAGAAATGGGAGCGGGGCGAGATCCGCATTGCGCTGGAGGATTATCTGGATGTATTCGATACTCTGCACCTGCCGGTGGGGCCCTATGAAATGTGGATCCGGCATCCGGAACTCTTTCCGCGCGGCATGGAGGATATCAAGGGCTTCAGCACCGAAAAGAAGCGGAGGACACTGGCGGATTATTATCTGCATCAGGCTGCACCGCTGGAGATCGAGCAGGAGTATTACATCCTGTTCGGCGACCACGGCAGCAACAGCTGCGGCATCCGGCAGGAGCAGCTGGCCAACCTGCAGACTCCGCTCCGTGACCGCAAACGGATCGTGAACCAGATCATCGACAACTACTATGAGGCCCGGGCCATCGGACATCTGACCGACCCGGAGGGCCAGCAGCCAGTGATGCCCATTCTGGAAGCCTGTTACGATGCCAGTGCACGGAGCGTGGAAGCCAACGAGAACCGGTACAGCATCGGCAGCATCGAGGACTATCTGGACGATGCGGCAAAACCGGCAGAAGAGTGAACCGAACAGCAGACGGCCATGTGCAGCCGCCTGCTGTTTCTGCGTTCGGCTGCCTGCGGGAAAATATTGTGAAATTTGCGGATTCCTGCTATACTTATCCTATTGATGAAAAAGAAGGGTGAGATAAATGGCATACAACATGGGCGGTCGGCGCTTCCGGCCGGTGGGCAGCGGAAAAAAGCGGACTGCGCCGCAGTACGGGCCGGTGGGCACAGGCTGCCCGTTTGTGGAGGAGGCCGTGGCGCGGCTGTACCGGGAGCAGAACGAGGAACATTTCTGGAGCCTGATGAACGCCCTGAACTATGCGCTGGAATTGCAGACCAAGGTGCTGGTTCCGCTGGATGCGGCGGTGGACCCCCAGAGCGGGGCCGCCCCCTGGGCGCATCTGCCCATCCCGGAGGAGCGGGCCGAGGGCCTGCCGCCCTGGCTGCTCCACGCCCGGAAAGAGCGGCACTATCTGCCGCTGTTCACCTCGGTAAAGAACGCCGAGGCGGAAAAGGCCAGCGCCACCCGCCCCATGGTGGAGCGCAGCCTGCGCAGCGCCATGGAGTATGCGCTGGAAACGGACGGCATCGATGGTGTGGTGCTGGACCCGTGGACAAGCTCTGCCACGCTGGATGTCTCCCTGCTCGGCGGGCTGCTGAAATCGGAGCGGGGAAGCGACAACCCCGGCGCTCAGGAGCTGGAAGCCGGGCACGCCGCTGCCCGGGCCGGAGATTGGCCGGAGGCAGCGGCACGCTACACTGCCGCCGCCGAGGCGGGCAGCGCCGAGGCGCTTTCTGCCCTGGGGGACTGCCTGTATTATGGCCGGGGTACCCGGAAGAATAAGACCCAGGCCCGGCGGATGTGGAAAAAAGCCGCGCAGGCCGGGGAGGTGCAGGCCATGATCGCCCTGGGGGATGACTGTGCCGCATCGGGCGGGGAGATGGCTGAGACCCTGCAATACTACCGCCGCGCCCAGAGCGCTGCCCGGGAGGTGCCGGACATCGCCTACACCCCGCAGGTCTGCCTGCGTCTTGCCCAGTACGAGACCCAGTACCTCTCCCGCAAAAAGGCGCTGCTGCAGGTGGCCGAAGCCGTGCAGGGCTTTCGGATCCTGCAGGCTGAGGGCGAAACGGATGCTGCCGACTGGCTGCGGGAGGCTGAACTGCTGACCAATCAGCTGCTGGCCGACGATAAAAACGCCTGAAACACAGTTTCTTTACATTTGTTCTAAGAAATCGTCATAGGAAACCGGTAAGATATTCAAGGAAATATTCTGCGCCGAAGAAAAGAGGACAAGCACTATGAGCAAAGTGATCGGAATCGACCTTGGTACCACCAACTCCTGCGTGGCGGTGGTGGAGGGCGGCAAGCCTGTGGTCATCACCAACGCCGAAGGTGAGCGCACCACCCCCAGCGTGGTGGCCTTTACCAAGGATGGCGAGCGTCTGGTGGGCGGCGCGGCAAAGCGCCAGATCGCCACAAACTCAGGCCGCACGGTGTCCAGCATCAAGCGGTACATGGGTTCTGATCACCGGGTGCATATCGATGGCAGAGACCTGACCCCGCAGGAGATCAGCGCCATGATCCTGACCAAGATCCGCCGCGATGCCGAGAGCTATCTGGGCGAGCCGGTGACCGAGGCGGTCATCACAGTGCCTGCCTATTTTGACGACAGCCAGCGCAAGGCCACTCAGGACGCGGGCCGCATTGCGGGCCTGAATGTTCTGCGCATCATCAACGAGCCCACCGCCGCCGCAGTGGCCTACGGCCTGGACAACGAAGCTCCCCAGAAGATCCTGGTCTACGATCTGGGCGGCGGCACCTTTGATGTTTCGATCATTGAGATCGAGGATGGCACCTTTACGGTGCTGGCCACCGGCGGCGATACCCATCTGGGCGGCGATGACTTTGACGAGCGCATCGTTGAGTGGGCTGTGGCGGAGTTCCGCAGATCTGACCGCATCGATCTGACCAAGGACCCCGCCGCCATGGGCCGCCTGAAGGAGGAAGCCGAAAAGGCCAAGAAGGAGCTTTCCAGCGCGCTTTCCGCCCAGCTGAACCTGCCGTTCATCGCGGTGGGCAAGGATGGCCCCCACCATCTGGATCTGAGCCTGGGCCGCCCCCAGTTTGAGATGATGACCGGTGACCTGCTGGCCCGCACCGTTCAGCCGGTGCAGAACGCCCTGCGGGATGCCGGGCTTTCCGCCCGCCAGCTGGGCAAAGTCCTGCTGGTGGGCGGCAGCACCCGGATGCCCGCTGTGGAGCGGCAGGTCCGGGAGCTGCTGGGCTGTGAGCCCAGCCACACCCTGAACCCCGATGAATGCGTGGCCATGGGTGCCGCCGTGCAGGGCGGTCTGCTGCAGGGCGGCGGAAAGCTGGCCGGTGCCACCGGTGCGGCCGCGCAGGGCCTTGTGCTGATGGATGTCACCCCGCTGACGCTGTCCATTGAAACGCTGGGCGGCGTGGCCACC
>OGXX01004898.1_pt1 | contig 10023 bp, 8 predicted proteins | sample 1576301 | NCBI WGS metagenome assembly OGXX01 (sample SAMEA3541469, study PRJEB24748) | human gut metagenome | biome: human gut; feature: human-associated habitat; material: faeces | place: China | collected 2012 | reverse complement strand
GCTCTTCCGATCTTAAACTGATGTTTAACTTGAACTGCCCCTGATGAACTAATGCCTTCGCAAAGCCTGCATTTCTGTCCTTTACTCCCTCCGGATATGAATATATGTATGAAACAAGACGCTGATAATCCACAATAAACCTCCCTGATGATTAACTCTCTTATGCACCTTATGCCATGCATTAAGAAAATATTCCATCAGGGAGGTTTTATCTTAATCTACCACCATATTCTTTCCGTTATTTTTTCCGTAATAAAGCCTGTCATCTGCGCGCTTTATCCATTCTTCTATATCACCATCGGCATTTCTCTGCGCCACTCCTATTGTTAGTGATATATTTATCTTCTGCTGTTTATAAATACATTCAGAGTTTTCTATTTCTCTCCTCAATTTTTCTAATACTTCATGTGTGCTGTCGTGGGTTCCATTATGTATAAGAAATTCTTCTCCGCCCCACCTTGAAATCACACAGTTACTGCATATATTTTTCATCTTCTGTGCAATGAAATTTAACACATAATCACCACAGTTATGTCCATATGTATCATTTATTTTCTTGAAATCATCTACATCTGCCATTGCAAGCCAGCCTTCATCGTCCGCATCATATTCTTCAAGATAATTAATCATATATCTTCTGCTGTAAAGGTCTGTCAGAAGATCAATGTTGGCAATTGAATTAAGCTTCTTCTCAGACTCAATAACAAGATTGACTATCACCTTAGTATAATATATTAAAAATGCTGATACACTTATTGCATTACATGCAAGCATCACAGATATAATTGTTTTATTAATTTCATACAATGGTCCGTTAATTATAGCTATTGCTGATGATATTATACTTACAGCAACTATTGCTATCGACACAGCCAGTGGATTCGGGTCTTTTGTATCGATCTTGGTTGATATGTATTGTGAATAAAATATTATAGGTATTAATGACATGCTATACAGATGAAATCCACATTTATACCCAAGACATATTGTTGCAATAGCCATATAAATTATAATTGTTGCATACACACACCACATATATGCACACACTTTCTGCCTTTTTAACAGCATAAAATATAACACATAACCAATCATTGCTATTACACTGTAATAAATCATTGGTGTTATATTAAAATATACAAATAATATCAGCATAAATGCAACAAATAAAAACAACGATATGTTAACAACCACGCATAGTTTAACAACCTGTTCCAGATTAAATTCTTTTTTATTAATGCTCATGATATCTCCTGATAATATGTTCTCGATTGTAAGTAGTACTATAGTATCATACAAAAGTTGCTTTTGCACTACATTTTTATTGTAGCTTGACATTTTTTATTAAGTTTCATAACATTATTCTTATAGATTGGAGGCAATATGAACGATAATAAATATAATAATGTTATGCACCTTGGCAACCCAACTAACACGATTGCCGTGCTTAACAGATATGGTTTTGATTTCAAGAAAAAGTTCGGGCAGAACTTTCTTATAGATGAAAATGTTGTTGAGAAAATCGTACGTGAAGCAGGCGTTACGAAAGACGATTTCGTTGTTGAAGTCGGCCCTGGAATCGGAACAATGACTCAGATTCTGTGTGAGAATGCCAGAGAAGTTGTTGCCGTTGAGATTGATAAGAAGCTTATTCCTATCCTTACAGAGGACACACTTTCTTATTATGACAATGTAACAGTAATCAATGAAGATATCTTAAAGCTTGATATCAAGAAGCTTGCAGATGAGAAGAATGAAGGCAGACCAATCAAGGTTGTTGCCAACCTTCCATACTATATAACAACACCTATTATTATGGGACTTTTTGAGAGCCATGTACCATTAGACAGTATAACTATCATGGTTCAGAAAGAGGTAGCTGACCGCATGCAATGTGGTCCTGGAACTAAAGATTATGGCGCACTTTCACTTGCTGTACAGTTCTACGCCAAGCCTAAGGTTGTGCTTAATGTGCCTGCTAGCTGCTTCATGCCTCGTCCTAATGTTGATTCAGCGGTTATCCGTCTTGAGCGCTTCAAAACTCCACCTGTTGATGTTAAGAATGAACATCTTATGTTCAAGATAATAAGAGCATCATTTAACCAGCGCCGAAAGACTATGCTTAACAGTGTCGGCAATTCCGGCATCGGCATCACTAAAGAAGCTCTTACCAATGCACTAGAAACTATGGGACTTCCACTTACTATCCGCGGCGAAGCTCTTACACTTTGGCAGTTTGCAGAGCTTAGTAACCTGCTGGGTTAGTACAATGTTTCGTAAATAACTATACCAATCGCGTAGGATGTGGATTCGAGTGTGCAGGTAGATAACGTGATACCTATAAGTAGTCGCATTTTCACTGCTTTAATAGGTTTTTTTGCAGCAAAATTCACACAAAAAAGGTTATTTCTACACTAAAGACCTATATAACAACAAAAAACGGCTATTTAGTAGGTGTTTTCATGGTTTTATCAATAAAAACCACGTTAAAAGACCTACTAAATAGCCGTTTTATTATAATTTATAGGTTTCAGCCCAATTCACACAGTAAAATGGCTGGCCCCACCGGCAAATACACATACAAATCCGCCACAAAAGTCCTCAAAACCTTACTCTCCAAAAAGCAGCCTTCTCGCATTCCGGTTAGTGATATCAATAACCTCCTGCGTATCAAGCCCTTTAATCTGCGCCAGCTTTTCTGCAACATATTTTATATTGCGGCTGTCGTTTCTTTTACCTCGGTTAGGCTCAGGTGCCATATATGGACTGTCTGTCTCCAGAACAATTCTATCCATCGGTATATAAGCTACTGCTTCCACAAGCTTCCTGGCATTCTTAAATGTAAGAACGCCGCCGATTCCTATAGAAAAGCCCATGTTAAGAAAATCTCTTGCTGCTTCCTTACTGTATGAATAACAGTGGATTATTCCGCCTGTATCCTGTCCATGATTGCTCTTTAATATGTCGATTGTATCCTGACATGCATCTCTTGAATGAATCATTACCGGCATGTGTGTGCGGTACGCAACATCCATCTGTGCTGCAAACCATTCTCGCTGCTGCTTCTTCTCAGCCGCCGCCACATCTGCATCATCTGACACATAGTAGTAATCAAGTCCGATTTCTCCAAGCGCAACAATCTTTCTTGCCTTAGATTCACCAAGCATATTTTCCAGCCATTCAATGTCCGATTCTTTCAATCTGACAATATCCTCCGGGTGGAAACCAATCGCTGCGTATACCTTTTCATATTGTGCAGCAAGTGCAAGGGAAGCCTCGCAACCCTGACGGCTTGCACCTACATTAACAATGTAATCAAGCTCCCCTGTATCACTAAGCATGCTGCTTATAAGTTCATCTCTGTCCTCATCATATCTTTCATCATCATAATGAGCATGAGTTTCAAATATCTTCATATCTATCAGCCAATCTCTGCGCCTTCAATAATATCCTTCTCAAGTGTAAGAACTGATAAGTTATCCTTATCATCCCATGCTGAGATAATCATTCCCTGTGACTCAATACCACAGATCTTTCTTGGCTTTAAATTAGTACATACAACTAACTTCTTACCAATAAGCTCCTCTGGCTTATAGTACTTCTGGATACCTGATACGATAGTTCTCTTCTCATCACCAATCTGAAGCTCGAACTTAAGAAGCTTTGTCTTCTTAACAGCTTCACATGTAAGAACCTTGGCAACTCTGAACTGAACCTTTTCAAAATCATCAAATGTAATCTCAGGCTTAACTTCAACCTGTGGATATTCTGTAACACCATTAGCCTTCTTCTGAGCTTCCTGAATAGCATCAACCTTTTCCTTAAGGTCCTTCTCAAAGTCAAGTCTTGCGAAAAGAATCTCTGGAGTCTCAGTAACCTTAAGACCTGTTTCTCTTAAGCCAAATGTAGCAAGGTCGTCAAAATCTCTTACTCCTGCCTCTGGATTAGCTGGGTAAAGCTGTGCAAGAATCTTATCTGTAGTCTCTGGCATGAAAGACTTAAGAAGATTAGCACCGATTGTAATACTCTCAACAAGGTTATAGAGCACTTCTGCTAATCTGTCCTGCTGTGCCTCATCCTTTGCAAGAGCCCAAGGCATTGTCTCGTCAATATATTTGTTACATCTCTTAAAGAGTGTGAATACTTCTGTGATAGCATCTGCTACATGAAGTGTAGCCATCTTTGCTTGAACCTTATCTCTTGTTGCTGTTACAACAGCCTTAAGGTCACCGTCAATTGCAGCATCCTCTACGCCAGTCTTATTAACAACTCCACCAAAGTACTTGTTAGACATTGCAATTGTCCTGTTTACAAGGTTACCAAGTGTGTTGGCAAGGTCTGAGTTCATACGCTCAACCATAAGCTCCCATGAAATAACACCATCATTCTCAAATGGCATCTCGTGAAGCACGAAGTAACGTACAGCATCAACGCCGAAGAGGTCTACAAGGTCATCTGCATAGATAACATTTCCCTTAGACTTACTCATCTTACCATCATTCTGTAATAACCAAGGATGTCCAAATACCTGCTTAGGAAGTGGCTCACCAAGTGCCATAAGGAATATTGGCCAGTAAATTGTATGGAATCTGATGATATCCTTACCGATAAGGTGAAGGTCTGCTGGCCAGAACTTCTTGTACTGCTCTGAAGAATTGCCATCAGCATCATATCCGATACCTGTGATATAGTTAGTCAGGGCATCAAGCCATACATAAACTACATGCTTGTCATCAAAGTCAACTGGAATACCCCATTTGAAAGATGTTCTTGATACACATAAATCCTGAAGTCCAGGAAGAAGGAAGTTGTTCATCATCTCATTCTTTCTTGAAACAGGCTGGATGAATTCCGGATGTGTATTGATATGCTCAATAAGCTTGTTGGCATATTTGCTCATCTTGAAGAAATAAGCTTCTTCCTTAGCTGGCTTAACTTCACGTCCACAATCAGGACACTTTCCATCAACAAGCTGGCTCTCTGTCCAGAAAGACTCACATGGAGTACAGTACATGCCTTCATATGAACCCTTATAAATGTCTCCCTGATCATAAAGTTTCTTAAAAATCTTCTGAACCTGCTTCTCATGGTAATCATCTGTTGTTCTGATGAACTTATCATATGAAGTATTCATAAGATCCCATATTCTCTTGATTTCTGTTGAAACATTATCAACAAATTCCTTAGGTGTAATTCCAGCTTCTTCAGCCTTAAGCTCAATCTTCTGACCATGCTCGTCAGTTCCTGTCTGGAAAAATACATCATAGCCTTCCTGTCTTCTGAATCTTGCAATACTGTCTGCAAGAACGATTTCATAAGTATTACCGATATGTGGCTTGCCTGATGTATAGGCAATAGCTGTTGTCATATAAAATGGACCTTTACTCTGTGGCATATCATTTCCTCCATAATCTATTATTTTAATTCATCGCTATAACGCAAATGTAGTGTGAATCATTTATCCGTAAACTTTATCATAGAAAAATTTACAATAATAGTCAAGTCTGTATTAAGTATGATACAATATGTGAATAATAAATCAGTATTTCTTATAATATTAATTAAGACAGAAATGAGGATTAGTATGAATAATAAACAATTTTGCCTTTTACATCAATTTCTTAACAAGGCTGTGAGCCTGCTGATAGTTTTTATAATAGTAATTACCCTGTCTGGCTGCAGCCTGCCCTGGAATCAGAAGCAGATATCAGAAACTACTATATCTGCCACCGAGGATAATGCTGATTTCACAGAATATGTAAACAACCTGTTTGCTGACCTGTTAAGTGCCGACATGGTATCTTTGCATGCCTATGTCGAACACCCCAGGGATTTCGGAATTAACGATTATGAGATTACTCTTGGCCGCTACGACCTTGACAATCCCGATGACACCTCAGATTACACCGACATAATATCAACGCTTAAATCATTTGACAGAAGCACACTCTCCGCTAAACAGCAGATTACGCTTGATGAGCTTCTTATGTATATAGAAAATGAGCTGGAATACAGTGATTTGTACATGTTTAATACACAGCTTCAGACAACTACAGGTATTCATGTCCAGCTGCCACTTCTTTTTGCTGAATACACATTTGCAGAAAAGAAGGATATTGACGAATATATTGAGCTTCTACGTGATGTTGACGGATATTTTGAAAATATGGCTGCATTTGAGAAGCTTCGTGCTGACAACGGATATTTTATGGAAGATACCCTTGCCGATGAGGTAATTGAAAGCTGCAAATCATTCCTTGAAACTGCCGGTTTAGAAGATGGTGCAATGATATCAACCTTTAACGAAAAGCTTGCTTCTGTTGACGGACTTTCTTCACAGGATATTGCAGATTATAAAGCTAAAAATGTGTCCGCCGTTAATGAACATGTCATTCCAGGATACCAGTCCCTTGTAAATGCGCTTACTTCATTGAAAGGCTCTAACAGATATTCAGGCGGGCTATGCAATTATCCTGATGGTTCACGGTATTTTGAATATATACTCTCTTCGACACTTGGCTGGAGCAAATCTGTTGACGAATACGATAAGCTGGTTGATTCTTACCTCAAGAAATATATGCTTAAAATGCAGTCGCTTGCACTTAAAGACTCCTCTATTCTTGATAAATTTGACACATTTTCATTCAATATGACAGACCCGGTTGGCATACTTACCGACCTTAAGAAAAGAATAACCGATGACTTTCCTGAGATTCCTGATGTGAATTATAATATCAAATATGTGTCAAAAGCACTTGAGGACTACACCAGTCCGGCTATGTACTTTATTCCGCAGCTTGATAACCTTGATGTCAATTCAATATACATCAATTCTTCTGGCACTTCTGCGAGTGAGTTATATCCTACACTTGCACATGAGGGTTATCCGGGACACATGTACCAGACACAGTATTTTGCCGCAACCAATCCTGACTGGATAAGATACATTCTTGCACCGGGCGGATATGTTGAAGGCTGGGCATCATACGTTGAAGTTCTTTCTTATAATTATGCACAGACCGGCAACGATGCACTTAACAAAATGTATGCTGCTAATTATGCCACTGTCCTGTGCCTTTATGCAAAAGGGGATATTGGCGTTAATTACTATGGATGGAGTGAAGATGATGTTTACCGGTTCATCAGCCAGTATGGTTTTGATGATAAATCAGTCGCCCACGAAATGTATTACGCATTTGTCTCTGATCCAGGCAATTATTGCAAATATGTTCTTGGAATGTTAGGATTTGAGCAGTTAAAGACTAAGGCTCAAAGCGAGCTTTCTGACAAATTCAATCTTAAAAATTTCCACCAGTATGTACTGGACATGGGACCTGTACAGTTTGATATATTATTTAACAACCTTGATGCATGGATTAAAAAAGAAAAATATAATTAAACAATAAACATTAAAAATGGGATGTTACCTTAACACAATGGTCTGGTAACATCCCTTATTAATTGATTATTATATGCTTCCACCTGGATAATAGCCGCCTGAGCCATAACCACAGCACATAGGCATACATATATTTGAACATAGACAGAGTGCAACCCACGGAGCACAGCCTGTACAATATGTTGTAGATGACGGTCCCTGATACTGCGTCCTTCTTCCTGCATACCAGCTTCCGCCGCTTGCAATACGCTGATACAGCAACTGATACTGCATATTGTCAGGATCAGAATCCAAAGCACGCTTGGCATCTTCCAATGCCGTTGCTTCTTCTCCTTTTCCAAGATGTGCTAATGCACTGTAGTAGTACCATCTTCCATCCCGGTCAGTTATGTTATTAAGCACATTAATAGCTTCATCATAACTTGAATTATTAATATAATTAGCTGCTGCCCTCAGATGTACGGTTGTAGGATCATTACCACTCATATTATCATATCCATTGCCACCATAGCTTCCTGTATATCCACCAAATCCAAATGGACCAAATCCCCAGAAGCTTCCGAAATCTCCATATCCGCCCTGTGACTGGTTCTGATAATCACCATCATAGCCATAATGATCTGAACGGCCTGTACCATAACGCGTCTGGCTGTATGACTGACTACTGTATCCGCCCTCACGCTCACGCATTATCTGGTTATAAGCCTGCTGTACAAGCTTAAACATCTCTTCTGCCTGATCCTTATTAGGATTATTGATATTAGCATCTGGATGATACTTTCGGCTCAGTGTTCTATATGCTTTTTTCACTTCATCATCGGAAGCATCCCTTGATACTCCCAACACTTTATATGGATCTGTCATTATGTTCCTCCAACTGCTTACCAGCAGTGTTATTTTTTTTCCTTCTGGCGGCGTAGAACTTTGTCCATACACCTGAATATATGATATTTCTTAATAGTTCTGCATTAGCAAGAATCGGCAGTCTCTCAAAAACCCTTGCACATCCTGCCATATACGCTTTAAGTATGTTCTCTGCAAATGTATCAAAATCCTCTACATCCTTATGATACTTAAACACATTATAATTGTTCTTTTTCTCATCTTTTTCCAAATCATCATATGCATCCAGCAGATATATGAATCTGCCAAGATTATTGCCAAGCACCTTTAACTCATCACTCCACTCATCATCTTTCATGGCAGCAACTTCACCTAACAGTATACCAAACTGCTCTGCCGGCTTGTCAATGTTCGTTTCCTGTGCTTTTTCATATTCTGACAACTTAGAAAGGCTTTTCCTTATAATCTCTGCCTTCTGCGGATATTTCTTCTCAAGCTCTTTAATATCTCTTTTCAATACTCCGGCATAAGTTCTTTTCAAGACCTTTTTCTCATCGTACCAGTCGTCCATACATTTGTAATATGTCAGAAGGACATTCATGTCCGCAACATAATCTGAAACAACGTTACGCCTCACAGGATGCTTTCTTAATGGATGTGTGACGCAACGTTCCTCAGAGTATATAGTTTCCGGTTCATACAACCCTGTAAGAAGTATAACCAGAAATGTCATATCATAGCTTAAGGAAATCTGCCCCTTCAATCCATGCGCTTCTGCCAGCGAATCGCACAGACCACAATAGTATGAGCGGTATTTATCGAATTCTCTGAATTTAAGTTCTGGCTGATCAACAACTATATACCCATACATACTAAACTCATACCTCCATTTTCGCTTATCATATAACATTGAAAATATTCAGTCAATCAGCCTTTCAAAGATTAATAAATTATTAATACTATTTTTAGATATTATTCTTGTCATCAAAATCAGTTCCCCACAAAAGGAAACTTGTATAATCATCTAGCGAATTGACCGGACGCATTACATCACTCTCGTCAAGATTGCTGGCAAATTCATTCTCACCGTCATCATAACCTTTATCGCCCTGCCCATTATCGCATCCGTTTCTGTACTCATCTTTTTCATGATTATAGTCAAATGCTGGAAACATTTTGCCACCTCCTTTCGAAGGTAGTATGTTAAGTTTCACCTGGTTTTATCCGATATAATATTCAGCTGATAAATGTGTATTCAATCACACTTGATATATAAGGAGGAAACTTATGCGGATTACATCACAGATGCTGGCAGCTAACCAGCTTAAAGCAGGCATTGAGCCTTCATCAAAGACTCTGCTTGATTACATTCAGAATGATGACAATGACAGCCTTACAAGCCTGCTTTCCAAAAAAACTGATACTTCAACATCTTCACTTACTAAGAAATTACAGAAAGACGCTTACAAGAATATTAAAGATGATGCTGATTCTGTTACAGAGAATGCAGCTAAATTCACAGATGAGAAATCTACTCTTTTTGCTGATGCAGAAAAGACCGGTGATTATTCTGCAATATATGCGGATATCAAATCTGTAGTTGATTCTTATAATAAGCTCTACAACACCCTTGGTAAAACATCAAGTTCTATCAACACTATGTGTTCTGACCTTTTAAAGGAAGCAGTTAAAGAGAACTCTGAAACATTATCTGCAGTAGGAATTGCGCTTAAAGACGATGGTTCTCTTTCAATTGATGAAAATAAACTTAAAGCAGCTGATAC
>OGXX01004896.1_pt1 | contig 10030 bp, 10 predicted proteins | sample 1576301 | NCBI WGS metagenome assembly OGXX01 (sample SAMEA3541469, study PRJEB24748) | human gut metagenome | biome: human gut; feature: human-associated habitat; material: faeces | place: China | collected 2012 | reverse complement strand
ACCGACGAAGGAGGAGCGCGAGCGACTCAAGCGGCGCATTTTGGAGCTCCAGCAGCTTCAGCGCCAGTCGCGCGAGCTGGCCGAGCTGACGCGGCACTATTACGAAAGGGGCTATTACCGCAATGAAAAGTACACCTTATAGTATGCGCAACAATGAAGTTTACGGCGACATGACCGCCTGGATCGCCGCGCACGCGGGCGACAACGAGAGCGACCTCATGCGCCTCAAGCGCAATCTGCGCCTTGCCCGCGAGGAGGAGCTTACCGCCCGCCAGCGCGAGCTGCTGCGCCTGCGGTATGAGGAAAACATGACCGTCACGGAGATCGCCGCGGCCATCGGGCGGGACAAGTCCACGGTGTCGCGCACGCTCTCCCGCGCGCGGAGAAGGCTTTACAAGTGCCTCCGCTATGGGCTATAATCAAAAGGTAACAAGCGAATAAGACCCGCACGGGTACATAGAATAATGGTCAGTGCGGAGAAAAGTGAGGGCAAGAGCTATGCTGCACAAAGCGCTGCAAAACAAATGGGCGCGCGTCCTGATCGCGGTTTTCGCAACATTCCTCTACGCGCTGGGCGTGAACCTTTTCGTCGTACCGATGGGCCTCTACTCCGGCGGCGTAGTCGGATTGAGCCAGATCATCCGAACACTGCTCGCACAGGCTGTCGAGCTGCCTGCGGGGGTGGACATCGCCGGTATCTTGTATTTTCTCATCAATATTCCGGTGCTGTATCTCGCGTGGCGCGACCTCGGGCGCGCGTTTTTGATCCGCACGCTGATCTGCGTGGGCGCGTCGTCGCTCTTTTTGAGCGTGATCCAGTCGCCCGCCGTGCCGATTTTGGACGATCCTCTCGCCTCGTGCCTCGTCGGCGGCATTCTGTGCGGCTTTGCCCTTGGCTTGGCTCTGACCTGCGGCTGCTCGACCGGAGGGCTCGATGTCGTCGGCCTGTGCCTCACAAAGCGCGGCAGCCGCTTCACCGTTGGACGTTTTTCGCTGGGCTTCAACATCGTGCTCTACGTCGCCTGCGCACTGCTCTTCGACATCCAGACGGCCATCTACTCTGTCATCTACACCGTGTTCTGCTCGCTTTTCATCGACCGCGGGCACCAGCAGAACATCAATGTGCAGGTGCTCATCTTCACAAGGGACGCAGACCCCGAGCTCCCGCGCAGCATCATGTCGCGCCTTGGCCGCGGCGTAACGTACTGGGAGGGCAAGGGCGCATATACGGAGAGCGACATGCGCGTGCTGTGCGTCTGCGTCTCGAAGTTTGAGGTTGCGGAGCTGCAGGAGACCGTGCGCGAGCTCGATTCCCACGCCTTTTTCATCGTGCAGGAGGGCGTGCGCATCGGCGGCAATTTTCTCAGAAAGATCTCGTAAATCCTTTCGGTTTTCCCGCGAAGACGCTTTGCGCAGCAGAGCGTCTTCTTTTTGTTTATTTAACTATTTTGAAAAATCATCCATGTTTTCTAAAACATTCAAGGATGTTTTGTTGCGTTTTTCTATCAATCGTGATAGCATTGCCTCAATCTTTTATTGTGCCGCAGCAGTGTCCTTTCCCCGAAGACATGCGGCATGAAAAAGTCCCGCAGCGAATAAACAATCATCAAACCCCAATGAGATGTGGAGGGATCTTTTCATGTTTGACCAGTATTTTGAAAAATTTGATTTAGCCCCCGAGGTCACCGCAGCACTCAAAAAGTGCAAGTGCATCGCCTATGCCGAGACGAAGGAAGAGCTCGAGGAGATGGCCTACGGCCCCACGCATACCTCCCGCTACGACGTGGTCTACCCCATCGAGGGCAATGGCACGGTCAAGGAAGCGGAGGTCGTGCGCTGCAAGAACGGCTGCGTGGTCAACTTCATGGAGGACTATATGCGCCGCCGCGATCCGAACAGCATGGCCATCGGCGACGAGCTGCCGACCGACAAGCCCCGCTTCAAGGACCGCTTTGGCTACGAGTTTTCGTCGCTCCGTCAGGAGACGCTTGACTGGCTCTCCACGCAGCAGGTCATCATGCTGCCGTTTTCCGCCGGTCCGCGCGGCCACGGCTATCCGAGCCTGATGATCTGCCCGCTCAATGCCGCGTTCTTCGCGCTGTCGCTGGCGAACATGCAGGGCTTTACGAGCATTGTCGATGTGCCTGAGCACTATAAGCCCCGCGCCATCATCTTTGTCGCGCCGCCGTTCCGCCACACGCACTTTGACGGCAAGCAGGTCGTCGTGCACAACCGCTCCAAGGAGATGCACGAGGTCTGGGCCTACAACCTCTATCCTGGCCCCAGCGCCAAGAAGGGCGTTTTCTCGCTGCTGCTCGACATCGGCGAGCAGGAGGGCTGGGTCTGCTGCCACACGAGCGCGGCCATGGTCGAGACGCCGTATGAGTGCGAGGTCGTGTTCATGCACGAGGGCGCGTCCGGCGGCGGCAAGAGCGAAATGCTCGAGGACTTCCACCGCGAAGAGGACGACCGCCTGCTCATCGGTACGCATACGGTCACGGGCGAAAAATATTATATGACGCTCGGCGAGAGCTGCAAGATCCATCCCATCGCCGACGACATGGCGTGCGCGCTCAAGTCCATTCAGGACCCCACGAGCGGCAAGCTGCGCATCCTCGACGCCGAGAACGGCTGGTTTTTGCGCATGGACGGCATGAACGCCTACGGCAACAACCCGCTCTACGAGCGCATCTGCATCCATCCGAGCGAGCCGCTGGTGTTCTTCAACATGGACGGCATCCCCGGCTCGACCTGCCTGATCTGGGAGCACGTCATCGAGTCGAACGGCAAGCCCTGCTCGAACCCGCGCGTCATCCTGCCGCGCAAGATGCTCGACAACATCGTGCCCGACACCGAGCCGGTGGAGGTCGATGTGCGCAGCTTCGGCGTGCGGATGCCGCCGAGCACCGCGAAGAACCCGAACTACGGCGTGATGGGTATGCTGCAGGTCGTGCCGCAGAGCATTGCGTGGCTGTGGCGTCTGGTCTCGCCGCGCGGCTTCAAGAACCCGTCCATCGCGGACACGAACGCCGGCAGCGGTCTGAAGGCCGAGGGCGTTGGCTCCTACTGGCCGTTCGCCACGGGGCTCAAGGTCACGCAGGCGAATCTGCTGCTCGAGCAGATCATGAATAGCCCCAACACCACGAACGTGCTCATCCCGAACCAGCACATCGGCGCTTACCACGTCGGCTTCATGGGCGAATGGCTCAGCCGTGAGTACCTTGCCCGCCACCTCGGCACGGTGCGCGCGAAGCATCTGGTGCCCGCGCGCTGCGCGCTGTTCGGCTACGCGCTCGACGAGATGAAGCTCGACGGCCAGTTCGTCCGTCAGACCTTCCTGCGCCCCGAGACGCAGTCCAAGCTCGGCACCGAGGGCTACGACGCCGGCGCGAAGATCCTCACCGATTTCATCAAGGAGCAGGTCGCGCAGTTCGTCTGCGACGATCTCGACCCGCTGGGGAAGGAGATCATCGACTGCTGCCTGCACGACGGCACGCTGGACGATTACCTCGCCCTCACCCCGATGAAGCTGAAATAAAATTGCAAAAGGCCGCTGCGGCTGATACAATAGCCGCAGCGAGCTTTTTTATTTCACCGCGCCCACGGGCGCGGTCACCGACGAGGTAGGTCCTATGGAGCAGCACAGCATCAAGGTCATCGCGCGCATCCGCAGCGATTTCAAAACAAAGTTCGGCGTGCCGCGCCAGAGCGGGCTGGTGGAGGCCCTGCGTGCGCGCATCGTGTTCGAGCCGGAATACCGCAATGCCGACGCTCTGCGCGGCATCGAGGGCTTTTCCCATCTGTGGCTCATCTGGCAGTTCTCCGAGGCCGTGCGCGAGGACTGGTCGCCCACCGTGCGTCCGCCCCGGCTCGGCGGCAACGAGCGCATGGGCGTGTTCGCCACGCGCTCGCCGTTCCGCCCGAACGCCATCGGCCTTTCCTGCGTGCGGCTCGAGGGCGTGGAGCAGACGGCGGAGGGGAGCGTGCTGCTCGTCTCCGGCGCGGACCTGATGGACGGCACGCCCATCTATGACATCAAGCCGTACCTCCCCTACGCTGACTGCAAGCCGGAGGCGAGCGGCGGCTTTGCGCCGCAGCGCGGCGAGGCGCTGGCGGTGGACTTCCCGGCGGAGCTTCTATCGCGCGTGCCGGAGGACAAGCGCGATGCCCTCACAGGCGTTCTCGCGCAGGACCCGCGGCCGCACTACCAGTGCGATCCGCAACGCGTTTACGGCATGGCGTTTGCCGGGCTTGAGGTGCGCTTCCGCGTCGCGGACGGCGCTGTGTATGTGGTGGAGGTGACGGAGGAGCGGGACGGTTAACCGCGCGTTAAGAGAAAAGTTTATAGCGTAAAGGCGGCGTGAAGAGAGCGGCAAAGCCCTTGTGCAGGAAAACCTGCAACCTTATAATGGGGACACCAAGAGAAAAGAGGAGCGTGTTTCCCAATGAATGAAGTTTCCAATCTGTTTGTGTGTCTGATGGGTATGGGCACCACCTTCGTGGGCCTCATCTGCATCATCTTCCTGACCATGCTGATGGGCAAGGTCATGCAGAAGCTCGAAAAGCCCGAGCCGCCCAAGGCGGCGCCGGCCCCCGCCGCGCCCGCTGTTCCTGCGGACGGCCTGACCGCCGAGGTCAGGATCGCCATTCTCGCGGCGCTGCAGCAGGAGCCCGGCTTCGATCTGGCCCGCGTGAGCTCGATCGACATCCGCAGGATCTGAGCGGAAGGACACACCCTTACATAACTCCGACATAGATTCTCACTTCTCCCTTTAAGCATCAGGGGCGGCGCAGCGCGCCGCTCCTGATGCTTTTCCATTCGCCGGTGCGGCAAAAACGGACGGGAATTGAACAGAAATGGCTTGCAAAAACGGAAAGCTTAGCAGAAATGGCTTGCAAAAACGGAAAGCTTAGCAGATAATTAGCAAGAGATATGATACAATGGTCATCATAGAGGGTGACCGGAGGGGAGCTTGCTATGAAGGACCTGCTGAGCCGGATCGGACAATGGACCGAAAAAATGTGGAGAAGCATACCGATCCACCTGCGTGACGCGATATTCACCGCGCTGCTGCTCGGTATCGCCGCGGCGATCTGCTTTGTGCTGCGCAGTATCGACGAGAACGGCAGCTTCACGCTGCTGATCTTCGTGCTGGCGGTGGTGATCATCTCCCGCTTTACGGAGGGCTATTTCTGGGGCGTTTTCAGCTCGCTTTTCGGCGTGATCTGCGTGAACTTCGTGTTCACCTATCCATTCTGGGCGTTCAACTTCACGCTCACCGGCTATCCGCTGACCTTTCTGACGATGCTGGCGGTGTCGCTCATCATCAGCGCGATGAACACCAAGATCAAAAAGCAGGAGCGGCTGCGCACGGAGGCCGAGCGCGAGACGATGCGCGCGAATCTGCTGCGCGCGATGTCGCACGATATCCGCACGCCGCTCACGAGCATCGTGGGCAACACTTCCGCCATTTTGGAAAACGGAGACACGCTCTCGACCGAGCAGCAAAGAGAGCTGCTGCGCGACGTCAACGAGGACGCCCAGTGGCTCATCCGCATGGTGGAGAATCTGCTCTCCATTACCCGCATCTCGGGCGAGCAGACGGCCATCAGCAAGGAATATGAGGCGGCGGAGGAGATCCTCGCGGCCTCGGTCCACAAATTCGAAAAGCGCTTCAAAAGCAACATCCGCATCGCGGTCGAGGTGCCGCGGGAGGTCGTGCTCGTCCCGATGGACGCGACGCTCATCCAGCAGGTGCTGCTCAACCTGATGGAAAATGCAGTGCTGCACGGCGAGAGCACGACGGAGCTGCGGCTGAGCGTGGAGCACATCGGCGACGAGGCATGCTTCACGGTCAGCGACAACGGGCTCGGCATTCCGCGCGAAAGACTTGCGACGCTCTTCGACGGCTCGCTTTCCGGCGCAAAATGCAGGAGCAGAAGATTATGATCCGACATTAAAAATGGGCAAGGAACTCATCAGTAGCATAGATGTATACGAAGAAGAGTTTATGAAACAACTGAAAGTTCTCATAGCCAACATCTTTGACAAGGACCAACCATTCCGGCCTACAGATGATAAGCATCGTTGCGAATACTGTCCATACGCAGCTTTATGCAAGTCATAGAAACATATATAATATGTGGAAACCAAAATGATTGGTTAAAATGCGCAAAATACTTGCTTTTTTGAATTATTCTATGTATATTTGCAAAAAGAATTATTGGATATGACAGAAAAAGAAATAAACAAGATAGTTAGTGAGAACTTAAACTATGTAAAATCAGTAGCCAACCAGTATAAAGGTAAAGGCGTTGAGTTTGATGACTTGGTTAGCGAAGGAACGCTGGCAATGCTTATGGCAGCCAGAAAGTTCCAAGCCGACCGGGGCACCGATTTTGTGGCTTATGCCGGTCCATTCGTTCACAAGGCTATATCACAGGCCATCGATAAACAATCAGGACTTTATCGTTTACCGAAAGACCAGAAGAAATTTGCCCCAAGAAACGCAGACAAGGCTGTATCTGTAGATGCGCCACTAAGCGCAAACAATCCGTATACCCTATTAGACATATTAAACGATCCGGATGTAAAGATTGCAGATGATACCCTGAATATAGAAATGATGAAGAAAAAGATGGCTGAAAGCATTGCAGATTTATTGCCACGAGAGAAAGAAATCATCACCAAATTCTATGGTATAGGTGTTCCTAAAGAAACGATGGCTGAAATTGCTGAAGATATGGGGCTCAAACGCGAGCGAGTTCGCCAGATACGAAATCTGACCATACGCAGATTGAACAGGAGTATCCGCCACCAGGCATTGAGAAACTACTTCAAAAGGTAACTCGCAATAGTTTGTAAAAACAAAAAGGAGGGTGAATCATTAACTTTTGATACACCCTCCTTTTTGTTTCATGTTCTAGTTATTAACAATTAAACTTACTCCAATCCCTTAAAATGATTAGCACGATATTGACGGGGAGTAACGCCTATTCGCTTGAAGAAATTAGCATAGAAACTCTGACGAGTATTGAAACCAGCCATTTCGCTGATACCTTCTACACTCATTCTTGCATAACGCTTATCGGTAAGTAAAGACATAGCATCGTTTACTCGATAATCATTCACCAACTCGGCATAATTCTTATGAAATCGAGTTGCGCATACAGCAGAAATATAGCGAGAGTTAGTATTCAAATCCTCTGCAAGTTTCTTGGAACTATAGTCTGGGTCCTTGTACTTTCTTTCAGTCACAAGAACACGGATTATCTCGTCGCGAAGGCGGTCCTTAGTTTCTTCACTCAGCATAGATTGATATCTTGCTATTTTTTCTTTTTTAGGTTGAATATTGTACTTAGCCATAGTTATGTTATAAAATTTATTACAACAAAGGTACGACTTTTATTTAGAACGACCAAATTTTTTCTCACTTTTTTGAAAAATAAACACAAAAAAGTCGTTTATATGAAATAAAATGGTTATTTTTGCATTAATTTTCAAGCTCAAAGCCGAGTATATCATAATTATTAGTCAAGAAGCATAGATATGAAGCAAATATTGTGGTTTATAAAAACGTATTTTACGTTTGTCATTTTGTTCAGTATTCAGAAACCATTTTTCATGATATTGGAAAAGGCTTCTGCTACACAACCTATCGATAATATCTGGAGCGAAATGCCTACTGTGATGTGGTATGGTTTATCACTCGACCTCTGTATGGCTGGTTACCTCACCGCACTACCGGGTTTGTTGCTCATCGCAATGATTTGGTTTCGTAAGGAGATTATACGTCCCATTCTGAATGCTTATTATATACTGGCATCTTTCCTGGTTTCCATTACATTCATACTGAATGCAGGATTATATCCATATTGGAACTTCCCGCTAGATAGCACTCCATTATATTATTTCTTTACCTCGCCAAAGGATGCACTTGCAAGTGTTGGAGGGCTTTACATCTTTTTTGCTCTCCTCATCACTGTGCTGCTTACCATAGCCGTCTGGTTCGCACTCCGCATGCCTCATACCCAGAAGCGCTATTCCAGCAGATACAGCAACTATGGTTTTGGAGATTTCGGCAGTGGTCGTAGAACACGCTACTCAGACATAGAGTATCATCGTATGCGCCATTCTCTTATTCTGTTGCTGCTTACTGCCCTTCTCTTCATCCCTATCAGAGGAGGATTTACTGTATCTACAACAAATACAGGAAAGGCATATTTCAGCCAAAATGCGTTTTTGAATCATGCTGCCGTCAATCCGATGTTCAGCCTGTTTGAATCACTGACCCATCAGGAAGATTTTGCATCGCAATACCGATACATGTCAGAAGAAGAAGCTAACAAGCTCTTTGCTCAAATGGTAAGTTCAAGCGACCAGAACACCTACCCACTCCTGAATGAAGAAGCTCGGAAAAACGGAAAGCCGGATATACTTATTATTATTATGGAAAGCTTTGCCAACGACATCATGCCTTCCGTCGGAACACATAAAGACGTAGCTGTCTGCTTGGACTCAATAGCCAGAAAGGGAATTTTCTTCCCAAGATTCTATTCCAACACCTTCCGCACGGATCGTGGTCTGGTTGCTGTTTTGAGCGGTTATCCTGCACAACCTACAACCAGCATCATGCGCTACCCGGCAAAATCTGCACAATTACCATCATTGGCACGTTCATTGGCTAAAGCAAAGCATTACGGCAATGCATATTATTATGGTGGTGATGTTGATTTTGCCAACCAACGCTCTTGGCTGGTTTCCCAGGGCTATGAGAGAATCATTTCAGATAGTGATTTCCCTATAGAAGACAAATTGAGCAAATGGGGAGTACACGATCATATCGTAGCCAACCGGCTGCTTGCAGACCTCAGGAAAGAACAGAATGCCAAACAGCCTATGCTGAGAGTATTCCAGACATCAAGCAGTCATGAGCCATTCGATGTACCATATAGCAGACTGAAAGACAAACGTTTAAATGCATTTGCTTACACAGATAGCGTCATAGGTCATCTTCTGCGTGAATACAGCAAATTGCCTAGATGGAAAAATACTTTGGTATTACTCGTTGCCGATCATGTTGGTGCATACAAAGAACATCTTGACAACTTTGACCGCAGCCGCTATCAGATACCACTTATCATGACCGGTGGAGCAATAGCTCGCCCAATGAATGTTAAGCTCATAGGAAGTCAGCATGATATAGCAGCTACACTGCTCGGACAATTAGGCATTCCTCATAAAGACTTCTTGTTCAGCAAGAATATGTTGAGTGATGCTACTCCTAAATTTGCATTCTTTGATGTACCAGATGCTTTCGGCATGGTATCAGAGGAGAACTCTATCATCTACGACAATAAATCCAAAAAGGTTGTTTATGATAAAGGCAAAAAAGGTTATAACCTGAAGCGAGGCATGGCTTATCTACAGAAGTTGTACGATGACTTGAGTGCAAAATAGCCCAAACGACAGGGCAACAGATTATCAGAAACAAGAAAGCGAACATTACAGAATTTCATAAAGAAAGACTATGATAGAATTACTTCATCAAATAGAACAGATTGATACGCAGATTTTTCTGTTTTTCAATGGTTTTCACAACGTGTATTGGGATTACTTCATGATGATTTTCTCAGACCGTTTTGTATGGGTTCCATTCTATGCCAGTTTTATCTTTGTACTGCTAAAGAATTTTCCTGTCAAGGTTGTGATGAGCACTATAGTTGTCATCACTCTGATTATCTTGTTTTCAGACCAGACTGCATCAGGTATTCTGAAGCCATTAGTAGCAAGAATGCGTCCCAGCAATCCTGATAATCCTATCAGTCCGATGGTACATGTTGTTCAAGGATATCGGGGTGGCAGATATGGTTTCCCATCTTCTCATGCAGCCAATGCATGGAGCATGGCCTTCTTTGCACAATATCTGGTTCGCCGGAGCAAACTCACGATATTCTTATGCCTGTGGGCATTGATAACCAGTTATTCCCGCATGTATCTCGGTGTACACTATTTTGGCGACATCCTGAT
>OGXX01004895.1_pt1 | contig 10031 bp, 8 predicted proteins | sample 1576301 | NCBI WGS metagenome assembly OGXX01 (sample SAMEA3541469, study PRJEB24748) | human gut metagenome | biome: human gut; feature: human-associated habitat; material: faeces | place: China | collected 2012 | reverse complement strand
GAAAAAAGCCGGTAGTGTGGGTTTTGATTGGGAAGAAACAGAACCGATATATGATAAGATTGCGGAAGAAATGACTGAAGTTAAAGAAGCGGTAAAAAACGGCAAATCAGATGAAATCGAAGAAGAATACGGCGATTTGTTGTTTGCGGTGGTGAATTTGGGACGTCATTTGAAGGCTACACCTGAAATTGCACTTACAAAAGCATCTGATAAATTCGTAAATCGATTCAAGGAAATGGAAGAAAAAGCAGTTTCGGACGGTAAGGATATGGCAGAACTTTCGGCAAAAGAGCTTGATGAATTATGGGAATTTGTAAAAAAGGCATAAATCTGCGAAAAAAAATAGGTGAAATTGGCTTAAAATGGTGCAAAGCTATTGACAGAACTGAAAAAATGTAATAGAATTAATCAATGAACAGCCGATTAACAAAATTATGAAAAAACGGCTGAATGAAACTTTTGAAAATTTTAGGAGGAAAAATCATGAACAAAACAGAACTTGTAGCAGCAGTAGCTCAAAAGGCTGAACTATCAAAGAAGGACGCTGAAAAGGCAGTTGCAGCTGTAACAGCAGCTATTACAGACGCTCTATGTGCAGGTGATAAAGTACAACTTGTTGGTTTTGGTACATTTGAAGTAAGAAACAGAGAAGCAAGAACAGGTAAGAACCCTCGTACAGGCGAAGCTATTCAAATCGCTGCATCAAAGGTTCCTGCATTCAAGGCAGGTAAGGCTCTTAAGGATATCGTCAACAAGTAATCGTATCCGCAAAAGGACGCACACGGGCTTTTCGGCTCGTGTGCGTTTTTTACTCGGTTTCCAAAAATAATTGAATACTTTTGACATAAAAAACGTGTAAAACAGCACGATTATTATTGACATGACGATTAAGTGATGTTATAATGTGCATAGGTGGTTGTTTGATGCTGCTCAAACAAACAATATCTGCGAAAAGCAAATGCCGTCTGCGTTGGACGGTTCGGCTTTAACAAACCAAGCAGTTTTATAGGAGGAAATTATGAACAAGAGAATGCAAAAGCTACTCTCTGTCTTCACTGCGGGACTGTTCGTGCTTCAGAGTGCTTCGCTCGTTGCAACGGGAGTTTTCGCTGAGGATGCGGGAACAGCAGAGGTTGTCAAGCATACGCCCACTCTCGATGCTAAGCTTGACGATCAGTACAAGAAGTCTTATAAGACCGAGCTTGATACCTCGGTGCTCAGACTTCGCAAAACCGGCAAGCCTTCCGTTGCGATTGCCGACAAGTATGCGGAGTTTAAGGGCGATATGGCAGCTACCGCATACTATCTTTGGGACGACGGTTATATCTATGTCTACGCAGATGTGACCGACTCTACCGTACCTACGGCAGAGGTCCAGGAGCCTATGTACCAGGATATTATTACGTTTGCCGTATGGAACGGCAATGCGGAGAATTATGATACCACCTCCGCAGAGGTCGTTATAAACGGCGAAAGAAACTATGCTTTTGCCAATACAAAGGGCGACACTGCCGTTGCCTCCAATTTCAGCAAGGCATACGGAACCGCTACCGAGAGTACAGAGTATGTAACTAAGGTAAAGAATGACGGCTCCGGCTACATTGTCGAGGCACGCATCAAGGTTGACGGTCTTGCCGCAGACAGCACCGTTAATCTCGCGCTCGGCGGCAATGATAAGGTGGCAACTTATGAGATGTGCTCGTTCGGCTTTATCTATGATAAGGACGACAGCACCTCCGCTGCATACAAAACCGTAAAGCTCGCAGGACCCAGGAGACTTCCCGGCGAGTTTGTAATTAAAGCTACCGCCGCAATCGACGGTCAGATGGATGAGGCATATAATAAGACCTATTTCATGACAGGTGACCATACCGAGGTCAACTTCCTTTGGGATGACGGCTATTATTATATGTATGCCGTAATCGATGACAGCACCGCCGCAAACGGAGATATACTTTATCTCTCTCTCCAAAACAAGGATAAGAACAACCCCTTCTGGAGTGAGGCGTGTGCCCTTGAGTTCGATCTGAATAACGGCACCGCAAAGCATACCATTGAGTTTGGCGATGCATATAAGGGTGTCGGCTATAACTTTGCGCTGAGCGGTGCAACGGAGCCTACTCCCGCAACCGAGTATTCGATAAAAAGAACGGAGTCCGGATATATTGTAGAGGCAAGAATCGCCAACACAACAATGGCGACAGGCAAGGAGATCGACTTCGGCTATGGCGTCAAGAATGACGGCGCATGGTATGACGGACTCGGCAACAATGACACAGCAACATGGCAGGAGCTCTATGTCAACAAAAAGGGCACCATTATTACATGCGGCGCCGGAATCCAGAGCGATGACAATCCTACCGAGGGTAACATCGTAAAGAAGGGAACTCCCGAGCTTGACGGCAGACTTGACGGAATCTATAAGGATTCCTACAAGATAGATACCATTGAGCTTATCAAGGAGCATAACCTTAAGACCGGTTGGGTCAATGATGTTCCTCAGCTGGTAAAGGATTACTATCAGGCAGGACTGATAGCAGAGAATTCCGACAAATCTCAGTTCCTGCTTGCAGACGGAAAGCTTGATTCCGACTTTTTGGTTCGCGCAGAGATTTACTTCCTGTGGGACGATGATGCACTTTATATTTTCACCAAGGTCTATGATAATGAGATCCTTGATGTTTGTGCAGAGACCGGCTGTACCCCCGATGACCTTGTCACTGCAGTCGGCGCAAGTGACCTGCTTCTCTGCAACGAGTCGTTGATCCATGATGTGATCCCCCTGCAGAACAAAGAGCTTGCAATGCGTCTCGGCGCAAATCCTGCCGGCACCTACGGCGATCAGAAGGCTTGCGCCGGATATGAGAATCGCGACCAGTGTGAGTATTTGGAGGGTGTTTCGGAGATAAGCGACTGGGTACACGTCTCTGAAATCTCCAAGAGAAATAATCTCTCTAATTTTGCCTCCGAATATCATATCGAGGATGGCTATTATACCGTTGAGCTCAGAATTCCGATCACCGAGCGTGACTACGCCGGCACTACAATCAAGAACCAGTTCCTTCATACCGGCGAAAAGTTTGATTACGGTCTGTTTTTGTATGACGCACGTACCAAGGCATTCAGCTCGTCCTTCAGCGGCGCAAGTGCACAGCACTTTATGCAGCTCCAGATGGACAAAAACGTAACCATGGTCCTTTCCGGTGAAGAGGCAAAGCTTCCGGATTGCGAGCATGAGTGGAATACCGAGTTTACCATTGAAAAGGCAGCAACCTGCACCGAGCCAGGCGAGCGCAGCATTCACTGCTCGATCTGCGATGAGGTCAAGCCCGGTTCTGTTGAAGTTATTGAACCTCTCGGACACAATTATGTAGACGGCATATGCACAAGATGCCATAAGGTACAGCCCGTAACCGCTAAGAAGTATACTCCTTCTCTCGACGGTGTTCTTGATGACGCATATCTCGATTCCGGCTCGATCAAGGCATCCGAGCTTGCAAAGAACGGCAAGCTGTCGCTCGGTTGGTGCAATTCTGAAAATACGATTGGCAAGCTCGTTGATGCCGGAATACTTTCGGATGCAAATTCTTCGGCACTGCTCCCGGGCGGAGACTACACTTCTTCTGCATTTGCCGATGCTGAGGTGTACTTCCTTTGGGATGATGATGCTCTGTATATCTACTCTAAGGTATATGATGATGATATACTTGATATCGCATCTGCAGAATACTTCAAGGGTGATGCCTCTAATCTGTATACTATAGCCGGGGACTACCCGTGGATCAATGATATTGTAACTCATACCATTAATCCTCTTGCTAACCAGTTTGCAGTAATTACGGCTTCCGGCGATGCGTACGGTCACTATGCATGGGACAACTCGAACAAGGACGGCGGCGGCTGGTCCGGTCTCTGCTATTTCCAGAACTCTTCTGCGGATCAGCGTATTGCTTCCGCCGAGAATGTAAAGACAACAGTAAACCTTGAGGAAAATTGGTACGGCGTTGAGCTGAGAATACCGATTACCGATAAGGACTTCGGCGGAACACCTCTTAAGGATGCACTTCTTAAGGACGGCGGATATATCGATTATAAGTATCAGCTCACCGACGGTGTTAAGAAGCCGTTCGGATCCTCTTTCAAAGGCTTCCAGTGCGAGTGGTGGATGATTTATGTTTCCGAGGCACTGAGAGTAGATCTCTCCGGTGAGGCTCCTCACACCGAGCACGTTTGGGCTGAGGACTATACCGTTGATGTTGCTCCTACCTGCACCGAGGCAGGAAGCAAGAGCATTCACTGCACACATCCCGGATGCCAGGTGATCAAGCCTGATTCTACAGTTGAAATCGAGGCACTCGGTCACGATTGGTCCGAGGAATACACCGTTGATACTCCCGCAACCTGCACCACTGTCGGCAGCGAGAGCATCCACTGCAAGAGATGTGACGCACAGAAGCCCGATTCCGCACGCGAGATCCCGCTTGCCAAGCACACCTATAAGGACGGTAAGTGTGAGGTCTGCGGCCATGTAAACGGAGACGTAAACGGTGACGGTCAGCTTGATACCGCAGACCTTGTACGTCTGATGAAGTATATCGCAGCAGACGGTAAGGATATCGAGGCTAAATTCCCCGATGTCAACGAGGATGGCGAAGTAACCACCGCCGACCTTGTACGTATGATGAAGATGATTGCTGCGGGCTGAGCCTGAACGCATATCTGATTTATATCTAATATATCCGATCCCTATCGAATTTCGGTAGGGGTCGGATCTTTTTATTAATATGCGGATCTTTGTGTCAAAGATGCTTTTGGCATTGTAGACTGAGCCGCAGTTTAGACTGCGCTGCGGCTTGGATCGTGATGCGGCTTGGATCGTGATGCGGCTTAGATCGTGCCGCGGCTGCCGTCGATATATTATGAAACACTCTGCCTCTCGCTGCCGCCGAAAAGGTGATATTACAGAGGCGGCAAATGTATCGGACAGGGTGCGGAAATGTGAGAAAACGGCTGCCGAACAATATTTCATTTGCCCCTTGCAAATGATTGGAAGTGATGTTATAATAATGCGTACTGAAAAAAGCCGCTCCGGCGGTTGAAAGGATATCGGCATTAATGAATATTATCGTTATGGGATGCGGAAAGATCGGAACGACTATCCTCGAGGCGCTTGTCGCCGAGGGGCATGATGTCGTCGCCGTAGATTCCGACCCTGAGGTCATAAAGGCGGTGACGAGCACGAGTGACGTTATCGGCGTGTGCGGAAACGGCGTTGACTGCCTAACGCTTGATGAGGCGGGAATACAGAAGGCGGATATTTTTGTCGCCGCGACCGGCTCGGACGAGATAAACATGCTCGGCTGCTTCATTGCCGGCAGGCTCGGCGAGATGAAAACGATAGCACGTATCCGCAACCCCGAATACAACGACAAGAGTCTCGGCTTTCTGCGTCAGCAGCTCGGGCTATCGATGGCGATAAACCCGGAAAAGCTCGCCGCAAGAGAGCTTTTCGATATTCTAAAGCTCCCGTCGGTCGTAAAGATCGAGGCGTTTGCCGGCCGCAGCTTTGAGATGATAGAGCTGATATTGCATGAGAACTCGGCGCTGTGCGGCATGTCTCTGAGTGAGCTGAGAAATCATTACAGCGAGAGCTTTCTCGTCTGCGTCGTTCAGCGTGACGGAAAGGTCTATATTCCCGACGGTAACTTTGTCCTCTGTGAGGGCGATAAGATCGGTCTTACCGCGTCGCCCGCCGAGATACAGAATCTGCTGCGTGATATGGGTATACTGCGCAAGAAGTCGCAGCACGTTATGATACTCGGAGCGAGCCGAACTGCTTACTATCTTGCTCGTATGCTGATAGGCATCGGCGTTTCGGTCAAGATAATAGATAAGGATAAGACCCGCTGCGAGGAGATGTGTACAAAGCTGCCGAAGGCGCAGGTCGTTTGCGGCGACGGTGCGGAGCAGGAGCTGCTGCTCGAGGAGGGTATACGCTCGATGGATGCCTTTGTCTCGCTGACCGGAATCGATGAGGAGAATATTCTGTTTTCGTTCTTTGCTTCATCGCAGAATGTACCGACCGTTATATCCAAGGTCAACCGCACGGAATTTGCACAGCTCGCTGCAAAGCTCGGGCTCGACTGCATAGTATCGCCGAAAAAGGCGATGTCGAATGTGCTTGTTCGCTATGCCCGCGCGCTCGAGAATACGAGCGGCAGCAATGTTGAAACCTTGTACAAGCTCATGGACAGCAGCGCCGAGGCTGCGGAATTTATCGCGCACGAGGGCGCGCGCGGTATCGGTATTGCGCTGCGCGACCTGCGGCTGCGCCGCGGTGTGCTTGTTGCGGGCATTATCCATGATGAGTTAGGAGTTCTCTTAGAGGTGAGGGTATACAGCCAAAGCCGATGATACCTACCGGAGACGATATGATACTCGACGGCGACCGCGTGGTCGTTATTGCATCGGGAATGTGTCTGCGTGATCTGTCGGACATTTTCGAAAAATAAGCAAAAAGGAAGAAAACCGTGAACAGAAGAATGGTGTACCGCACCGTCGGTCAGATGATCGAGCTTGAGGCTGCCATGCTGCTAATACCGATGCTTGTGGCACTGATATACGGAGAGATGAATATCGTTCCCTCCTTTCTGATACCGGCGGTGTGCGCAGGAGTGCTCGGATTTATTTTCGCCCACACCTTCCCGCCGCGCGACCGTATTCTATATGCGCGGGACGGCTTTATGATAGTTGCGCTTGCGTGGCTCGTGCTGTCGGGCATCGGCGCGCTTCCGTTTGTCATTTCGAGGGAAATACCGTCGTATATCGACGCTTTTTTTGAGACGGCGAGCGGTTTTACCACCACCGGTGCAACCATTATCCGCGATGTTGAGGCGCTCAGCCACGGCACTCTGTTTTGGCGCAGCTTTACCCACTGGGTCGGCGGAATGGGTGTTATCGTTCTTATGATGGCGATAATCCCGCAGGAATCCGGAACCTCGATGTACATAATGAAGGCAGAAATGCCGGGCCCCATCGTCGGAAAGCTCGTTCCGCGTATCCGTCAGACCGCCAAGGTACTGTATCTGATATACCTCGGACTTACCGCGCTGCAGGTGTTTCTGCTCTGTGCGGGCGGAATGCCGATCTTTGACAGCCTCGTGCATACATTCGGAACGGCAGGCACCGGCGGCTTCGGCTTCCGCAATGACAGCTTTGGCAGCTTTTCGCCCTACATCCAGTGGGTCGTGACCATCTTCATGATCCTGTTCGGCGTCAACTTCAACGCCTACTTCCTGCTGCTGATGCGCCGGTTCCGCCGCGCGGCCGCCAGCGAAGAGGTGCGCGCCTATTTCCTCATCATCGCTGTGGCGGTCGGCATCATCACCTGCAACATTTACAGCATGTACAACGGCCTCGGCGAGGCGCTGCGGCAGGCGGCGTTCCAGGTGGGTTCCATCATCACGACCACCGGTTTTTCCAGCTGCGACTTTGACCTGTGGCCCACCCTCTCGAAAGAGATCCTGGTCATGCTGATGTTTGTGGGTGCCTGTGCGGGCAGCACGGGCGGCGGCATGAAGGTCAGCCGCATCCTGATCCTGGGCAAGACCCTGAAAAAGGAGCTCAAGCAGGCCCTTCACCCGCAGGTGGTGGCCCCGGTCCGGATGGACGGCAAGCTGCTCAACCACGAGACCATTCGTGCAACGAACGTCTATGTGGCAGCGTACATCTTCATCTTTGCGGCGTCTTTCCTGCTCATCAGTCTGGACGGCTTCGACATGGTGACGAACTTCACGGCCATTGCCGCTACCCTGAACAACATCGGCCCCGGCCTGAATCAGGTCGGCCCCATGATGAACTTTGGCAGCTACTCCAACCCCGCCAAGCTCGTCATGATCTTCGATATGCTCGCCGGCCGTCTGGAGATCTTCCCGATGCTGGTGTTCTTTCTGCCCGATACGTGGAGGAGATTCTGATTGAAATCGACGCGGAACCGTGATATACTGAAGCAAAGAGGTGATTTTCATGAGCGTTCGGGAACAACTGAATGAACTGACGGCGGCATTGCCGGATTATAAGCTGGCCTATGTGCTGGCCTATGTGCAGGGACTGATGGCAGATGAGACAACAGACCAGGCGGACGATGCCTACTGTGAGCAGCTCCTGAAAAACTACCAGGAGAATCCTGACCCGCACAAGCATGATGCGGTTCCGCTGGAAGAGCTTGCACAGGAACTGGGGATCGCACTATGAAGTATCACATCGTAGTGGAAAAGTGGGCGGCAAAGTTTATTCGCAAACAACAGCCTGCACAGCAAAAGCGAATCATGCAGGCACTTGCACAGCTTCCATTTGCAGGGGATATCAAGCCGATGGCGGGTTCAGAAGGATTCTACCGACTGCGTGTCGGTGACTACCGCATTCTGTATACCGTGGAAGAAGAAATCATCACAGTCCGTGTGACCGATGCGGGAAATCGCGGCGATATTTACAAGTAAGAAAAGCAAAAGGACTGTCACCCATTTGAGTGGCAGTCCTTTTTGTGTGCAGCAAATGCAGCAATGTTCAGAACGTCAGATCGACTTTTTCCTGTGCGCGGTACTGCAAGGCTTCCAGCACGGAATCTTCGTCGAGGAGCTGCTTTCCGGCCAGGTCGGCGACGGTGCGGGCCACCCGGAGGATGCGGTCATGGGCGCGGGCAGAGAGGCCCAGCGCGTCGTAAGAAGCGCGGAGGAGCTGCTCGGCACCGGGGGTCATCCGGCAGATCCGGCGCACCTGCCCGGCCGTGAGCTGGGCGTTGCAGCGGACGCCCTCGAAGCCGGGGGCGGCATAACGCCGGGATTGGATCTGGCGGGCCTTCAGCACCTGCTGGCGCAGCGCGGCACTGCTCTCGGCAGGGGAGGAGGCGTGAAGCTCATCGAAGGCGACGGGGTCCATCTCGACGCAGAGGTCGATGCGGTCGAGCAGCGGGCCGGACACCCGGCTGCGGTACTGCCGCACCGCGCTGGGCGAGCAGGTGCAGGCGCGGGTGGCCCGGATATTCAGGTCGTTCTTCCAATACGGCATAAATTTCTTTATCGGAAGTATTCTTTTTTAAATATAGTAATAAGGTGGAGTCCACCACAATAAACGAGGTGTCGGCTTGGGTGGTAGAACATTCTTTCGTTTCCAACTTCTGTCGTTGCTGAATGCAAGTGGTTGAAAGAAGGCAAAAGGATATCAAAAATACAATACCGCTTCTCATAGGCAAAAACAATTTGTGAAAACAAAGGTATTTCGAAAACATACAATATTCGTAAGATGCTTGGCATCTGCTGTTATTATTATAGTCATCTATATTCCACGCTGATTACATCGGAAGAATCACGAACAGCTTCTTTGATGTCTGCCAGCCGGAATTCGGTCATGAGCATAATTTTCTGTTTTTTATCGGTTAATTCCACCTCATAGAAGAACCTGTATCTGCCCGGTCGGTTGGGCAGAACATTCGGGTTAAGGTCAGCTTTAAACAGAAATCGTTTGCCAGGTTTGATGATATAGCCAACGCAGTGGAAGTTTGTATTTATGGGAAGAGTTCGCCAGACTCCATGCTGGTTTTCATAAGTAATCCGGTATGGGTCTCCACACCCTATCTCGTGCTCGCTCTGGTTGAATAAAACAAAAGTGGCGGTATGAGCCGTGTATGGGTATGCAGAGAATTCAGGATATAAATGGATGCCCAAAGTGTCGGAAGTGTATCGTTGATTGTTGGGTGTTGGTTCTATGGGTCCTTCAAAACGGATAGCGGGTGAGTCCATGACCTTCTTACGGAAAACGGCTCTGGCTTCCGGAGAGTTTAGACATAAATTTACAACAAGATGATTACCTTTTATGCCCGATCCAGATATATTGCCGTCTAATCGAGTGCCCTCTATTTCTGAACGCGCATATCGTTTTCGCAGTTCATTCTGTATCTTTTGCAGTTCTTGCTCTGTAAACACAGAATCCTTTACACTCTGAGTAGCTACAGGAAGATGGCAGATCGTGTCTTG
>OGXX01004892.1_pt1 | contig 10035 bp, 9 predicted proteins | sample 1576301 | NCBI WGS metagenome assembly OGXX01 (sample SAMEA3541469, study PRJEB24748) | human gut metagenome | biome: human gut; feature: human-associated habitat; material: faeces | place: China | collected 2012 | reverse complement strand
GATTTATTTAAGTAATTTAATACCAAGCTAATAATATAATTTATTAGTATAACGAATAAAGACTTACCAACTTTTTATAAGTTGAATTTATATTCTAATCTATATAATAAATTAATTTATATAGTTAATATATATGTGATGTGGTAGATTTTATTATAACTCGTTCTAGAGGTGGGTTAGAGATTAATCCAAACAACTTAGGAGTATCAACAATTACGAAAAATCGGCGTGGAGAAACAAACGTAACTGATTATAATATTCGTCTTCAAAATGGTAGATTTAGAAGTTTACCGAAGAAGGTGTATGACGACATAAAGATTATTAGAGAAAAAAGATGCTTTTCTGAGGCAGACATAGATTTAATGATTAATAATTATAATATTCAATATAATCAAGCTCAACAAAGTATATACAAACATGGAAGTGGGCCACAACAAGGAAACAATATTAATGTACAACAAACTGTTTCTGGACCAACTCCATTTAATAGACCTTAAAATGAGTTTTTGCGTTTAGGAGAAGGTTAAAACTTAATATATGAAAGAACATTAGAAAAATTTATAAATAAAATTATAAGTTAGTCTAGTGTTCTTTTTATTTAGATTTCATAAGAATAGGGAAAAAGTAAGATTAGTAAAGGTTGCAAACTTTATTGACCTGAAATTTCCCTTTAGTAAAATTCTTATGAGGTTTATAATTATTTTAAATATTTTTAATTATGAAATCTAAACCAATAGAAGGTATAAAATCTACCGAAAATCTAGGAATGAAGTATAGTAGTTATCTAGATAAAAAAGATTTTAATGAGATGATTTTAGAAGGGAGAACTGAAGATGAGTACCTAGAGGATTACTGTATGATTATTGATTATGCTCTCTTACGAGGATTGAAACGGGAAAGGATTGATTTTTATACAGAAAAACATCATATTTTACCTAGATGTATGTTAGGTGAAGATGAAAACTATAATTACGTACTTCTTTCTGCTTTAGAACATATAATAGCACACATTTTATTATATAGAATTCAATCAGATAATAATAAAATATTATCTGCTCTATTTTGTATGATTAATGTAAATTCAGAATATACATCTGAGCGAAAATTAGTAATAAAGAAATATAATATTACCCTTTCTGCTGAGTTAAGAGAAAAATATATACGTTCTATCTCATATCCTGTTGTTTGTCATGATTTAAATAATAAAGTTTATAGAGTATATAGTAGTATTTCAGAAACTGAAATAGATGGTTTTAATCACACTTCTGTTAGTAGTACTATAAAAGGAGATTACAATACTTCTAGAGGATATAAATTTTCTTTATTAGAAGATTTTAAAATTAATTATCCAGAAAAATTAAATGAATTTTATTTATTAAAAGATCTACCGAAATTAAATTTAACACCTTTAGAAAGAAATACTGTACTAGAATATAATGATTCCGGAACAAAGATAGTATGTTTCGATAAAAATTTCAATGTTTGTAAAATATATAATACAGTATCTTCTATTAAAATAGATGGATTTAATCCAGAGTATCTTAGAAGGAGTATAGAGAATAAAACATTATATGGAGAATATTACTGGATGTATTACAACGATGCTATTAATTTATATTCGAATAATATTCAAAAATTTTATGAAAAAGGAGCAATTTCTAATATAATAAAATATATTCCTAGAGAAACTAAGAGAAGTAAAAAGATTATTTGTCATGATAAAGACTATTTAATATATAAAATCTATGATTCAGTAAAAGATGTTATAAAAGATGGATTTTCTGAATCTTCAGTATCTGCTGCAGTAAATCGTAATAAAACAAGGACATCTTATTCTGCTATAGGTAAATACTTTGATTATTATTGGACTAGCCTAGATGAATGGGAATATCCAGATAAATTAGATGAATACTATCTTAATAAAGAAACAAATAATTTACCAAAGTTAGTTGTTAAGTTATTTAGAAATGAAATAATAAGAACTAATCGGAATCATGAGATTATAAAAATATATAAAAGTATTGGAAATGTTAGAGAAGATGGGTTATTTCACCAGAATGTATGGAGAATCTTAAATAAAGATAAAAAATTAAATACTGAATCCTTATATAATAATTCATATTGGTTTAAATTTTCAGACTTTAAAGAAAAATATTCTGATAAACTTGAAGAATATTACAAACAACAAGAGCAAAAATAAATTTCATTTCTTCTATTAACTCCAATTGGTTAATAGGCAATAAATTTAATAAATTCATAATAAAATTAATCCCAACCTCCTGTAGTGATTATAGTGGGTTGGGCTCTTTTTTCTCCTCCAAATCAATAAAAAGGGTGATTTCTAAGGGTGATTTTCTTATATATGAGTAAAAATTTAAAATAAAATTAATAAAATGAAAGTAATTCAATCTAAAGTATTGGTCATAGTAGATAAAAAAGATACTATGACTCAAAAGATAGGAAATTTTGTTGTTCCTGCGAGTGAATGTGAAAAAGCTGAGGTTATTGGAGTAGGTGAAGAAGTTAGCGAGGGAGTATTAAAACCTGGTGATACTATCTTGATTTATCCAAACACAGGAAAATCATTTACTCAAGATGGAACAGAATATCGTGTTATAACTTTAAATGAAATTATTGTAGTACTTTAATTAAAACGAAACATGTCAGAAGGAAAAATTATTAATCACGGCTTTGAAACTCAGGCCGAAATTATTGAAGGTGTAAAAAAATCAGTAGAGGCAATTAAGAAAACACTCGGCCCGTCAGGTAAAGCCGTGTGTATTTCAGGATTTACAGGTCCAGAGGTGTCAAGAGATGGAGCTACTGTTGCTAAGTCGATTTCATTTAAGAATCAACTTCAGAATACAGGAGCTATCTTTGTAAAAAATGCTGCCGCTCAAACAGAAAGATTAGCAGGTGACGGTACAAGTTCAACTTCACTATTAATCAAAGAAATGTGTGAAAAAGGACAAAAAGCATTACGAACTGGAGCTAATGTAAATGAGGTGAAATCTGGTATGCTTAAGGCCGGAAAATGGATGGCTGAGTATATCAAAAATAATTCAATTCCAGTAAATGATGATATGGAAAAGATCAGAAAGGTGGCAACTATTTCAGCCAATAATGATCCGGCCATTGGAAATCTGGTAGTTGAATGTATGGAGAAAGTTGGAATGCTTGGTATTATTACAGCTGATTTCTCTAGTGGTCTTGAAACTACTATTGATGTAACTACTGGAATGAAACTCGATCGTGGTTGGGCTTCTCCACAGTATGTTACAAATCCTACTGATGGAACTTGTGTAATGGAAGATCCTTATGTAATTGTAGTAGGAGAAAGATTATCTAGTGTACAGCAAATTCTTCCGTTAATGGAACAGCTTGTACCTACTGGACGCCCATTCTTATTTATAGTAGATGATATTGATGAAGTAGTAAATACAACTCTTGTTATGAATACTCTTCAAGGTGCAATTAGATGTTGTGTTGTAAAAGGTATTGATTTCGGAGATTCAAGGAAAAATATTATGGCAGATATTTCAATTTTAACTGGCGGTAAATATATTTCTCCTGAGAACGGATTATCAGTCACACAAGCAACAAAAGAGGATCTTGGAGTAGCTAAGAAAGTTGTAATTTCTAGAGATTCATGTATTATCTATGAAGGTGGTGGTGATTCTAAAGAGATTGCTGAAAGGGTAGAAATTCTTAGCACCAAACTTACAGATCCTGGAATATCAGATTATGATAAAACTAAATTTGCGAAACGAGTAGCAAATCTTAGTGGAGGTATTGCAGTAGTGAGAGCTGGAGGAGCTTCTGAAACTGAAAAACAGAACCTTAAACAAACTATTGAAGATTCTATTCTAGCATCTAAAAGTGCTATTGCTGAAGGATGTTCTTTAGGAAGTGGTTATATCTATTACAAAGGATCATTAGAAGTGAAGAAAGATAAGACATTCTGGAAATCTTTAGTTGGAGATGAAGTAGAGGGTGCAGAAATTGTATTCTCAAGTCTTCCAGTAATTCTTAAAACAATTGCAGACAATTCAGGAGTTTCTGGAGAAGTAGTTCTAGAAAAGGTTAAATCATCTAAACCAGGAATTGGATATAATGCTAAGACTCGAAAGTATGGTAGTTTACTTGAAGAAGGAATTCTAGATAGTTCTAAATCTCTTCGAGTAGCTCTTGAAAATTCTATTTCAGCAGCATCAATGATTCTCTTAATTGATTGTACAATTATCGATGATAATATTTCCGAAACTAAAATAGAAGGTTAATAAATAATAATATACTACACCTCATCCTGGTTTTGATATTTTATCCCAGGGTGGGGTTTCATTATTTTATGACAAAGATAATAATTAGTAATACCAATTCAGTTTCAATTGGATTTAGTGACGAATGGTTATATATGTCTTTAGCAGATGGTAGATATCAAGGTTATATATCTAGATTAGCATATCTTTATTGAGAAAAATATAGATCAGATACCTCAAAACTTCCAAATTTTGAGAAAATTTTAAAATTAATTAATTCTCAGGATTCTTTAAGAGGTTATAGGTTTGAAGCTAAAAGAGAGAAATTATTTTATACAATTACTCATGGAGATAATTATAAAAGAATTGGAGTGGAATTTGTTAATAAATTTTTAAAAAGTGATTTATACAACTTTAATGGAATTTCTTCTGAATCTGAGATATATTACTATAGAACAATTCAAGGAGCTTATGAATTAACCGATAAAATTTCTATAAGTTTTCCTGATTTTATAGAAAATATATTATCAAAAACAAAAGATGATATGATCGATCGTTTTGGAGTGAGTTATATTATAAATTATATGCTTAATACGCAGCCGAGAAAGCTTGATTTTCTAATTAATGAGGTTAAATAAAATAAAAAAATTATGAAAAAAGAAGATGATAATGACTTTCCTCTCTATGATGGGGAGGAAGGAAATATTAATTTTGACGAACAAGAAGATGATTTCGATTTTGAACCGGAAGATTTACCAGATTGTCCTCTTACTGATTTAGTTATTAGTAATATGATGATGTCTAAACCTTTCGGAATACACTGGGATTATGATAAAATGAAAGAATTTTTAGTAAAACTTGGATATAAGATAATTACTAGATATTCTGATCGTCGAGAAGTTGAATATGAAGTTGCAATAAAACCTAATTCATCTTTTATACCAGAAGATGACTTTAGTAATATTAAAGAAATGTTTGACTCAGAAGTCCAAGATATAATGATTGGATGGCTATTAAAAAATAAATAAACTTATGTGCGTTACAAATAATATTACAGAAAAATCATTAGAAAAATGGAAAGACCTTATTCTTGCATGTAAAAACTATTATATTGATTCAGTACCTACCGGAATGGATGATGCTGTATATGATATGTTAGAAGCTAGAGCAGCGCAAGAAGATGGATTTTTTGTCAGAGATTATGTTTATCAAACATACTTAAAAGGAACTAAGACAAAAAATTCTTATATAGAAAAAATTAAAAAGACATTGTGGCTGCATACTCTCCCAGCTGAGGAAGAAAATACACTCGAAGAATTTGCATGGGCATTTGGTGAGGATACTGTAAATGAGATTGAAAAACGGGTTCATCAGGTCATTTCCCATTTACATCACTGGCCAGAACTCGAAGCAATCTCAGAAAGTGGTCTCGCAAGACAGATGAGGGCATGGCATAATCTCGGAGTTATTGATGAGGATGAGGTACTTCGGAGGATGGAGCTTCATTTGGATGAACTCTCAGCAAATCTTGAAGAAGACAAGAACAAACAGCTTATCTTCCAAATGATTGAAAAACGCCGCCAGCATCTCGAAATGGAATTAAAACAGGAAAATCCAGAAATCTGGCAGAAGTTAGTAGAAAGCCGCAAACATTTAGAAAGAAGACTCGAAAAACAGAATCCAGAAGCAGCAAAAAGGTTACATGAATTGGAAGAAAAATTTCTGGGTTAGTTAGACAAACAGACGAAAATCGAAGCAACATCTCTGTGGCTGTAGTCGCAGCGAGAGGAAGTCGTAGATTGGGTGAGATGCTGCTTCGATTTTCTGTCTTTGGCTACATTGAAATCAGAAATTTTTTTATAATTTATGGGGAAGAAGTGGGGAGGGACAGGAGAGGATTAATTTGCTGGGGAGAATGGAAATGCACCACAGGGAGGGGCTTCTGCTACAATTCGAAGTGACAGATTACGAGGAAGAAAAACCATCTCAGTTATAAAGAAATATATCCATAAAAAATATTTTGATAATATTTTTATAAATTAAAAAAATATAAGGTCATTTTGAAAAATGATATAGAGAAAAGAAAAAGAATGTTTAAGAAAAATTAATAATATTCTTTTTCTTTTTTAGTGTATAATAAAAATATTAGAGAAGATTTTAAGAGAGAATAAGATGTAGAGAAGTAAATTAACAGGAGGATGAAAAATGTCAGATTCTATATGGAGTGATGGTGGTAGAATACAGATGCCTCAATATGAAAAGCTGACTCGTATCAAAAAAGTAGATGTCACGATTGTCGGAGGAGGATTATGTGGTCTTCTATGTGCGTATTTCTTAAAGGAGGCGGGAGTGGAATGTCTGCTTCTTGAGGGAAGAAGGATAGGCAGTGGAACTGTGAGACATGCGATGGCACAGGTTACGTCGCAGCATGGCCTTATATACAGCAGATTGCTGGAAACTTTGGGGGAAGAGAAGGCCCGTATGTACTTTGAAGCGAATGAACTCGCATTGCGTAAGTATCGGGAATTGGCAGCATCTATAGATTGTGATTTTGAGGAGAGAAGTTCCTATATTTATTCAAGAACAGACAAAGAATGCATTGAGAGGGAAGTGCGTGCAGCCAGTCTTCTTGGTATGAAAGCAGAATTTTGTGAGACACCGGAGCTTCCATTTGATACGGCGGGAGCAGTACGTTTTCCGAATCAGGCGCAGATGAATCCTGTAAAGTTTTTATATGGTCTGGTAAAAGATATTGAGAAGTCAGATAAGGTAACTATTTTTGAAGAAATGCCTGTAGATGATTGGATAAATGGAACAACATGGAGCGGACTCTATATAACAATTCCGAAAAATATCATTTGTGCAACACATTTTCCATTTTATAAGAAAGCAGGAGGATATAATAATAAGCTATATCAGAATCGTTCCTATATCATGGCCCTTGATCATGTGCCGGAGCTTCATGGAATGTATGCAGATGCGTCTGATAACGGACTGGCATTGCGAGGATATAAAGATATGATTTTTGTAGGAGGAGCTACCCACAGAGTAGGGCAGGAAGAACGTGATTGGAATGAATTCAGAGAGAAGATTTTATCGTATTATCCAGAGGCAATAGAGCGGGAGCATTGGGAAGTAGAAGATTGTGTGAGTTTGGATGGAATTCCGTATATCGGACCATATTCAGATAAGACCCCGAACATGTATGTTGCTACAGGGTTTAATGGATGGGGAATGACTTCCGCAATGACAGCAGCCATGTTGCTAACTGATGCTATCATAAATGGACAAAAAACAAATGGGGCTACAGAATCTTATCCATGGGGAGAAGTTTTCTATCCGGAAAGAAAGATTGTGCGTTCACAATATTTTGCGAATGTAAAAGAAAATGTAAGAGAGAATATAAAGAGTTTTTTGACCAGAAAAAGTAAAATAAATGATTGACAAATATTTTTAATAGTGCTACCATACACTCGAAACAAGGAAAAGCGATGAGGGAAACGAGTAATATAATCGAAATCATACAGAGAGAGTAACAGTTGCTGAGAGTTATTTATGAGGAAGTATATGAAAACCATTCCTGAGCTGCGATGCGAAAAAGAAATATTTTAAAAGAACTATACAAATTATATAAAGATGTTTCAAGAGAAGCATTCTGATGAATGTTAAGATATTTCACAAGTGTTGCCGTATGCCTGCGTTAAGGGATAGGATTTAATTTAGAGAATCTGAAGTGAAATTATAAGGTGGAACCGTGTATTTAATGCACCCTTAGATTATAGCTATGCTGTAATCTGTGGGTGCTTTTTTGATATAAATTAAAAGTAAGACATGTAGACTTTTTAATCAAATATGTTTTAGTTGTAAGCTGCAGCGGTCTATATTTATTACTATTAACGTTCCCAAATCAGATTCATTCTTATTTTGGAGGTAAAAAGAAATGAAAGTTCTCGAAAAAAATGGACAGGTAATCGAAGGTAATTTTGAAGAAAAAGAAGTAAAAGAAGCGTTTTGGCACACAAGCGCCCATGTATTGGCACAGGCAGTAAAGAGATTATATCCAGATACGAAATGTGCGATCGGACCAGCAATCGATAATGGATTTTACTATGATTTTGATTTCTCTTTCCCATTTACAGAGGAAAATCTTGCAGCAATCGAAAAAGAAATGAAGAAGATTGTAAAGCAGTCTCTGCCACTAGAAGTATTTGAGGTTACAAAAGAAAAAGCCTTAGATTACATGAAAGAAAGACAGGAAGATTACAAAGTAGAAATGATTGAGGAACTTCCAGAAGAAGAGACAATCACATTTTATAAACAGGGTGACTACGAAGAATTCTGTGCAGGCCCTCATGTATCCAATACTTGCGTAATCAAGGCAATTAAGCTCCTTTCTACAGCAGGTGCGTACTGGCGCGGCGATGAAAAGAACAAAATGCTTACAAGAATTTATGGAATTTCTTTCCCAAAAGCTGCTGAGTTAAAAGATTATCTGAATATGCTCGAAGAGGCAAAGAAGAGAGATCACAGAAAGCTTGGAAAAGAACTTGGATTATTTACCATCATGGAAGAAGGTCCGGGATTCCCATTCTTCTTACCAAAGGGAATGATTCTGAAAAATACTCTGATTGATTACTGGAGAAAGATGCATACAAGAGAAGGATACGAAGAAATCTCCACACCAATCCTTTTAAACAGACAGCTTTGGGAAACATCAGGACACTGGGATCATTACAGAGAAAATATGTACACAACAGTAATTGACGACATGGATTTTGCTGTAAAACCAATGAACTGTCCAGGTGGAATGCTTGTTTATAAGATGGAGCCTCGTTCTTACAAAGAACTTCCACTTCGTCTTGGGGAACTTGGCCTTGTGCACCGTCACGAAAAGTCCGGACAGCTTCATGGACTGATGCGTGTAAGATGCTTTACACAGGACGATGCCCATATCTTTATGACAGAGGCGCAGATTGAAAATGAAATCCAGAAAGTCGTAAAATTGATTGATGAAGTATATAAGAAATTTGGATTTACTTATCATGTAGAATTATCCACTCGTCCAGATGATAGCATGGGAACAGAAGAAGAGTGGGAAGTAGCAACAAATGCATTGGAAAATGCAATCAAAGCCATGAATATTCCTTACGAAGTAAATGAGGGAGACGGCGCATTCTATGGTCCAAAACTTGACTTCCATTTACAGGATTCTATCGGAAGAACATGGCAGTGCGGAACAATCCAGCTTGACTTCCAGCTTCCACAGAGATTTGAGGCAGAATATATTGGAGCAGACGGAGAAAAACATCGTCCAATCATGATTCACCGTGTTGTATTTGGTTCTATTGAGCGATTTATCGGAATCTTAATTGAACATTATGCAGGAAAGTTCCCAACATGGTTAGCACCGGTACAGGCAAAAGTTCTTCCTGTATCCGACAAATTTGCAGATTACGCAAAACAGGTTGCTGAAGCACTCAAAGCAAGCGGCGTTCGTGTAGAAGTCGATGACCGCGACGAGAAACTTGGCTATAAAATCAGACAGGCACAGCTCCAGAAAGTTCCTTATATGCTTATTCTCGGAGAAAAAGAGCAGAGCGCAGGAACGGTTTCTGTTCGTAAGAGAGATCTTATTGATGAGAATGACAGCCCAGAACTTGGCGCAATGAGCGTGGAGGAATTTGCCGCAATTATCAAAGAAGAATCTCAGTATTAAATTATTATTTAATTCATTAGACAAACTACAGACGAAGCCATTGCCCCCAATAAGGCATAT
>OGXX01004883.1_pt1 | contig 10046 bp, 7 predicted proteins | sample 1576301 | NCBI WGS metagenome assembly OGXX01 (sample SAMEA3541469, study PRJEB24748) | human gut metagenome | biome: human gut; feature: human-associated habitat; material: faeces | place: China | collected 2012 | reverse complement strand
TACAAATGGACCAAAGGAGATATCTTCCGCCACTTCGGCGTTTCCCAAGAAGACGGGCATATCACGCATACCCAGCAAATTGCGGGCGGCCATGTTTTCCTGAAAAAGAACCCGCTCACGGAAAGCCTGATCCGGGATTGGCTCCATGTCTTTTACGACCATCTGCATCTTGCGGACAACACTCCTTCCGCCTCCCCCAACCTGCCGGGTTTTGTGGAAAACCGGTATGACCAGAGCATCTTCTCCATCCTATGCAAACTGAGGGGCATTACTACCCTCGATGGATCGGAAACCTATGCGGAAAACTGGGAACAGCTCTCCTTGTTTCCATTCCAGGACAGACGGGACATGGGAATCCCACGGGCCGGGAAAAAGGGATGGCTGGAAAAATGCAGGCAGCTCCTTCTTTCTTCCAAAAGAAACGGATTAGGAATCCGGTAAAGCTTCCCCATTCGGAACAACCGGGCTGCACGACGTTTCCAAACGGGGCAATCTGACGCACCATGAACTATTTTCCCGTCCTTTTCCACAGCTTCATCCCGAGAATTCCTTTCCCCTTCGGCTGCCGTTTCCGGAATGTAATGACGGTTATTTGGACAAGTTCTTTTCATTTGATCAGGAATGTTTTGCCTTCATGAAAGCAAACATCCCTCCATTCCAAAACTCCGCACCCGCACTATCCTCCGCCGACATTCTCCCACCCCTATTCACAGTTATGCCGTCACCGGAATCCGGCTTTCCCCCATTCATACCGGAATGAAAATAAAAAGGCCGTCATGCTGGGAACAGCCTGCCGCAGTTCATGGAATACTGGCAACCTGGATTTCCCTAAAACGTTTTTCTTTCAAATTTGTAGGCTTGACGGCGGATTCCTAATCCTCATACTTTCCTATGTGGCTTCTCCTCAATGCCGAACAATATTTCAAGTCTCCCATAGCGTCTCGGCCAGCTCCGCCCCTTACCGGTTGAGCGACGCTCTGAACCGGCATATTCCCGGCCTGAAATCCACCCTGCTGCTCCGGAGGCGCAAAAAAATTGACGGCCTGGAAATCCACAGGACACCCGCCAGAAGGGCTACGGACGCCTTGCGACGCCATCTGGCCCATGGATTTGACATTCTGCTGCCGGAAAGAAGAAAAGACCTGCCTTTCTCCCTGAACGTGCTGGGCATGGGATTTGACACGGCCCAAATGGAAAAAGCCGATGTGGTGCATCTGCACTGGATAGGCGGCAGAACCGTGGATTTCTCGCAGCTGCGCCATATCCGCCGTCCATTGGTCTATACCCTGCACGACATGTTTGCCTGCACCGCGGGATGTCACTGCACCATGGACTGCAGCCTGTTCCAAGACGAATGCCGCGGCAACTGCCCCCAGCTTGGCGCTCCCCGCCTCTTCCGCAACATTCCAGCGTGGCTGTTTTCCCGCAAACGCCGCGCCTTCGGCCGCATCCCGTCCCTTACCCTCGTAACTCCCTCCCTCTGGTTAAAAAGGGAAGTGGAAAGAAGCTGCATGTTCCCTGGAAGAAAAATCGTACAGATTTACAATCCTGTGGACACGGACCTTTTCCGTCCGGCGGAAGACCGGAATGCCATCCGGGCCGGCCTGGGCATCCCGCCCGGAGCGTTCGTCATCGCCTGCGGCGCAACCGGCCTGTTCAATCCGGTCAAAGGCGGCCATTTCATCCCCCTGGTGCTGGAGGAACTATATCGGCGCGGGCACCGGAATCTTCATCTCCTGCTCTTCGGCAACCAGGAAAAAAGCGTGGACTACCCCTTCCCCAGCACAAGCGCCGGATTCATTACGGACATGAACAAGCTGGCCGGGCTTTACAGCGCGGCGGACATTTTCCTGAACCCCACGCTTCAGGATGTCCTTTCCAACGTAGCGCTGGAATCCATGGCCTGCAAAACCCCTTCCGTTACCTTCCGGACGGGAGGAGTTCCGGAAGCGGTTCTGGACGGAAGGACGGGGCTGGTCGCTCCGCAGGGAGACCTGAACCAAATGGCCGCCCACTGCGAACGGCTCATCCAGGACGGAAAACTCCTGCAAACCCTGGCGGAGGAAGGCCGTCGGCACGCGGAACAAACATTCTCCTACCCCGTCATTGCCGCACGGCACGCCGCCCTGTATGAGGAAACGCTCCGGGAATACCGTTACGAAGAGTGAAAACGGCCGGCGTTCAACCGCCGGACTGCCTGTTCCAGTACATCAGGACGTATCTTCCTTTGTCATTGACAAGAAAAAGACGCCTCATACACTCTGCACCGTTTCAACCCTTCTCTCCCCATGAAAACGCTTAAAATCTCCTTTTTACAGTCCACTCCGGATTTCGGCAGGGAAGGAATGCTTCAGCTTCTGAAAAGCCGGTATCATGTGGTGGAAGACGATTCCGATTTTGATTACCTGGTCGCCACCCCCTGGTTTTACGTCACCCGGGAGGCTTTTTACGATTTTCTGGAACGGGCCCCCGGCCATATCACCGTCATGTACGGCTGTCATGAAGCCATTGCACCGGATTTCATGCTGTTTGACTATTACATCGGGCTCGATACGGTGCCCGGAAGCGACCGCACTGTCAAACTTCCCTACCTTCGCCACCATTTGCAGGAAGTGCACGGCGGTAAGGAAGGCCTGGATGCCCATGCTCTCCTGGCCTCCAAAACGGGTTTCTGCAACTTCATTTACGCCAACCGCAAATCCCATCCCAACAGGGATGCCATGTTCTACAAACTCTCCGCTTTCCGGTTCGTCAATTCTCTGGGGCCCCATCTTAACAACACCCCGGGCGACGGCCACCGGGCGGAAGACTGGTACGCATCCTCCATCAGAATGAAAAAGCCGTATAAATTCTCCATTGCCTTTGAAAATGCATGGTACCCCGGCTACACCAGTGAAAAAATCGTCACCAGCATGCTTGCGGGCACCATTCCCATTTACTGGGGAAATCCGGACATCAGCCGGGAATTCAATTCCGCCTCATTCATCAACTGCCACGACTTCCCAACCCTGGACGACGCCGCGGCCTATGTGCAAAAAGTGGACGAAGACGATAGCCTGTGGTGTGAAATCATGTCGCGCCCCTGGAAAACCCCGGAACAGGAAGCCCGCTTTCTGGAAGAAACGGAAAGGGAAACAGCCAAGCTTTACAAAATATTCGACCAATCTCCGGAAGAAGCGCGCCGCAAAGGTGACGGAACATGGGTATCCTACTACCAGCGCTTTTTAAAACGCGGCCACAGGATGCAGCTGGCATGGCGGCGGCTGAAAAACCGCCTGCGCCGCTGACCGGAATTTCCGGGCAAATTCAACCCCATGCCGGTTTTCCTCCATCCGCCTTCCCCCACTCCCATCTACCCTCTCTCCGCTTCATGAGCAAATGCTTTTCTGAAACCTTTTGTTCACCTTCTCTACATCAAGCCGGAAGCGCCATCCACGGAACCTATTTCCCGCACATTGACGGCTTGCGCACCTTTGCCGTGCTGGCCGTCGTCCTGTACCATTTGCAGGAAGGGATCTGTCCGGGGGGCTATACAGGCGTGGACATCTTCTTTGTCATCTCCGGATATCTGATTGGCGGAGGCCTTATCCGCGGCCTGAAAGAGGGGACCTTCTCCCTGACTTCCTTTTACCTCCGGAGAATCAGACGCATCATGCCCGCCTACTTCTGTCTGATTGCGGTTGTGCTGGCCTTCGGCTGCGTCGTGCTGGACTGCGATGACCTGCGGACTCTGGGCCGGACGGTGAGATCCAGCGCCCTTTTCATCACCAACATTTATTTCAGCAGAACCACAGGGGATTACTTCAGCCCGGCGGCGGAAGAAAACCCTTTGCTGAACCTGTGGTCCCTGAGCGTGGAAGAGCAATTTTACCTGATGATTCCACTCACCCTGTGGCTGCTCTGGAAATTCAGGGAAAAAGCCGTCAAACCCGTTCTATGGGGGGCGCTGGGCCTCTCCTTCTTCGCCGCCGTCTGCCACATGGGGCATCTGGAACATAACAAGGCCTTCTACCTGCTTTACTGCCGCGCCTGGGAACTCCTGGCCGGCTGTCTTCTGGCCCTCGCCCCCGCCGCAGGACAAAACCGGGGCGCCGGATGGCTGCGGGCGGCGGGATGGGCCGGCATCCTGCTCCCATTTGCCTGCTATACGCCTTCCACTCCTTTTCCCGGATACACGGCCATCCCTTCCGTCGCGGGGGCGGCTTTGCTTATCCGTTACGGGAACCATGGCAGATCCGGGCGTATCCTCAGGCACCCGCTCAGCACAGGCATCGGCAAAATCTCCTACTCCCTGTACCTGTGGCATTGGCCGGTTATCGTGTACTGGACGTACATCTGTTTCGACGAATGCGCTCCCTGGGATTATGCGGGAATGTTCCTTCTCTCCCTTCTTCTGGGTTTCCTCTCCTGGAAATTCGTGGAAACTCCCTTCAGGACGACCGTCTCATGGCAAAATCCCCAAAAAGCGTTTCTGGCCACGGCAGCAGGGTGCCTCATGCTGGGACTTGCCGGCGAATGGCTCAAATGGACGGACGGCGCGCGGGATTACTGGCATGTAGCGGCCAACAACATGGAATTCCCTGAATACTGGAAAGGGCCGGCCTTCCCTCCCTCCTTCGGCATCACGCCTCCCGGCCGGGCGGTGGTGGAAAAGGGCAACGCCATTCAGCACCATCATCCGGAGCTGGGGGATGTGACGGATTACCCTTTTGTCCTGCTGGGAAAAAACGGGCAGGCCCCTTCCTTCCTGCTTATGGGAGACAGCCATGCCATGGCCAGTTCCCCCGGATTTGACGAGGCCGCCCGGCTTCTTCAGCGTTCGGGCCTGTTCTACCGCGCGCGCCTGTGTCCGCTGAGCGGCATTTCCAGCTCCGGAGACTCCTCTTCCCTAACGCTCCTGCGCCTGATGTACCCCCATTGGGAACACAATATGGAACTAATCCTGGACTGGCTGGAAAATACCCCCCAAGTACAGACCGTATTCATCCACAACCGCTGGATTGAACTGGTCAACGACCACCGGGATACGCGCCTGAAACAACTGGTTGCAGACGGCCTGCGCCACACCTGCGCGCGCCTTCGGAAAGCCGGCAAGCAAATCGTGCTGCTGGGCCCCGTTCCCGAATGGACTTTCGGCCCGCGCAAGCTCATGCGCCGCAATGCCCTGCTGAACGCCAACCGGACAGACCGCCTACTGGGCGGAGATTTCAACACGCGGCAGCGTCCGGTATTCGCCCTGTTGGAGCACATGGAATCCACAGGCCTGTGCCGCTTCATTCCCCTCCACGGCACCTTCCATAAAAATGGGCGGTGGCAGGCGGAAGACGGCGGCCAATTAATGTACTGCGACGATAACCATCTTTCCCCCTATGGGGCAAAAAAAATGGTCGGCGGCATCATCGACCAGCTTTTCCCGGGAATGGAAAGAACAGCAGCCAACTGACGGAAGTACCGCACGGAAAAACATCCAATCCTTTGACATTGACAAGGCATGCAGGCCCCCTACACTGGCGCCAGGCAGCAAAGCCTTCGCGATGGTCCCGGATAAAAGCCCGGAATATGGAGGCCATACCGCGCCCCCCTCTTCAACGCCTGTACTCCCATGACGGATTCCCCCCGCCCCACACGCATCAAGGTCATCAGAAAATCCATGAAGGCCTCTCCGGATCAAACGGAATCCCTGTTGTGGGGCGACTGCCTGTTCTGCACGGACGCCGCCATGACGGATTACGACTGGGTTCTGGTATACGACGAATTTCCCAGAACTCCCGTGGGCACCATCAGGAATGAAACGGAACCCCTTCTCTGCCCTCCGGACCAGACTATCCTGATTACGGTGGAGCCCCCTTCCATCAAAATCTACAGCAGGGCATACACCAGCCAATTCGGCACCGTTCTCACCACCCACTCCGCCCGGGACCTTCCGCACCCCGGGCACACCCTGGGCCGCGGATGTCTTGAATGGCTGTACATCAAGCCCATGCAGGAAATTCTGGACCAGAAGGAATTCCCGAAGACAAAAATGCTCTCCACCATCTGCTCCGCCAAGCAGCATACGCATACCATGCATAAAAAGCGCTATGATCTTACGCGTTACCTGGCGGACCGTCTGCCGGAACTGGACTGGTTCGGACACGGCATCCGGGAAATAGAAAATAAAACCGTCGCCATGGATGACTACAAATATCATCTATGCGTGGAAAACCATCTGGAACCCCATCATTGGACGGAAAAACTGTCTGATGCCTTTGTCGCCATGACCCTTCCCTTTTACGCCGGGGATCCGTTGGCAACGGAATGCTTCCCGCAGGAAAGCTTCATCCCCATCCCGCTGGACAACCCGCAAAAAGCCCTTGAAATCATCCGCAAGGCCATGGAGGACGGAGAATATGAAAAACGGCTCCCCGCCATCCGTGAGGCAAGGCGCCTGGTGCTGGAAAAATACAACATGTTCGCTCAAACAGCGGCAGTCATTCACAACCACAGGGAAACGGGAACCATACGGCCCGGAGCCATGCTGAAAGGACGTCACGTCCTGCGGAAAAATCCGCTCAATGCCCTTCGGGAATTGGCAGACACCCTGGCCTATAAAATCAGATCGTTCGGCAGACGCGGAACCGGCCCCGGCGTGTAACCTGGATTCCGGGCGCGCGCCAACAGGAGGGAACAAATTCCCCCTGCCGGTAAAAAGAATGGGCGGCCAATATTCCGCCAACTGCCTTGCGGCAGACGGAACGGCCCAGCCCGGTCTGAAACCGATTCAAACCGGACGGGAAACAGGCCATTAAAACGGAAAAAACTTAATCCGCTTTGCGGGAAGCGTGCCTCTTGGCCCGTTCCTCCTCCCGCTGCTTCTTCAGGTCTTCCTTCATCTTGGCCTTCTCTTCGGAATCCAGCTTTCCATCCTTGTTAATATCATATTTTTCAAGGAGAGCGGCTTTCTTCTCCGCAGAAGTCATTCTCTTGGGAGCGTCTTCCTCCGCCATGGAAGGCATGGCGAACGCAACGGCCAGAACAATAAGCAAATACTTCATGATTAAATGGGGTTTTGAATAATCCTTTTCTACTCCCGCACGTGCCGGTTGTCTCTCTTTTTTTAGCAATACATGCAAATTACCCGGCCATGCCCCTTTTCCGCCGCATGAACTCCCACCGGTCAAGCCTTCCCGAACGGGAAAAACAGCGGAATCACCACGACCATGACCAGCCCCATAATCACCTGCAGGGGAACGCCCACTTTCACGTAATCCATGAACGTATATTTCCCCGCCGGCATGACCAGGGCATTGGGCGGCGTGGAAAAGGGAGAGGCAAAACACATGCTGGTGCCTACGGAAACCGCCAGCAGCAGCGGATAAGGGCTGATGCCCATACTCGCCGCGGATTGCAGGGCGATAGGCGCCAGAAGCACCGCCGTAGCCGTATTGCTGATAAACATGGTCAGCAGGGACGCCGTGAAATAGACGCCCGCCATCAGGGCAAACGGCCCGAATCCCCCCAGTCCGGCCACCAGCCCGTGGGAAATGGCCTCTGAGGCTCCCGTCTTCTCCAGCGCTACGGACATCGGCAGCATGGCGGCAATCAACACGATGCTCTCCCAGTTGATCGTCCGGTACGCCTCCTCCACATTGCGCAGACAGCCGCACAACACCATCAGGACGGCGGCAATCAATACCGCCGCCACAGCAGGCACCCAGTTGAACACCATGGCCGCAATCATCAGCAGCATAATGCCTGCGGCCAGGGGGGCCTTATGCGTCAGGGTCACCTTGGAGGCCTCCGCCAGAGGCTGGCCCACTACAACCCATTCAAAGGTTTTCTCACTCAGGCGCGCAATATCCGTCCAGGTTCCCTGAACCAGCAGCGTATCTCCGTACTGGAGCTTCACATCCTTCAAATTATGGAAAATGTAATGGTTGTCTCGCTGGATGGCCAGAATATTGACCCCGTACTTGGCGCGCAGCCCCGAAGATTTCACGGGCATGTTGATAAGGTCCGAGTTCCGCATGAGCAGCATTTCCGCAATGCCTATCTCGTCAAACTTCAATTTGCTTTTCAACAGGGAATCCGTATCTTCCGACGTCTTCCGGTTAATCATCTCCGCCCCATATTCCCGGGCAAAACGGGCCACGTCCTCAAACTCCCCCATGACATAAATGACGTCGCCCCGGGCCACCCTCGTATCTGAACCCGCCATGGTCTGGCTGACCGTCTGCAGGAAGGAATGCCGGCCGGAATGCCTGCGGCGCACCTCCACAATATTCACGCGGTAAAGGTCCGGTATCTGAAGATCATGCAGAGGATGTTCCGTCAGAGGGGAATCCTCCAGCACCCGGAGGCGGTAAAGATTATTAATAATCTGGTACTCGTCTATCAACTGGCTGAGGGATTTCCCCTTGGCCTCGTGTTCCGCCCTGTCGTCATGGCGTCCCAGAAACCTCCTGCTGAGGGGGATCAGCACCAGGATGCCCGTCACGATGCAGACAAGGCCGATGGGGGTGAACGCAAAAAAGCCCAGCCCCTCCATTCCGGCCTCCTGAAGCTGGTTGTTGACGACAAGGTTGGGGGGCGTGCCGATCAGCGTCAGCATGCCGCCCATACTGCTGGCAAATGCCATGGGCATGAGCAGACGGCTCGTCTGGATGCCTCCGTCCGCAGCCAGGCTCACCAGAATAGGCAGCATCAGCGCTACCGTCCCCGTATTGCTGACAAATGCGCCTATGCCGGCTGTAACAAGCATGGTCAGCACCAGCAGGCGCAACTCGCTCCTGCCGGCCAGTTTCATGATTCTGCCGCCCATCATCTTGGCCAGGCCCGTCCGGAAAATGGCGCCTCCCACCACGAAAAGCCCCACCATCATCACCACAATGGAATTGGAAAAGCCGGAAAGCGCCTGTTCCGGGCTCAAAATCCCGAACATAATCAGGCAGAGCAGGGAACACAGCGCGACAAGATCAGAACGAATCCTCCCCTGGACAAATAAAACGGCGGATACTCCCAGAATGAGAAGCGTGGTCAACATAGCAAAAACGGCAGGAGTGGAAAAATGGCAAGGGAGGATATCTAACATGACCGGCATGTCTTGTCGATAGGCTGAACAAGTCATTCACAAAACCATTTTCATAAATCTTCCAAGAAATAACATATATCAAAATCTTATAAATATCTCATAGGGCTCAGAATTTTTTTGTCATAAAGCATTTATTTTTATTATTTTACAACTTTTTTTTTGGGGGGGGGGGGTTTTAATAAAGCCCTAAACACCTACTTTTGTGGAAGAATATATTGTAAAATAGTATGATTTTCTATAATGATTTCCGCTTCAGCTTTTTGTCCTTTTTGCATTTTTGGCTTAGCTTTACCAATCAAAATCAAGGCTGTAAAATAATTACCATCTTTATTCTTACACAGTTCACTATCAATGCTATATAATGGTAATTTATATATCGGATTAACCCCTCCTTCCATACAAACTTGAGCACTCCTTGGTTCATCGAATAAATATAAATAGCGATAAGGAATGTATATTCTAAGTGTGTCAGGATGTACTGCTATACCTTGAGTTTCAATTGAAATCGGAAAATGCACAATAGAACAAATTAAAAGCAACCCCAATAATATTAAGGAAATAACAACTGTACTCAGCCGTACAATACGTGGTGGTATTTTACCTAAAAACTGTCGTGTATTTTCACTTCGCAATTCTATATTTTTATATTCCTTTTAATTTCCTAATTCCAATTGATTCTTAACTAAATTATAATAAGCACCACGCCTATATAATAAGGTATCATGTGTACCTTTTTCGATTACATTGCCGTGTTCAAGCACTATTATCTGATCGGCATTCTTTACGGTACTCAATCGATGTGCTACTACAACAACGGTTTTTCCTTTATAAAAATTATTGAGATTTTCAACGATTAAGCGTTCATTATTTGCATCCAACGAATTTGTAGCCTCATCCAAGAATATATATCGAGGATTACGATAGACAGCTCTTGCTATGAGAATCCTTTGTTTCTGTCCTTGACTCAATCCAACAC
>OGXX01004882.1_pt1 | contig 10050 bp, 10 predicted proteins | sample 1576301 | NCBI WGS metagenome assembly OGXX01 (sample SAMEA3541469, study PRJEB24748) | human gut metagenome | biome: human gut; feature: human-associated habitat; material: faeces | place: China | collected 2012 | reverse complement strand
CGCGCCTATGGCCAGCGCGATCCGCTTGTCGAGTATCGCGAAGAGGCGCACGCTATGTTTTCGGCGCTCACTTCTTCGATTTACGAAGACTTCTTACGCTTCTTGCTTCGTGCTCCGATCGTGGTTCAAGAGGTCACGCCAGTCGAGCAAACGCCGCTCGATGGTGCGGTGAGCTATTCCAATCCCGAAGAGAGCCTCAACTCGGGCGCAACGCAAGCACAGCGTGTTCGTCAGGCGGCTGTCCAGGCACAAGGGATGCCCGCGGAAAACCCCAAGGAATCCATGCCCGCGCGTAACGTTCCGGTGGAGAAGGACAAGAACGACCCCTTTGCAAACGTGGGTCGCAACGATCTGTGCCCCTGCGGTAGTGGCAAGAAATTCAAGAAATGTCACGGCGCTCATGCCTAAGTGCGTTATGGTGGTATCACACGAGATTGAATACATGAGGTTTTCTATCTATGATCACGCTTGATACAGCGCGCAAGCGCCTTGGTGATGCGCGCGGTTTTCTCCATATCGACGAACGTGAAAGCGAACTTGAAGAACTCGAGACCCAGATCGCTGCAGCAGATTTCTGGGACGATACCGATGTTGCCCAGCGTGTTTCGAAGCGCGCTTCCGATGTGCGCGATCTTCTCGCGCGCTACACCTCGGCGCAGACGTTGCTCGAAGATGCGCAGACCGCTTCCGAGCTCGCTCAAGAAGATGCGAGCTTCCAGGAAGAAGAGGATGCGTGCCTCGCGCGTCTTGAGGAGATGCTCGATTCGTTCGAGATCGAATCCTGGTTCGATGGTCCTTATGACGATTCTGGCGCGATCCTTACGATCCATCCTGGCAGTGGGGGATTAGAGGCTCAGGACTGGACCGAGATGCTCTACAAGATGTATTCCCATTATGCCGATAAGAAAGGCTGGAAGACGAGACTGCTCGATCTTGTTCCAGGGGAAGGGATCGGGCTCGATCGTGTGAGCATGCAGATCGAAGGTCGTCACGCCTATGGCATGTTGCGCAGCGAAACGGGCGTTCATCGCTTGGTCCGTATCTCGCCCACCGATGAGAAAAAGCGTCGCCATACCACGTTCGCTGCAGTCGAAGTGGTCCCGGTGCTCGAAGAGAACGACATCGAGATCGAGATCGATCCCAACGACGTGCGCGTTGATGTCTATCGTTCGAGTGGACCCGGTGGGCAGAGTGTGAACACGACCGATTCAGCGGTGCGCCTTACGCATATTCCCACGGGCATCGTGGTCACCTGCCAGAACGAGAAGAGCCAGCTGCAGAACAAGGAGGCCGCCTTCCGCGTGTTGCGCGCCAAGCTCTACGAGCTGGAGGAGCGCAAGCGGGCCGAGGAGCTGGACGAGCTGCGCGGCGAGCGCATGGATAACTCCTTCGGCAGCCAGATTCGCAACTACGTGCTCTTCCCGTACCAGCTCGTGAAGGATCTCCGAAGCGGCGTTGAGACGGGAAATGTGGACGCCGTCCTTTCCGGCGCCTTAGAACCTTTCGTCATCGGGTATCATACGTGGAGAGTAGCCAACTCCTAGCAGCGAACGGGAAAGGGAAGCTTATGGATACTGCCGCCTTGCAGCTGCCTGCCCGCAGGCTTTCCGGCGGGCAAAAGCGGCGGGTGGCGCTGCTGCGGGCGCTGTGGGCACCCAGCGACACCCTGCTATTGGACGAGCCCTTTACCGGCATGGACCCGGACACCTTGCAGCGGGCAGCGGCACTGCTGCGGCAGCGCTGCGCGGGCAAGCCGGTGCTGCTGGCTACCCACGATGAAAGCGCCATCCGCGCCCTTGGCTGGCGGGTGGTGGAACTGGAAAAGCTGGGGACAAGAGCCAAAGCCTGAGAGGGCTTACAGCAGCTGGGCAAGGATGCTGTTCTGAACAATAAGCCCGGCGGGGGTCAGGGCGAGGATGCGGCCGTCGAAGGTGGCGTACCCGGCGCGGACGCAGTTTTGCACAAAGGCCAGCTGTGCGGTGGAAAACTGCTTGCCGTATATGGCTTTGTAGGCTGCAAGGTCAAGCCCCTTGCGCAGCCGCAGCTGTAAGATCAGGTAGTCCTCTGCGCCGCAATTGCCGTCCATGATGGGCGCGGCGGCGTCCTGCAGAAAGGCGGCGGTGTCCGGTGCGTAGCAGAACCGCTTGCCGCCCATGCAGGAGTGCGCCGCAGGGCCAAGGCCAAGATAGTCGCCGCAGTCCCAGTAGATGAGGTTGTGCCTGCCCTCATAGCCCGGCTTTGCAAAGTTGGAGATCTCGTACTGGCGGTATCCGTGGTGTTCCAGCTGCTCCACGGTGTAAAGATAGAAATCGGCGGCTTCATCGCTGGTGGGCAGCCCCTCCGGCGGGTGCTTGCCGAAGGCAGAGTCCGGCTCTATCTTTAAAAGGTAGGCCGAGATGTGGGTCGCCCCGCCTTTTTCGATCAGTTCCAGTGTCTCGTCAAACTCGGCCTGCGTATAATGGGGCAGCGCCAGCATGATATCGCCGCTGATGTTCTCGAACCCGGCGCGCCGGGCGGCGGCAAAGGCTGCCCGCGCCTGCTTGGCGCTGTGGGGACGGCCAAGGGTGCGCAGCTGGGTGTCCCGGGCAGACTGCACCCCGAAGGAGATGCGGTTCACCCCCGCCGCCCGGAAGCCCCGCAGGCTCTCCTCGGTGACGGTCTCGGGGTTTGCTTCCATGGTGATCTCTGCACCGGGCACAGGCTCTGCTGCCCGGATGAGCCGCTCTGCCTGCGCCGGGGTGAGCAGGCTGGGCGTGCCGCCGCCGAAATAAACGGTATCCGGCCGCAGGGGCGCGTTTGGCGCAAAGCGGTGCAGCTCCCGCAGAAGCGCGTCCACATAAGCATCCGGCACGCCCCGCTCCCCGGGGTGGGAATAAAAATCGCAGTACCGGCATTTGGAAAAGCAGTAGGGAATATGCAGATAAAGTCCAAGGGACATACAATATCACAGCCTTTTTCATGAAACGTTCATTTCTATGCAGTATACTATATTCCGTAGACCGGAGCAAGAGAGAAATGCTCCGGCAGAATAGACTGGAGGAACCCAGATGAGTTACAACAATTACAACCGTGGCTATGCAGAGCCTACAATGACCTCGGCTGATTATATGACCCGCACCTACCGCTGGATGGCGCTGGGACTGCTGATCACCTTTGCGGCGGCGTTTGTCACCGCCACCACCCCGCTGTTCTATGTGGTCAACTCGCTGTACCTGCTGTTCACCATTGCCGAGCTGGCGCTGGTGTTCGTGCTGAGCGCCCGGGTGCAGAATATGTCCGTGGGCGCGGCAAGAGGAGTATTTTTAGGCTACGCCCTGCTCAACGGCATGGTGCTGAGCTATTATTTCCTTGCCTTTGATCTGGGCACGCTGGTGCTGGCCTTCCTTGCCACATCGCTGTATTTCGGCCTGATGGCAGTTTACGGCACCACCACCCACAAGGATCTGTCCGGCTGGGGTCCCAAGCTGATGATGGCGCTGTTTGCGCTGCTTATCACCGGTTTCGTCGGTGTGCTGTTCGGCATGGGCTTTATGAGCACGGTGCTGTATTCCGGCATCGGTCTGGTGGTGTTCATGCTGCTGACCGCCTACGACACCCAGAAGCTGAGCCAGATGTACTCCTACTACGCAGGGGACAGCGAGCTGGCGGAAAAGGCTTCCATCTACGGTGCACTGACGCTGTATCTGGACTTCATCAACATCTTCCTGTATGTGGTGCGTCTGCTGGGTCTGAACAGCCGCCGCCGCGACTAAGCGCAGAAAGAACTTTATGATCTGTAAATCAGCCAAGCCCGTGGGCTTGGCTGATTTATTTTTCGCTGTCTTTTTTATCCCTTTGTATAAACTGCCCGCCGCTGTCCCACACTAAACCCAGAAAAAGACCCCGTACACAAAACGGACAGATGGGAGTAACAAGCATGGAGCAGATCAAAAAATTTCTGCACGGCAAGGGCTTTGCTCTGCTGCTGACCGCAAGCCTGCTGGCTGCGGCTGCGGCGGGGGTGTGGGCGGTGCGCGCCCTGCGGGCAGAACTGCAAAAAAGTTTGGAGGGGTTGGACACCCCTGGCACCACCCAACAGACCACCCCGGAAACAGAACCGGACTGGGACGCACAGGAGGATACCACATGGCAGCAGCCCGTGACCGACGTTGCAAACAGCAAGGCAGATGTGCCGCAGCAGACGCCCTCTGGGGCATCCTCTGGTGCGCAGTCTGGCTCTGGTTCGCTGCGCGAACCCTCGGCACTGCAAGGCGCATCCTCGCCTGCCAGCAGTTCGGCGCAGCCTGCCGCCGCGCCCTCTATGCCGGGGCGCGTGCTCAACGCCTTCAGCGGCGATGAGCTGGTGTATAACAAGACCCTTGGGGACTGGCGCACCCACAACGGTGTGGACTATGCCTGCACGCAGGGCGCTGCGGTAGCGGCACCTGTGGCGGGCAAGGTGGTCTCTGCCGGGGCAGAGGGCAACTGGGGCACCGTGGTGGTGCTGGAAGATGCCGCTGGCCGCAGTTGGCGGCTGTGCGGTGTGGCTGACCCTGCCGTTAAGGCCGGGGACACCGTAGCCGCCGGGCAGAAGCTGGGCACGGTGGGCACGGTCGGCTGCGAATGCGCCGAGGAGAGCCACATCCATGTGGAGGTAAAGCAGGGCGAAAGCTACCTCGACCCGGCAAAGCTGCCGGAGTAAGCAAACCAAAAAAGGGGCTGCAATAGCGGCTCCTTTTTTGCTGCGTCAGGCGGTACGGCGCGTTTGCAGCAGCCAGAGAACCAGCGCCGAAAGCACCCCGGCTGCCAGCAGGACATCTGCCGGGTGCGCAGCCCAGTGCTGGAAGGCACTGCCATAGGCTGCCTGCCCGATGGGCTGGGTCAGGCAGGCCAGCACGGAGATGCAGGCGGTCGTCTTGCCCAGCTGTGCCTGCGGTACTAGCATTTGCAGCTGCGCAAAGAACCACACGTTGAACAGTGCCGCCACGGCCATAAACACGGCACCCAGCACCAGAATGCTGCCGAACTGGAGCGTGGGCACCCGGAGGGCAAGACCCAGCGCGGCGCACACGCCGCTGAGCGCCAGCAAAAGAGGTGTGCCGCTGCGGATGGGATGACGGACAAAGACGGTTCCGGCCAGCACGCCGCCCAGAATGCCGCCTGCGCTCAGCACCGCCTGCACAAGACCAAGGGAGGCATCACTTTTCTGCAAAGTCTGCACCACCAGCACCGGAACACCCACGGTGAGGGCAGGGACTTCCAGCAGGTTTACAGCCGCCATGGCGGCAGCTAGCCGCAGCACCGCAGCCTGCCCGGTGAGAAACCGCGCACTTTCCCGCAGGTCGGTCCACAGAGAACGGACGGAGAGCTTTGTGTCCCGGGGGACATCCTGTGGGATGCGCAGGCAGAGCTCCATCCCGGCGGAAAGTGCAAAGCAGCCGCCGCAGAGCGCCAGCAGACCACGGATGCCGAGGTGCTCCAGCAGAACAGCACCCAGCAGGGGACCGAGAAGCTCGTCCACGGTATCCACCAGCTGAATGACCGCGTTGCCGCGCAGCAGCTGGGTGCCGTTCAGCAGCAGGGGCAGACAGGCGCGTACTACAGGCTGGTAAAGCCCCTGAATGGCGTACAGACTGCCCAGCACGGTCAGGATCAGCGGAAGCAGGGGCAGATGCGGCAACCCGGCAGCGGCTGCCGCCGAAATACCGGCGGTTACCAGATCCAGCAGCGCCATCAGGCGGGCTTTACGGCAGCGGTCTGCCAGCGCGCCGCCGGTCAGCATTCCGGCCAGAGCAGGCAGCATAGCCAGCGCGGTGATGCCGCCGTACAGCGCAGCGGAACCGGTCTGCCGCAGCAGATACAGCGGCAGCGCAAACCGCAGGGCGGCATTGCCGAACAGGGAGATGATCTGCCCGAGGACGATGAGGAAAAAAGTGTTCATGGGAACCTCCTGTTTTTTTGCTTACAAACCGTTGGTCTGTATCTGCGTATAAAAAAGGGCGGAGCGTTCCGCCCGGAAAATTCAGTCTTTGACCGGTGTGCACAGCTGCACCAGCTGTGCAGCCTGTGCATCCGTCAAAAGATCCAGCCCAAGCGCATGGGTCATTTGCTGAAACACGAGGTTCCGCGCCCGCTGCTGGGCCGGCGTGGTGGGGCGCGTCTGGGGGGAAAGCCAGATGTCTGCCAGCACGAACAGAGCTTCCGCCAGCGCATTGGCATCGGCGGTGTGGATGGAGCCGTCCGCCATGCCCTGCCGGATCATGGGTGCAATACATTCCGGGGCCAGATGCGCTTCAATGTTGGTCAGTTCCATGGCAAGGAACTGCGGGTTGCTGCACAGGTGCGGCAAGGTCTGCGCGATCTGCTGCTGCCGCTGCCCGGCAAAGGATGCTGCAAACACCGCCTGCAGCTTTTGCAGCCCGGTCAGGGACGGGTCGTCCCGGATATGGCGCAGCGGCTCCCACATCTGGCCGCCCAAACGGTCACCGACGCGCTGCGCGATCTCCTCCTTGGAGCGGAAGTGATGGTACACCGCCCCTTTGGAAAGCTTTGTGGCATCAATGATGTCCTGCAGGGTGGTATTCTGGTAGCCCTTCTGGGTGAAGAGCAGGGCAGCGGCGTCTAAGATCTTTTCCACGGTCTGTTCCGGGTATTTGTTGCGCGGCATGGCAGATGCTCCTTTTTACAAACTAACGGTCTGTAAAAAGAATACTGCAGCCCGGCGGCTTTGTCAAGAGGGCATGGAACCGAAAATCCATTGATTTCCTGCGGCGCTGCATTGCTTTTGCGCGGGGTTTCTGGTATGATACAATAGAGTTAAAAGGCGATTTTGGGAGGATGACAGATGGCAAGGGTTTTGATCGTGGGAGCCGGGGCAGCCGGACTGATGGCGGCGGGTGCCGCCGTGCGGCAGGGACATCAGGTAACGGTGCTGGAGCATACCGATAAACCCGGGCAGAAGATCCTTGTCACAGGCAAGGGGCGCTGCAACGTGACCAACGACTGCCCGGCAGAGGAGTTTTTACGCCATGTGCGCACGAACCCGCGCTTTTTGTACTCCTCGCTGGGGGCGTTCCCCCCGGCAAAGACCATGGAGCTGTTCGAAGCTTTGGGCGTGGAGCTGAAGGTGGAGCGCGGCCGCCGGGTGTTCCCGGTATCGGATAAGGCCGAGGAAATCCGGCAGGCGCTGCTGCGCTATGCGCAGGACGCCGACATCATCTACGACGGTGCAAAAAAGCTGCTGCTGGAGGAGGTCGTGCCCGAGGCAGAGCCCGCCCCGGCGGCACAGGAAAACCCGCGCCACCCCAAAAAGAAAAAGGCAGGCCCGGCGCTGCGCTGCGTGGGCGTGCGGGGCACTTCCGGCAGGGAGTACCGGGCGGACGCCGTGCTGGTGGCTACCGGCGGCGTGAGCTACCCCACCACCGGCTCTACCGGCGATGGCTACAAGCTGGCGCAGCAGGCGGGGCACACCCTTGTGGAGCCGGTGCCCAGTCTGGTCAGCCTTGTCAGCCGGGACCCGGACTGCAAAAAGATGATGGGTCTGGCGCTGAAAAACGTTACCCTGACCCTGCTGGAGGACGGCAAGGCCATCTTTGACGAGCAGGGCGAGATGCTGTTTACCCACTTTGGCATCAGCGGGCCGCTGACCCTGAGCGCGTCCAGCCATCTGGGGGACATGAAAAAGCACAGGTACATCGCGGAGATCGACATGAAGCCCGCCCTGAGCGAGGAGCAGCTGTACGACCGCATCACCCGGGACTTTGCCCTGCTGGCAAACCACGCAGCGCAGGGGGCGCTGGTCAAGCTGCTGCCCTCCAGTATGCAGCCGGTGATGGTGGCGCGCTGGGGCATCGACCCCGCCACCAAGGCAAACCAGATCACCCGGGAGCAGAAGCGGGAACTGGTGCAGCTGGTCAAGCACTGGCAGGTGTCCATTGACGCCCGGGGCGACCTTGCCCACGCAGTCATCACCAGCGGCGGCGTATCGGTGCGGGAGGTAGACCCCAAGACCATGCAGAGCAAAAAGGCACTGGGGCTGTACTTTGCGGGCGAGGTGCTGGACGTGGACGCCTACACCGGCGGCTACAATCTGCAAATTGCTTTCTGCACTGCACAGAGCTTTGCGAATAATCTGTAAAAGCAGCGCAGTCCGTTCTGCTGCGTACTATATATATAAATAAGGAGAACATATCATGGTATCTGTTGCGATCGATGGGCCTGCGGGTGCAGGCAAATCCACTCTGGCACGCCGTCTGGCGGCAGAGCTGGGCTATATCTATGTGGACACCGGTGCAATGTACCGCGCCATCGGCCTGTACGCCCTGCGCGCGGGCAAGGACCCCAAGGACAACGCGGCGGTGGATGCCCTGCTGCCGGAAATCGAGCTGCGGCTGGCCTCCATTGCGGGCGAGCAGCACATCTACTTGAAGGACGAGGACGTGAGCACCGCCATCCGCACCGAGCAGGCGGGTATGGCAGCCTCTGCCGTGGGTGCAAACCCCGCCGTGCGGGCATTTCTGCTGGACTTGCAGCGCAGCATGGCCAAAAAGCAGGATGTGCTGATGGATGGCCGGGACATCGGCACGGTGGTGTTGCCGGACGCTACGGTGAAGATCTTCCTGACTGCCAGCCCGGAGGCACGCGCCACCCGCCGCTGGAAGGAGTATCAGGCCAAGGGCATCGACACTCCCTACGAGGAAGTGCTGGCAGACGTGAAGCAGCGGGACTATCAGGACACCCACCGCGCCGCCGCCCCACTGAAGCAGGCGGAGGACGCCGTGCTGCTGGATACCTCGGAACTGGACTTTGAGCAGAGCCTTGACGCCATGAAGCAGATCATTGCCCAAAAAATCGGCGGATAAAACAAACAGGACAGGAATAGAAAATGGTACTATATTATATTCTGGTGCCCCTTGCGTGGCTTGTGTGGCACATCGGCTTCCGCATCCGGGTGGAGGGGCGCGAAAACCTGAAAAAAGTGCAGACGAAGGGCTATATCCTTGCGCCCACCCATGTATCTGCTATCGACCCGGTGTTCATCGTTGTCACCCGCTGGGGCAGGCGGATGGTGGTGTTCGCCAAAAAGGAACTGTTCGAGATCAACGCCTTTCTGACATGGTTCTTCCGCTGCTGCGGCGGCGTGTGCGTCCGCGGCACCAAGGACGAGATGGCGGTCATCACGCAGACGGTGGAAGCCTGCAAGCAGGGCAGAACACTGCTCATCTTCCCGGAGGGCACCCGCGAAAAGGAGGGCAAACTGCTGCCCCCCAAGAGCGGTCTTTTTGTCATTGCCGCCGAAGCCGGGGTGGACGTTGTGCCCTGCCGCATCTTCTACGACACCCCGGACGGAAAAATGCACCTGTTCTGCAGGGTGCGGGTGATCTACGGCGAGCCGATGCCCGCAGCACAGTTTGCCATGGAAAGCCGCCGGGACACCAAAAAACTCCGTGCCAACAAGCAGGCATTGCTGGAAGCATGGGAAAAGATGGGAGCGTAAAAAATGGAGATCCGTTTGGCTAAAACGGCGGGATTCTGCTTCGGCGTGAACCGTGCCGTGGAACTGACCTATAAGCTGCTGGACGAGGGGCACAGGGTAGCAACGCTGGGCCCGCTGATCCACAACCCACAGGCGGTGGAGGATATGCGGCGCAAGGGTGCACAGGTGGTAAACACCGTGCAGGATGTGCCTGCCGGGTGCGAGGTGGTCATCCGCAGCCATGGGGTGCCCCGCAGCATCTACGACGAGCTGGAGTCGCGCGGCATCCCTTACCACGACGCCACCTGTCCCTTTGTGCAGAAGATCCAGCGCATTGCCGCACAGGCCGAAAAAGAGGGCGCGGTGCTGCTGGTGGCGGGTGATAAGACCCACCCGGAGGTGCAGGGCATCGTGGGACACACCCGGGGCGAGGTGTTCGTTTTTGCCGATTTAGCCGAATTGGAGGCGTGGAACGGCCCTTCTGACCCCCAAAAACCCCTTTTTGCAGTTGCACAGACCACATTTCAGGTAACAAAATGGAAAGAAAGTTCGGAGTTTCTCAAAAAAGCCTATACAAACGCCCGAATTTTTGATAC
>OGXX01004874.1_pt1 | contig 10056 bp, 9 predicted proteins | sample 1576301 | NCBI WGS metagenome assembly OGXX01 (sample SAMEA3541469, study PRJEB24748) | human gut metagenome | biome: human gut; feature: human-associated habitat; material: faeces | place: China | collected 2012 | reverse complement strand
CGGCATTGAGCATGGTGGATTTTCCCGCGCCGTTGCCGCCGATGACGGTGACGAAATCCCCGTCGTGGAGGGTCAGCGACAGGTCGTCCAGCGCTGTTTTGGCGTTGACCGTGCCGGGGAAGAAGGTTTTGGAGATGTGTTTCAGCTCAAGCATGGACGGTGCCTCCTTTGCGGGCGAGTTTTCCTTTGAGATGGGGGACGGCCAGAAATACGGCCACGATCGCGGCGGACAGGAGCTTCAGGTCGTTGGTGTTCAGACCCAGCTGCAAGACCACCTGCAAAACAAGGTAATAGACGATAGCGCCCAGCGATACCGACAGCATCCTAAGGCCGAAGTTGCGGAACACCTTACCCAGCAGGCTCTCGCCGATGATGACGGCGGCCAGTCCGATGACGATGGCGCCCCGGCCCATGTTCACGTCCGCCGATCCCTGATACTGGCACAGGAGCGCGCCGGAGAGCGCCACGATGCCGTTGGAGAGGGCAAGCCCCACCACCACATTGCGCCGGGTGTTGATGCCCTGCGCCCGGGCCATGCGTGCATTGGCGCCGGTGGCGCGGATGCCGCAGCCGATCTCCGTGCCGAAGAACCAGTACAGCACGGCGATGAGCAGGGCGGTGGCGAGCAGCAGCGGCGGCATGGGGTTTTCCAGACTCAACTGCCGCACAAAGCGCTGGGACACGATGAGGTCATACTTGTCCACGCTGACGGCCTGATTGGCTTTGCCGCCCATGATCCGCAGATTCACGGAGTAGAGCGCCAGCTGGGTCAGGATACCGGCCAGAATAGCGGGGATGCCGCAGCGGGTATGGAGCAGACCGGTGATAAGGCCTGCCGCCGCGCCGCACAGGGCGGCGATGAGCAGCGCCAGCCACGGGTTTACGCCGCCGCGGATCAGCATCACGCAGACGGCGCCGCCCAGTGCCAGCGTGCCGTCCACCGTCAGGTCGGCCACGTCCAGAATGCGGTAGGTGATGTACACGCCGATGGCCATCAGACCCCAGATGAGGCCTTGGGTAATGGCACCCGGCAGAGAGTTGAGAAGCGAGGTGAGCAGCATATGGTTTTCCTCCCTTTTCCTTGGCAGGCTCTGCCGCAGAGGGACGACCGTGTTCATTCCCCTGCGGCGAAGCCCATACTTATGGGGGGAGGGGGACAGGCCCCCTCCCGGTCACAGGTCAGGCGTTCAATCCTCGATGGCGGTGTAGCCCTCCAGCGGGGTGATACCGAGCGTTTCGCACATGGCGGCGTTGTACTTGGGGGTGGCGGGGGCGTATTCAATGGGCATGGTGGAGATGTCCGTCTCGCCCTTGAGGATCTTGGCGGCCATCTTGCCGGTGGTCACGCCCAGATCGTAGTAGTCGATGGACAGGGTGCATACGCCGCAGCCGGCACACAGGCTGGCCTCGCCGCACACGGCGGGCACACCGGCGGCGGTCAGGATGTTGGCGATGCTCTCGGTGTTGTTGGCGGCGGTGTTATCCGTGGGAATGTAGATCACGTCGCTGGCAGCGGCGGCCTTCTCCGTGACGGACGCCAGATCGTTGGAGTCGGCGAAGGCGAACTCGGTGCAGGTGAGACCCTTGGCAGTGAGGTGCTTGGTGACCTCATCGATCTGGTAGCGGGAGTTGGGCTCAGCGGAGCAGAACAGCAGCCCCACGTTCTTGGCGTCCGGGAACCACTCGGTCACCATGGCGGCCTGCTTCTCCAGATCGGCAAGGTCGGAGGTGCCGGAGATGTTGCCGCCCACAGTGCCGTTGAAGTTGTCCAGATCCAGCGCTACGCCGTAGGCGGTGACGGCCGTGCCCAGAATAGGTACCTCGGAGGTGGCGGAGGCCGCGGCGGTCAGCGCCGGGGTAGCGTTGGCCATGATGAGGTCCACATCGGCGGACAGGAAACCATTGATGATGGTGGAGCAGTTGTTGCTCTCACCGGAGGCATTCTGCACGTCGATCTTTACATCGTCGCCCAGCGCATCCTTCAGCGCGTCCACGAAGCCCTGGGTGGCGGCGTCCAAAGCAGGGTGCTGCGCCAGCTGGCACACGCCCACCCGGTAGGTGGTATTCTGGGCGTTATCGCCGGTGTTGTCGGAGGTATCGGTCTTGCCGCAGGCTGCCATGCTGACGAGCATGACCAGCGCAAGGAACAGTGTAAACAGCTTTTTCATGGTGTTTCTCCTTTTTCGGTGATACAAAAATTAAAAGCCCTGTTCCGGGTGGAACAGAGCTTTTGCAAACAAATACGTCGCGTCTATGCCCTATGCACTGCCGGAAATTCCTTTTTGGCGCAGCAAAAATAGCCCTCGTAATAGAAGGCGGCATAGACACGGTAGGAGCCCATCAGGGACGCGGAGATGCGGTTGTCAGCGTTCAGCTTCGCCATAGCGGGCTCCTTTCTGCTGCGAGGCAGCGACTTGTTGATTGAGACTTTAGCACTTTTAACGGCAAAAGTAAATGGGCGAAATGCATAAAAAATAGAGGACGTTAACGCCGAAAACCGACAAAATAAACAACAAAAGCAGCGATTCCGGCGGCAGACAGCTGTCTGCCGCCGGGAATGCTGTGCTTCAGATCCGAAATACGTCGATGAGGAACACCAGCGCCAGCCCGTAGTACGTCACCACAGCCACCAGATCGTTGACGGTGGTGATCAGCGGGCCGGAGGCCACGGCGGGGTCGATGTGGATCCGGTGAAAGAGCATGGGGATCAGGGTACCTACAAGGCTGGAGATCACCATGGCCACCAGCAGCGACACACCGACGCAGCCGGCGATCAGGAAGGCGGACGCCCACACATACCCCTTGAAGAAGTGGATGTACACGCCCAGAAAGGCCAGCGCCATCAGACCGAGACACCCGCCGTTGAGCAGGCCGACACGCATCTCCTTGCCCAGCAGCGCCAGCTCCTCCTTCAGACTGAGGTTTTCGTCCATCAGCACCCGGATGGTCACTGCCAGCGACTGGGTGCCCACGTTTCCCGCCATGTCCAGCACCAGCGACTGGAAACAGATGACGATGGGCAGCACCGCCACCACCGATTCGAACACGCCCACCACCGAGGATACGCCCATGCCCAGGAACAGCAGCACGATCAGCCACGGCAGGCGCTTTTTCATGCTGACGAACACTGACTCGCGGAGATCCTCCTCCGAGGTCAGACCGCCCAGCTTGGCGTAGTCGTCGCCCATGGCGTCGTCCACCAGCTCCACCAGATCCTGCGCCGTCAGGACGCCGGCGATGCCGCCAGATTCCGACAGCACCGGCAGGGAGTCCTCCTCATACTCTGCCAGCCGGTCGACGCAGTCCGCCACCTTCTCATGGGCGAGCACATAGGGATACCCCCGGCGGATCACGTCCTCCAAGCGGTCGTTTTCCCGGGCAATGATCAGATCCTTCAGGTCGATGGCGCCGGCGAAGGCGCTGTTTTCATCCACCACATACAGGGTGGAGATGTTGTCATGCTCCCCGGCCTGCCGCACCAGCTCGCTCATGGCGCCGCGGATGGTCAGCGTGTCCGGGATGCACACGAAGTTGCTGCTCATCCGGCTGCCGATCTCCTCCTCCTGGAAGGCCAGCAGCCGCCGGACATCCGCCCGGACGTCCGGGGCCAGATGCGCCGCCAGACGCTGCCGCGCCTCCTCCGGCAGCTCCTGCAAAATGTCCAGCGCGTCCGCGGTGTCCATGCCGGAGAGCACCTCCACCGCCCGCGTCTCCGGCAGGGCGGCGAGACAGTCGGCGGCGTCGTCCAGATAGGGGAATACCGCTGTCAGAGCCGGCACGTCCATCAGCCGGAGCACCCGCTCCCGCTCGGCCTCCGTTAAAAGGGAGAGGGCCTTCGCCACATCCCGCTCGTGGTAGCGCTTGAGCAGCTTGGAGAGCCCTACGCCGCTTTTTGCGGCGCGGATGGCCGCCGCGATCTCCTGCGTAAAATCGTTTCTTGTGATCTTGTTCATCATGTCTGTGTCCTCCTTTGGCACCAAAAATGGGCGCAAAAATGCACCGCTTCAGAGATAGTTGCCACAGCAAGACGTCTCCGGTGCGGTGCAGAAGAACACGACAAAACAGAATGTGGTCAGTCCATGCCCATGGATGACCGCATTCGCGTCCTGTATTTCCGCGTACCGCAGCTCCGGCTTCGCCCTGTACTTCCGCAGCTATCCATGAACATTCACCTCCGATAAGTGAAAATTTGAAAAGCCTCCCGGCTCCCCTGCCCGATGATAACAAAGATATCCCTTCAAGTCAAGGCCATTTTTTGGCGTTTTTTGCCTGTTGACAGCGGAGAAAAAACTATATATAACGATATTGAACGTTGTTCAGGTTGAGGTGCGGTATGAATACGGTGGTCACATCCAAAGAGGAAATACTGAAAGCAAGCCGGGAGCTGATCCGGCAGCAGGGCTGGTCCGCTGTCAGCATCCGCTCCGTGGCGGCGGCCTGCGGCGTGTCGGTGGGGTCGATCTACAACTACTTCGACTCCAAGTCGGCGCTGGTGGGAGCAGCGGTGGAGAGCGTCTGGTGCGAAATATTCCACCGTCCGGAAAATGCCGCCGTGTTTCAGGACGTGCAGTCCTGCGTCACATGGATGTACGAGCGGATGGCCTACGGCGGCCAACAGTACCCCGGCTTCTTCACCCTGCACTCGCTGGGCTTCCTGCGGGAGGAGCGGGCTGATGGCAAGCGGCGTATGCAGCAGACGTGGCAGCACATTCTGGATGGCCTGTGCGCCGTTCTGCGGCAGGATACCAAGATCAGGGCGGACGCCTTTACCCCGCAGTTTACCGCGGAGCGGTTCGCGGACGTGCTGTTTGCCCAGATGGTGTCCGCACTGCTGCGGCAGGACTACGACCCCGCCGCCGTGCTGGAGCTGATCCGCAGGACGCTGTATTAAAATTCCCACTTTACGGTGGGATTTTATATCCTATATATTGAACGTTGTTCATTAAAAGAGAGGTATACGATGGTAAAACGGAACACACTGCTGCTGCTGGCGTGCGGTTCGGTTATCACTTCGGCAAAGCGGCCTCCGCCGCTTCGGAAAATATGTGAGCCTATACCAAAAACCGCTCCTGCCCGCCGGGGCAGGAGAGGCTTTTCTATATCGAGGCATAGCGTTACAGGAAGAATTTCCGGTGCAGGCTGCGGCGCAGCGGCTTGCAGATGGCGATGACCAGCAGCATGGCGCCCAGCACGGTACACACCGCCAGCGGGTAGAACGACCACAGGAACGTGTCGTGCAGGTGGAACGTCACATTCAGCAGCCACTCCAGCAGCACGGCGAAGCCGCCGCTGCCCAGTAAGGCGCCGCTGCAGATATACAGGGCGCCGCCGGGCACATACCGCAGCAGCACCACCATCGTGGTGACAAGCACCATGGCTGTACCGGTCACCGGCAGGGCAAAGGTCAGGAACCAATGTCCGTGGGTGGCAAAGTTGATATAGAACAGATATAGTCCGATGACGATGAAGTCGACCGGCACAAAAATCGCCGGATTGGGCCGCTTGAACCACAGGGGCAGCACCAACGTGACATACAGCACCACAAGACCGCCCACAACATAGCCGGACCACACGATGCCGTTGCCCATCCGCCAGTCGCACAGCACGCAGATCACCGCCGGCAGCACAAACAGCACCGTCAGCACAAAGAGGACACCGGCGCGGCTGACCTCATCTACCCGCGGACGGTGGTCGGGGGGATAGGGCGGCTCACCCTGTCCGCAGGGCAGATCGGGGTGGAACACCGGCGTTCCGCACAGGGGACAGACCTTTTCGCTGTCGGCCAGCTCCACGCCGCATTTGATACAGTACATACTTACGCTCCTTTCCTGCGTCAGCGCTGGTTGCTCTCCACCGTGACGTGGAGACCCAGCCTTCGCAGCACGCGGTAGAAATGCATTTCCAGCTCCGGCTCCCGGATGCTGCGGATGCAGTTGATATACATAGTGCCGTTCCACGTCACCACGCCGCAGTCGTGGGGCGCGGCGGCCTGCACGCCGATGATGAAGTCCATCCGGCGGACATAGGCCGCCATGGCCTCCGGAAGCTGCACGCTGCCCAGATTGGACAGGCACAGACAGGACTTCCGCTCGCCCACGGCGTCGAATACCGCCTTCATGGCGATGTTCTTGATGAACAGCGGCATGACCCGCAGCACCGGCGAGCGTTCACTGGACACATTGGCGGCGAACTTGGCACGCATGGTGCGGCGGTTGTCCTCCAGCCCCATCCGGTGGTGTACCTCGTCGCACAGCTCCTCAAAGCTGCACTCGCCCATGCGGGGGTCCAGCTCCGGCGTGATGTAGGACGCGAAATTCCGCAGCGTCCGGCTGGGGAATAAGCTTCGCAGATTCACCGGCACCAGCACCTTCACCGGCTTGCGCCGCCGGGGATCCCGCACCTTCTCCGCTTGCAGCTCCAGAATGGCCTGCATCATGGCGGCGCAGAGCAGCTCCGTCACGGATAGCCCCCGGCGCTTGGCGCAGGCGCGCACCTCCTCGGCGGAGAGCATCATGGTGATGAGGTTTTTGTAGCCGTCCCGCTCCGGCGTACCGCTGAGATGGTAGGCGGTAGACTCCTTACGGCTGGCCTTTACATCCCCGGCGTAGCGGAGGAAGCTGTCCTCCAGCTCCTCCGGGTCCGGCTCCTCCAGACGGCCCAGCACGCCGTATTCCGCGGGGATGGCTACACCGTATTTCTGGGTCAGATACTCCGCCACCAGCGTCTTGAGGAAGATGAGGCCGCCGGTGCCGTCGGTCAGGGCGTGGAAGAACTCCACGGCGATGCGGTCACGGTACACCAACACCCGGAAGGCGCAGCGCCGCACCTCCTGAAAGGGTGCGTGGGCCAGCGGGCAGCTTTTCTCCTCCTGAATGGGGGGCGGCTGGGGGATCTCCTCCAGATAGTACCAGAACACGCCCCGCCGCAGCCGCACGGCGATGGAGGGGAAGCGACGCACCGTCACGTCCAGCGCGCTGCGCAGAACGGCAACGTCCACCGTTTCCGTCAGCGTGGCGGACAGGCGGAAGAAGTTGTTCCAGTTGCGGCGCTTGGCGGCAGGGTAGATCTTGGCGGCGTTGTCCAGCCGCATCCACCGCAGGCTCCGGGCCGGGGAGAGTACCTTATCCAGAAAATGGTTGATGGACTGGAAGTCCTCCTCCATGTTCTCAGTGAGGCAGTACAGCACATAGGCGTGCCACCGTTCCGGGGCAATGTGCATCTTGCTGCGGCAGCCGGACTTCAGCAGCTTCTCATGGAGCATCCGGGTGTCGTCCAGCATCACCTCGTCCCCGCCTACAAACAGCAACGACGGCGGCAGGCCGTGGAGATCACCGAACAGCGGGGAGCACAGGGGCTCCTCCGGTGTCTGGGTATAGCACCCGGCGTAGAAGGTCAGCAGCTCACGGGTCATGGAGGGGTCCACGTCCCGGTTGGTCTCGAAGGAAGCTCCGGAGGAGGTGAGGTCCGTCCACGGGGAGATGCCCACCAGCCCGCAGGGCAGGGGCCGTCCCAACTCCTTGAGCTTCAGGCACAGGGCATAGATGAGCCCGCCGCCGGCGGACTCACCGCACAGCAGGATCTGCCGGGCGGGATAGCCCTTTTTCAGCAGATACTCATAGCTCTCCAGTGCATCCTCCAGCGCAGCGGGATAGGGATGCTCCGGGGCCAGCCGGTAGGCGGCGCAGAACACCCGCACACCGCACTCCGTGGCCAGTGTAGAGGCAAAGCCCTTGGCGTACTCCAGACTGCCGCAGGTGTAGCCGCCGCCGTGGAGGTACAGGATCACGCCGGTACGGCGTTCGTCCTTGGGCATGATCCACGCCCCCTGAAAATTCCGGAAGTCATGCTCACGGGAAAAGGTCTCCCTCCGGTGCATGGCCGTCATCAGCTCCCCCAGCTTGTCCTGCCCCTTCCGGGTCAGCTCCAGAGAGCAGTTTTCCGCCAGAGGCTTGAAGAAATTCAGTTGTGAGCGCACCAGCTTTGCGTGCAGTTCCATGTGGGTCCGTTCCTTTCCTGATCTCGTATCTCATGATTATAGCATTTACAGGGTGCCGTGTAAATACGACGCCCCGGCGGGAAAATGTGAATTTTCTGTGTTATTTCCGTTCCCTATGGCGGAATTTTCCCACAGGCGGCGGGGCGGTCTTGCAATCCCGCCGCAGATTTGCTATGCTGAAAAAAACACGGGAGGTGCGGCGGATGATGCAGGCTTGGACACCGGAGGGCATGGCCTTTTTGCAAGATGCCATGGCCTGCTGCGGCTACTATCCGGCCCTGGCCCGGCGCATCGCCCCCTATCTGCCGAAGCAGGCCCATGTGTGCGACGCCGGGTGCGGGCTGGGCGGGCTGTCCGTGGCGCTGCTGCCCTACTGCCGCCACGTCACCGCCGTGGATCGTGCGGCGGCGCCGCTGGAGAACCTCCGGCAGCGGGCAGGCCATGACCCCCGTCTCACGGTGCGGCAGGGGGATATCCGTTGCCTGCCGCCGGAAACGCCCTACGACGCCATGGTGTTCTGCCTGTTCGGCGACGTGGAGGAGGCGCTGACGGTGGCCCGGCAGCAGTGCCGGGGAACGGTGCTGCTCATCCGCCGTGACTACGCCTATCACCGGTTCAGCACCGGCCGGGTGCCGGTGGGCTTCACGGCGGCGGACTCGGAGGATACCCTGCGCCATCTGGGCCTTTCCTATCGGATGGAGCGGTTTTCGCTGGAGTTCGGTCAGCCCCTCCGATCGCTGGAGGATGCCCAACGATTCTTCCGGCTCTATGACCGCAGCGGCGGAGCAGACCCTCCCCTGCACCGATTGACGGCGGGACCGGGGCCGGAATTCCCCTACTACCTGCCCAACCGGAAGGAGCTGTGTCTGCTGGCGGTGGAGATTCCGGCCATGGAGGAGGCGTAGCATGGAAAAGCACATTCTCATCTGCGGGGAGCGCGGTGTGGGAAAGAGTACCCTCATCCGCCGGCTGCTGGCGGAGAGCACCCTCCCCGTAGGCGGCTTCGTCACCCGCCGCCTGACGCAGGCGGACGGGGACGGGATGTTCCCCATCTACCTGCACGCCGCCGCCCTGCCGCCGGAGGAGCGGCCCTATGACCCGGGGCATCTGGTGGGTACCTGCGACAGCCGCCGCAGTGTCCGGTATCCGGAGGTCTTTGACCGGATGGGGCCGCCGCTGCTGACGTCAGGCGGCCTGCTGGTGATGGACGAGCTGGGCTTTCTGGAAAATGACGCCCACCTCTTTCAGGCGGCGGTGCTGGCCGGCCTTACCGATCTGAACGTTCTCGTGCTCCAGATTGCCCACCTGACCGATGCAGGCGGTGCAGTTGGTGCGGATGATGCGGACCTCGCCGGAGGGCATACGGATCTGGGCGTTCTCGCCCTCCTTTGCCATCAGCTGTGCATAGGCGCCGGCGGAACGAACCAGCTGAGCGCCCTTGCCGGGGTGCATCTCCACATTGTGGATCACGGTACCCACAGGGATGTTGGCGATGGGCAGGCAGTTGCCGGGCTTGATATCTGCAGCGGCGGAGGAGACCACCTTGTCACCGGCGGTCAGACCCACGGGAGCGATGATGTACCGCTTCTCGCCGTCCTCATACTGCACCAGAGCGATATTGGCGCTGCGGTTGGGATCGTACTCCAGACGCAGGACAGTGGCGGGCATATCCGTCTTGTCACGCTTGAAGTCGATGACACGATACTTGCGCTTCTCGCCGCCGCCGCGATGGCGGACGGTGATGCGGCCATAGCTGTTGCGACCAGCGCTCTTCTTCAGGACCTCGGTCAGGCCGGACTCAGGCTTGGCGTGCTTATCAATGCCGTCGAAGCCGGAGACAGTCATATGCCGGCGGGAAGGGGTGGTCGGCTTAAAAGTTTTGATAGACATTTCTTACACTCCTTCCTTTCTTATACCATACCCTCGAAGAACTCGATGGTCTTGGAGTCGGGGGTCAGCTGGACGTAGGCTTTCTTCCAGCTCTTGCGGGTGCCGGGACGACCGGCGCCCATGCGCTTGGTCTTGCCGTCGTAGTTGATGGTGTTGACCTTCGCGACCTT
>OGXX01004873.1_pt1 | contig 10061 bp, 9 predicted proteins | sample 1576301 | NCBI WGS metagenome assembly OGXX01 (sample SAMEA3541469, study PRJEB24748) | human gut metagenome | biome: human gut; feature: human-associated habitat; material: faeces | place: China | collected 2012 | reverse complement strand
TGGCAATGGTGAAGTCCTTGGTTTCGTAAACAAAGTTGCCCATGGTGCTCTTATCTTAGGGCTGCCTCATGTTCTCCTATATATCTCAACATCATAACGGCAGACTGGATAAGGGCCGTTGGATTGGCAATTCCCCGGCCTGCTATCTGAGGCGCACTACCATGGACTGCTTCAAAGACTGCATAGTCCTCACCTATATTAGCGCTTGGTATAATACCCAGGCCACCAACCAAACCTGCACAAAGGTCTGATAGGATATCCCCATATAGGTTTGGCATTACTAAAACATCAAATTTTTCTGGATTAAGAACCAGATTCATTGCAGCTGCATCCACTATGACATCATCAGCATAGACCCTATTAGGAGCCTCACCCTTGGCAAGCCTCTCAATTCCATTTCTCTTGCTAACCTCATCAAATACCCTCAAGAATAAACCATCTGAAATCTTCATGATATTGGCCTTGTGGACACCAGTCAACCTCTTGTATCCATTGTCCTTTAAGTACTTACAAGCAAAATCCACTATCCTATCAGATGCATCCCTGGTTATCAGCTTGATACTTTCCCCAGCATAGTCACCTATCTGGTGTTCTATACCTGCATATAGGTCCTCTGTATTTTCCCTTATGATAGTCAAGTCTATATTCTCATATCTTGACTTTATTCCCTTGAAGGTCTTTACCGGCCTTACATTGGCGAATAGGTTTAATTCCTTTCTAAGTGCTACATTGACGCTCCTAAAGCCCTTGCCAACCGGTGTAGTAATAGGCCCCTTTATGGCTATCTTATTTTTCTTAATACTGTCTAGGACATAGTCTGGTAGGGGACTTCCATATTCTTCAAGGACAGCCTCACCTGCTATAACTTCTTCCCATTCTATGTCCACTCCACTTGCTTCTACTACCCTTTTCATGGCAGCTGTTACTTCCAATCCTATTCCATCACCTGGTATTAAAGTAATCTTATACATCCTAGGCCTCCTTACTATTTCTCATCTTGATACTGTTTAACTTACCACCAGCCATCAACATATCTATTTCCTTGTTGTTGAAGTTGGCCTTTACAAAGAAGGAGATATTCTTTTCCTCATCCTTCACTTCCAACCTGCCATCCTTCAAGCCCTGGTATATATTGTCTATAGTAAGCACATCCATCTGGTCAATCTTGTCATAATCATCCAGGTTTTCAAATTCCATAGGTATGATACCGCTATTTATCAAGTTAGCCTTGTGTATTCTGGCAAATGACTTGGCAATTACCCCCTTGATACCCAGGTATAGTGGGGCTAGGGCAGCATGCTCTCTTGATGATCCCTGACCGTAGTTGTCTCCACCTACTATAAAGCCTCCCTTATTTTCCTTGGCCCTCTTGGCAAAGTCTTCATCTATTGTAGAAAAACAGAAGTTAGCCAGATGAGGTATGTTGCTCCTGTAAGGAAGTAACTTGGCATTTGAAGGCATAATATGGTCAGTAGTTATATTGTCTTCAGTCTTTATAATTATCCTGCCCTCCAGCCTGTCAGTCAACTTAGTATTAAGTGGGAAAGGCTTGATGTTTGGTCCCCTTACAACCTCCACATTTCTTGGGTCTTGATCAGGGCTTATAATCATACTGTCATCTATCAAGAAGTGGTCTACATGTATATCTGAAAAATCTATATCAAAGTCCGCATCTCTAGGGTCCATTAGACATCCATATATGGCAGATACTGCAGCAAGTTCTGGACTGGCCAGGTAAACCTGGGCTGAATTAGTTCCAGACCTACCATAGAAGTTCCTGTTAAAAGTTCTAATACTTATAGCATCTGTTCCTGGTGACTGGCCCATACCTATACATGGTCCACATGAATTTTCTAGTATTCTGGCACCTGAACTTATAATATCAGCAAGAGCACCATTTCTGGCTATCATCTCCATAACCTGTCTAGAACCTGGAGCTATAACCAGGCTGACATGGTCGGCAACCTTCCTACCCTTTAGAATTCTAGAAACCTTCATCAAGTCCTCATATGAAGAATTCGTACAACTTCCTATAGCCACCTGGTCTACCTTAATTCTGCCAACCTCCTTGCATGACTTGATATTGTCAGGACTGTGAGGTGCAGCTACCATAGGTACCAGCTGGTCTAAGTCTATATCAATAACTTCATCGTAGTTAGCATCTGGGTCTGCAACTAGCTCTACCCAGTCTTCTAGCCTGTCCTCTGCTATAAAGTATTCTCTTGTCTTGTCATCACTAGGGAAGATAGAAGTAGTTGCTCCCAGCTCTGCTCCCATATTTGTAATAGTAGCCCTCTGTGGTACAGAAAGGTTTGCAAGTCCAGGTCCACCGTATTCATAAACCTTGCCTACTCCACCCTTAACAGTCTGTCTCTTAAGGACTTCCAGTATAATATCCTTAGATGTAACCATAGGATTTAGTTTACCCCTTAGGTTGACCTTTATTACCTTTGGCACCTTTATATAGTAAGGCTCACCTGCCATGGCAAGGGCAACATCCAATCCTCCTGCACCAATGGCCAACATACCCACACCACCTGCTGTAGGTGTATGGCTGTCTGAACCAAGTAGGGTATCTCCAGGCACAGAAAATCTCTCCAAATTAACCTGGTGACATATACCATTACCAGGTTTAGAAAAATAGATTCCAAACTTGTTGGCCACTGTCTGTATATACTTGTGGTCATCAGCATTTTCAAATCCCTGTTGTAACATATTGTGGTCGATATAGGCTACAGACCTCTTAGTCTTAACCTTATCAATACCCATGGCCTCCAACTGTAAATATGCCATAGTACCAGTAGAATCTTGCGTTAGGGTCCTATCGATCCTTATGCCCGCAGTCGTCCCTGCTACAAGCTCACCTTCTACTAAATGCTTGTCCAAAATTTTTTCAACTATGTTCCTTCCCATAAAATCACCTTCCCAATCTTCTATTAAATGCAAGAATTTTATATATCCTTTCATTTTCATATTTTTATTATAAGACTAATTCCCTATAAAATCAAGGAGTTTATAATTTTTTCTGATTTATATTTATTTATTATTTCATTTGAAAGCCTTTTATCAGCATTTTTTTGACATTTTCCACTTGATTTTGCAGCTTTTATTCTTGTTTGTTTCATTTAAGCTTTTATATAGTACCTCTTAAATATTTCAATACACTAGCCATGCCTATCCAATAAATGCTATAATAAATTAATGAATTAGGAGGAATTAGTATGACATTCACAGATATAGGAATTGATATAAATATAGTAGAAGCCCTGGCCAAGTCAGGTATAAAGTCACCGACACCAGTCCAGGCTACCAGCATTGGCAAGATACTCCATGGGCAAAACCTTATAATCGAGTCAAATACCGGTACCGGTAAGACCCTTGCCTTCTTGGTACCCTTGATTAATAGGATCTACCTGGGTCAAGTTGATAAGGTCCTGGTCCTGGCCCCAACCAGGGAGCTGGTAATCCAGATAGGAAACGCGGCCCAGTCTATTGTAGACAAGCTCGATAAGGATATTTCCATCCTGCCTATTTACGGTGGGCGTGACATCCAATCGCAAATCAAGAAATTAAAAAACAAGATAAATATAGTGATTGCCACACCAGGCCGTCTTCTTGACCATATCAACAGGAAGTCTATAGATATAAGCAATATAGGTTGTTTGGTCCTGGATGAGGCTGACCAAATGCTCTTGATGGGCTTTAGGAATGAAATAGATACCGTGATCAGAAATACTAAAAAGTATGACCAGATTCTATTCCTATCAGCCACAGTAGACCCAAAGGTTAAAAAGCTTGCCTATAGGTATGCCAAGCCCTTAGACATCCTGAGTCTAGACAGCAACAATGACATACCCGACCTAATAGACCAGGTCTTCATTCAGACCACAGATAGGAATAAGTTTGAAGACTTTTGTAGGGTTATAGATGAAGATAGACCCTTTATGGCCATTGTATTTTGTAGGACCAAGGCCAGGGTTGATAAGTTAGAATTACAGATGGGTCAGGCTGTCTATAATTGCAAAAAAATCCATAGCGATATCAGTCAGACCAAGAGGGAAAAAATCATCAAAGACTTTAGGGACCTCAAGATACAGTTCTTAATTTCCACAGACCTCTCATCCAGGGGCCTGGATATAGGTGGTATCACCCATATCTACAATTATGATTTCCCCGAAAGAGTCGAGGACTATGTCCACAGGGTAGGCAGGTCCGGTAGACTCGGAAAAGAAGGCAAGGCTACCTCTATGGTAACTGAAAAAAATATGACCGTATATGAAGAAGTAAAAAATCTGTAAAATAAAAATCCTCCGCCCCAATCAGGGTGGAGGATTTTATTTTACATAGCATAACTGATAGTATCTACGTTACACTCAATCTAAGTTAAGTCTTTACTTATTATCGTTTTTCTACTAGATATTATTACACATATCCTAGTTATTATCGCTATTTTCTAATTACTCTTAAACTTATCCTAGTTGTTATTGCACTTATTCTTCTTACAGTTACTACAGTTACCCAGGCAAACATCAATCTCTTCTAGACATTCGTTAAAGGCAACCTTACTGCTGTTCTTGTGTCTAAAAATAGGTATATTCATCTTCTTGGCCTGCATCTCAACTATCCTTGATAGCTTGTGAGAAACTGTTGATGTCATAATCACTATGGCATCTGGACTTCCTATTGAATTTTTAACCTGGCTAGACATAGTAGTATATACCTTAGTTTTATAACCTCTATTTTTAGCTAGCTTGTAATAATCTTTTTCCATTCTCTCGTGACCGCCTATTACCAATAAGCTCATACTTAGAACCCCCTTTAAAATACTCATTATGTTAATTAGTTAAAATCATCTTTATTTTGATAATTATTATCATCTCCTGTATATATGATATCCAAAAACCAAAAAGTTGTCAATAGTTATCGATAATTTTTTTCAATTAATTTTATCTTTCTATAAGAGTTTATCCTATCTATAAATAATATTTTCAAATCTCTATTAGTTTTATTTTCCCAAACAAAAATATCCAGTCGGCCATGGGGACCAGGTCCCACAAAGCAACTGGATATCAAAATATACTAGCTAAAATCTATCGGGGATAGTCTAACCCCTTCTTACTTAGGTACTATTTAAATTTTCTCTTATGTATTATAGCCTTAGTAATTTCCATACATATTATTGAACCTATTGCCAATCCAACTGATATAGCAAAGTCTTTCAAAGAATATGCTGCTGGTATTGCAAATATAGGTCTAATGAACGGTAGCATTACTACACCAAATAGGCCTAAACAAATAAGGACAGCAAGTATCACATACTTGTTGGAGAAAAAGCCTAATTTGAATGGGTTTTGGTAGTCAGACCTACAAGCAAATGTCTGGAAGGTCCTGGACAATAATAGGGTTGTAAATGCTAGAGCTACCCCAACTTCTGGAGCCTGCTTCATGCCTATATATTGGGCTATAATAGCTGCCAGGCCTACAAAGATACCCCTGGACAGGATTGCCTGCCAAGTACCTCCACCTAGTAGTCCCTCATCCTTAGACCTTGGTGCCAGGGACATAGTACCCTCCTCTGGATTTTCCATACCAAGGGCTATGGCTGGCAAGGAGTCATTTACCATATTTATAAATATTAACTGTAGGGCAGTATACGGATTAGACCAATCTGCAAAAACAGCAAATAGTATGGATAATATAGCACCTAGGTTACCAGAGAACAGGTAGGTGATAGACTTCTTAATATTGCTGAATACAGTTCTACCAACCTCTACTGCATCTATTATGCTGGCAAAGTTATCATCTACCAAGACCATGTCTGATGCATCCTTGGCAACTTCTGTACCTGACCCCATGGCTATACCAATATCAGCACTCTTAAGGGCTGGAGCATCATTTACACCATCCCCCGTCATGGCTGTAACCTTGTTCTTCTTCTGCCAAGCCCCTACTATCCTAATCTTGTTTTGAGGTGAAACCCTGGCATATACACTAATCTTTTCTAACTGCTTGTCTAGTTCCTGGTCGCTTAAATTATCCAGCTCCTGACCAGTATATGATAGGTCACCATCTTCGAATAGGCCTATAGACTTACCTATGGCAACAGCTGTAGTCTTATGGTCACCTGTTATCATAATAGGTTTGATACCGGCACCCTTGGCCTTGGCAACTGCGTCTATAACCTCTGCCCTCGGTGGATCTATCATGGCTATCATACCGATGAATACAAAATTGTCTTCTCCTTCTACATCTATAACTTCACCTGACTCAAGGTCCCTATATACAAAGGCCAATACCCTTAGGGCATTCTTTGAGTAGGTCTCATTTTGTTCTTTAATCTTTTCCCTGATATCATCCGTCATATCAAGTATCCTGTCTCCGGACAACACCTTTATAGACCTCGATATCAATATGTCTGGGGCACCCTTTGTAATCATAATATCCCTACCCCCAATATTATGGGCAGTTGACATCAACTTCCTGTCTGAATCAAAAGGTATTTCCTGTAGTCTAGGATAGGTATCCCTCATCCTCTTAGTAATATATCCCTTCTTATCAGCAAATACTGTCAAGGCCACCTCTGTTGGGTCACCTATCTCCTTACCATCTTCACTAATAACCGAGTCATTACATAGGGCTGCAGCAGTATTGATCATGTCTTCAGTATTGAAGCTACCTATATCGGCTAAGTCTTTTAAAGGTTCCTCAACCACCTCGAGAGACCCGGAATCTTGGCCATCAAACTTGTAGTATTCAAGGGCTGTCATCTTGTTCATAGTAAGTGTACCGGTCTTGTCAGTACATATAACAGAAGTAGAACCTAAAGTCTCAACTGCAGGCAACTTTCTAATTATAGAATTCTTCTTTGACATGGTATTTGTACCCACAGATAGGACTATGGTTACTATAGAAGACAGGGCTTCCGGTATAGCTGCAACTGCTATGGCAACTGCAAATATAAAGGAATTTAAAATTACCATCTTTATATCTCCTGAATTAGGATGGGTCATGGCCCTCATTACCTGTAACACAAATATAAATATACATATAGACAAAATAGCTATGCCCAGCTTCTTAGAGAACTTTTCAATATTTGACTGCAGGGGTGTCTGCTTGACTTCAGTATTGTCCAGCATGTCAGCTATCTTACCTATCTCAGTATCCATACCAGTACTTGTACAGACAAACCTGGCCCTACCATTGACCACCATGGATGTAGAATAAACCATGTTTACCCTATCACCAACACTACAGTCCTCTTCTATCCTGTCAACTGACTTATTGGCTGGCTCTGACTCACCTGTCAACATACCCTCTACAATCTTCAAAGACTCTGCCTCTAATAACCTACCATCTGCCGGTACATAGTCACCAGCTTCCAATAGGACTATATCCCCTGGAGCTACTTCCTTAGATGATATAGTAATCTTTTCACCATTTCTAACCACCTTGGCACTTGGTACTGACAACTGCTTTAAACTGTTTATAGAAGACTCAGCCTTTTTAGTCTGAACCGTCCCCAAAATTGCATTCAAGATTAGGACTAGGAATATAATTAGGGACTCCATCATAGAGCCTGTAACTATCTGTATCAACGCTGCTCCTATCAGTACAATTACCATAGGGTCCTTGAAACTCTCTAGGAAAATTTTCCAAGTAGGATCACTTTCCTTTTCCTTTAATTCATTTTTACCATACTTATCCAACCTAGCACCCGCCTCAACCTGTGATAAACCATCATGACCTACTTCCAGGTCTACCAAAACCTGGTCGCTATCCATCATATAATATTTGATTTCCTTCTTTCCTTGCATATAAACCTCCATTCTTACAAATATCTAGTTAATAAAAAAAACCTTAACAACATGACGCTCAAAATAAGCATATATCTCACTGCTTATTTTGAAGGTCTTGCTGTCAAGGTTACCCTTGTCTGTTAACCGAGTATATAAAATACTGGCCTGACGATTAACGGATATAGTATACTATAGTGCTACTCCCCTTCATGTAACAATTATAGTATACTAATATCCCTCTTGTCAATCACTTATAGTTTATAAAATAAAACTTCATATTAAATTCTACTTGATAACAAAATCATCACCAATTTGGAACTTGTTTTCATTTTGATCATAATATCCACTCTTTTCAGGTAACTCTGATGCATATAATTTAAAGGTGAAATTCTTAATAGTTTCCCCATCAACTCTAAGTTTGCTTAATTCATCCTGTATAAGGGTAGCCTCCTTCTTATCTGAGTATGATAATCCTAACTCTAACAATTCTCCCTTATCATTTTTAGCCTCTATCAAGTATGAATAGTCCTTTTTATTTGAATTATTTATCTTCAACTTAGCCTCTACCACACCTGTAGGCCTAATAATAATATCTTTTACATTGACCTCTATACCCTTAGACTTGATCTTTATGCCTGGGTTTATATGAAGGGAGTCCTTGACAAAATCATTGTTAACTGTAAACTTAAAAGCCCAATCTCCACTAATGTTAGAATTTTGCTGAGCATCCTTTTCTGAAAAGGCCATTAAAGACCTTACATATACAGCAACATTTTTCTTGTTTCCTAGATAGTCTTTTATATCCTTATCAAAGGTATATGTCATACAGTTGTATTCTACCCCATCCTTTTGGAAACTATGCCCCATAGAACCGTTTGGTCTAAGATATGTCCCACCAATATTAAAGACAAGGTCATCAGGTGAATATGACATTTTGTCATCACCCTTAGCTAAAAATGTTAGCTGAATCCTATCGTCATACATCAAGGCATCCTCAAGCTGAAGGCCAATGCCCTTGTCCTCTACAGCCTTGTGTACTATATTAGAATAAGGCTTGTAGGCCTCATTATCCATGGCATCTGCTATTGAATATCTCACATTATCTATAATATCCATAGTATAGGCCTTTACACTTGGAACCTGGTATAGGCCAACCAAGGTCATCATTACAAGACCGGCTGCTATTATTTTCTTGTTAAAGCCAGCAAGTCTTGTATCCTTCTTTATAGACTTGTGAATATCCCTCTTTAATTTTGCCTTTTCAAATTCATTCAAGTCTTGTCTATCATAAGATGATATATCAAAATTTCCATCATTTAAAAAATCATATCCCTTATTTTCATTCATAACTACTTCCTCCCTTTTCCATAAGCTTCAGATTGTCCCTAGACCTGGCCAACCTATTGTAGATAGCCTGCCTGCTAAGCTTGTATTTTTCACTTAGCTCATCAATACCGTAGTCTTCAACATACCTATCCCAAAAAATTTGCATGTTTGTGGGACTTAGCCTGTCAAGCAAGGATCTTATATCCCTATCCAACTCATCCACTAGCCCTGTCCTGGCTTCCCTTTCCAGGCAGCCAACACCATCAATTTGACCATACTTGTGGTCTTCTAAGCTAACTATTCCGGTATCCATGCTAAGTTCTCTACTAGCTTTCTTCAAAAATTTCCTCTTGGCATCTATAGACCTGTACTTGGCTACCATGCCCAACCAGTTAGGAAACTTTGACTTAAGTGGATCATACCCACCTATCTTGTTCCAAACAAACAGGAGACAATCGTTAAAGGTCTCATCATATAAGTCTGGACAAGTAGCCAATTCCTTTTTCAGGACAGTCTTGATTATCCAACCATACTCATCAATCAGGTAGTCAAGGCCTGACTCATTTTTTGATTTTATTAGGTCTATAAAATTGTGCTCGCCAACTTTCACATCTACCACCCCCCTCTTTACTATATAATACGTAAAAGGGAGGTTTTTTCTTTCACTTTTACAAAAACTTATGGAATTTTTACCTAAACATAGGAAATGTAGTCTCTTATTTATATCAAGTCTTTTAAACTCATTTAAAAATTTTTATCTATAACCTTATTTAAGGCCCTGGTTTATCTAAGAAAAAAATCCAGCTATCTTCTCAATAAAGTTATAAAAAGTCGTAGTTGGAAGGTAGAATAAGTATGGGGCTGTCAATACCGCCATAAGTATAGATACCTTTTTCTTCTGGTCCATAGGTATCATTCCAGTCTATAGATGTATAGTCC
>OGXX01004871.1_pt1 | contig 10063 bp, 11 predicted proteins | sample 1576301 | NCBI WGS metagenome assembly OGXX01 (sample SAMEA3541469, study PRJEB24748) | human gut metagenome | biome: human gut; feature: human-associated habitat; material: faeces | place: China | collected 2012 | reverse complement strand
GGTCATGCCCCAAGGGGGCTAGTGCAAACCACCGGCACGGCCGGTGGTTATGATTTGCATTTTGTATTATGCATTAGAAAGTTTAAGAAAAGGATTGCATCCGCATGGCGCTTTTCTGCCGCTTTTCTGTGTGTCATGCTCGTGGTCAACTGTATTATATTTGGATACCATGGCAAGTTTGTAAATTTGCAATTCTATGCAAGCGTATCAGCTTAGCATTACACAAGCAGCACTTACAGGTGGCGCTGAAACTGCAAGCTGAAAAAGCGGAGATCATAGCTCCCAGCTGAGTCTTCTTAGTCGGGAGCTGTTTTTCGTCTAAATCACAGAAAAAACGCCGGACGTCCGGAGAAAGACACGGACGTCCGGTGACGCGGAAACAATGCGGTTATCTTGCGCTGGAATCGGATTGCGCGGGAACAAATTCCAGTTTGAGCTTCATCCCCATCCCCGCGGCAAGGCGCTTGAGCGTGCGAAGCGACGGATTTGCGGTTCCGCTTTCGAGCTTGCTGATGTTTGTCTGGTGAATGCCCGTGACATCCGCCAGCTGCTCCTGCGTCAGACCACGCAGCTTGCGGTAGTAGGCGATCTTCAGCCCGATCTGACGATATTTGTCCGCATAGATAGTCTTCATGCACATCATCTCCCGCTACTATGGTAACGAAAAGGGACAATAATTGACATGAGCCAACAGACATAGTATTATATTTAGTGGATATAAATATGTGTTTGACGGTGCATGAGAAACGGAGGAAATATGGAACAGCGATCCGAGCTGAAATCGGCGCGTCTGTTGGAGATATACACCCGCTTGGAGCAGGGACGCACCCTGAAAAAAGCGGATCTGGCGCAGGAATTCCACGTCACGCAGCGGAGCATCCAGCGTGACGTGGAGGACTTGCGCTGTTTTCTCGCCGAGCGCCACTTGGAGCGGGAGGTCATCTATGACGGCAAGCAGCGGGGCTACCGCATGGTGTCCGGCAACCCGCGAGGGCTGACCAACAGCGAGATACTGGCGGTGTGCAAAATTCTGTTGGAGAGCCGCTCCCTGCCCGCTAAGGATATGGGCGGCATACTGGACAAGCTCATCGACTGTGCCGTGCCGCAGGAGAGCCAGAAGGCCGTGCGGGAGCTGGTGGCCAACGAGAAGCTGCACTACATCCCGCCCCACCACGGGCAGAGCGTGCTGGGCAGCCTGTGGGAGCTGGGGCAGGCCATCCGCAGCCAGCAGGTCATCGAGATCGGGTATGAGCGCATGAAAGAACCGAAACTGGTGCAGCGCCGGGTGCAGCCGGTGGGCATCATGTTCTCCGAGTATTACTTCTATCTGACGGCGTTTTTGGAGGACAAGACGGACTTCGACACCCCCGACGACCTGTTTCCCACCATCTACCGCATTGACCGCATCCGGTCGGTAAAGGTGCTGGACGAACATTTCCGTGTGCCGTATGCCAAGCGGTTCGAGGAGGGCGAGTTCCGCAAGCGGGTGCAGTTTATGTACGGCGGGTGGCTGGAGCATATCCGCTTCCGCTACACCGGCCCGTCGCTGGAGGCGGTACTGGACAGGCTCCCCACGGCGCAGGTGCTCTCTGAGGATGCCGACGGCTGGCTCATCTCCGCCGAGGTCTTCGGCAAGGGGATAGAGATGTGGCTGAGAAGCCAGGGGGAGTGGGTGGAGAGAATGTAAGTAATGCCAAAGCATATATGTATAGCAGAAATAACGGAGGTATTGTGCAATGCAAGTTCTAATCGATGAAGTGATCCACAATCTCGGAAAATCTCCAACAGAACTGACGGATAAAAACGTTACCCGTATAAAGAGCGAATTTCCCGTTCCGCTGGAACAAAAAGTACTGTGGGCTGATGTGAGGTTTAGCCACAGACTATCCGGGGTAGTTTTTACAGACATTGGCGTTTTTATTAAGGGAGACAAGCAGGTAATAGACGAAAATAATGCCGGAATTAAAGATAAAAAGGCAAAAGTAAATTCTGTATATCAGTACATCAAATGGGACTATTTTTCGCCTGGGGACTTCGAGTACAAGGAAGAGGCTGGAAAACTAAAGGTCAGTTTCGCCGGCAGACCGATTCTTGCTCAAGATAGCACGATAAACTTCCTCAAAGTATATGATGACACATATGCCAAAATCGTAAAAGAAGCTACTGTTTCCGCAGAAAATGTATTTGCAGATTTTGAAGCGGTCATTCCTGAAAACTTTGCCAGAGTCAACACAAAAACCGGCCACGGGGAAATGGCTGAAGAAGCATTGACTCGGCTTGATAAGCTTAACGGGAATGATGCAGAGGTACTGGGGCGCGATAACAAGAGAGATGGCCCCGATAGAGTGGTCAATGGCCAGTTTATTCAGACAAAATACTGTGCAAGCGGAAAGAAAAGCATCGATGCCTGCTTTGACAAGGAAAGCGGCGTGTTTCGGTATCATCTGGAAAATGGCGATTTAATGATGGTCGAAGTACCAAAGGATCAGTATACAGAAGCTATAAACGAGTTTCGCAATAAAATACTTGAAGGGAAAGTACCTGGCGTTACAAACCCTGATGATGCGGCAAAGTATATAAAACGGGGGAGTTTGACCTATAAACAGGCGCTGAATCTCTGCAAGCCAGGAACAATAGAGTCACTGACATACGACGCTTTAACTGGTGCTGTAAATTGTTCGTTTGCTTTTGGTTTAACTTTCTTGAGTACTTTTATTATAAGCTACACACAGACGCACGATAGAAGGCAAGCAATGATGGCCGCAGTTGCTGCCGGTGTACAAGTCTTTGGATTGTCATTTTTTGCTCATATGCTTACACAGCAGGTTGCGAGGACTACTTTGACACGCCAACTGATTCCCCTGAGCACATATATAGCGGATGTTATGGGATATAAAGCCGTTCAGAGTATAGTCAATGCGATCCGCAGCATGATGGGAAAAGGTGCGATATCGGGTGCGGCGGCAATGAAGCAATTTTCAAAAATTCTTCGAAGCAATACTGTTACGGCGGCAATTACTTTTGTTGTATTTTCGGCTCCGGATACATATAACGTTTTTCAAAAGAGAGTATCGACAGCTCAATACACAAAGAATATGCTATCGTTGATTGGAACTATGGCTGCGGCGGGCGGTGGACAGCTGGCGGCATCATTGGCTACAGCCAAAATTGGTGCCGCAATGGGAACAACAGTTACCCCAGGTGTTGGCACAGCGATTGGATTAATGGGTGGATTAGCTGGGGGACTTATTGGTGGTGCCGTTGTAAAAGCAGCTGGCGATGCTATTCGGGAAGATGACACGGTTATACTCTCACGACTATTCAATGGCGTTTTGGTCAATATGACCTATGAATACATGCTGTCTGAATCGGAAGTCAATGTCGTTATTGGAAAGATTGATCAAGTAAAGCAAAAGGAGTTTAGAAATCTGTTCAAGAATACAAACGCTGCAAAGAATCAGGAAAAGGTGATGGACAAGTTCTTGAGACACTATTTTGAGGAGATTATCCAAACAAGGCCAAAGATGCCTGAGCCAGAAGTACAGGATCTTATTGAATTTATGGATACCCTTCAAAAAAACGCAGCGTGCGATTCATAAATACCGCAGTAAAACGCAGGACAGGGAACTGCATTGCAGTTCCCTGTCCTCTATTCGCCTTTCCCCCTCGAACATCATCCTCTCCACGCAATCGCCCTTGCGCGGCAGGTAGCGGATGTGCTTCATGGCCTCGATGTAGTGCGCCGGTACGCGCAGCTGCTTGCGCAGGTAATTTTCAATCAGCTTCGGCATCCCCTGCGCGGCGTACTTGCCCTTGCGCACATCCTCCGAGATTGCCCACGGCAGGCCGTTTTCCCGGCGCTGCTTGGGCGGCGTATGCTGCCGCAGCAGATCGTACACGTCCTCCCGGAATGTGAGGACATCCTCAAATGCCATGCGCCCACGCTCCACAGCGTCCCTCTCCGCACTCGTCCATGCGTCGGTGGCCAGCCGCAGTCCCATGCCCTTGATACGCCGGTACGCCGTGTGCAGCGGCGGCACATCGGACGGCAGCGGGTCGAGCCGGTCGGTGGGGTACAGAATGCGCACTTCGAACATACCCTGTACGCCCTCCGGCAGCGTGAGCCGCAGCCCCATGACCTCCGCGTCACTGTACGGCTCGGTATCGGTTTGGCAGTCCCGCTGCGCCCAGTAGTCCCGCAGCCACGCGCACACCGGCGCGAACTGCTCCTGCGGCACTTGCAGGGACACCACGCTTTCGCCGATCAGCGACCGGCTTCGCAGGTTATGACCGTCCGCCGCCATCGGCGCACCGCATTCAGGGCAGACAAGGTCGGGCAAGTCCCATCCGTCATCCGCGTGGGCGTCAAAGAGCAGGTGGTGGCAGTTGGGGCAATGGTAGTGGGGCGGCAGCGGGTTCACCGGCGTCGCGCCCAGCAGGTGCGCCAGCAGCGAGTCGTTGGTGCAGCCCAGCACCAGCACGTTTTCCCCACCGAACGCCCGCCGCAGCGCTGCTATGCAGTACCACATGGGCAGCAGCGGCCCGCCCTGCGTCAGCCGCTGCTCCTCCAGCAGCCGTCCGTAGATGGGGAACGCTCCCGCGCCGTAATGCTCCTCCGTCAGCCGTAACAGAAAATCCTTTGTCATTGTACGCCCTCCTTGTCCGTTGTGATAAGAACCATTATAGTACACCGCATAGACAGCGAATGTCACAGCACAAAAAGAACCTGCATATCCTGCGCTGCCGTAAATAGCGAAAGGGAACTGCCCATTTGCGACTTGACTTGGAGTTAGGGGCATATCTCTGTATCCGTATTCCCAACGTAAAACTCCGCCATGTCGTCCAGTCGGAGACAGGCCAAACGGCGGTGCGTCGCGTTGCGATTGCCGCAGCCGCAGTCAATATCAACGATGCCATCACCATGCCATATCCGGAACGGCTGGTCGCTGACACCAGCCAGGAAGTTGACCGGCGTGTGGCCAACGATGCAGATGGTGTCCGGGTAAGGACTTCTATCTTCTGGCTTGATGCGTCCCCAAATGCGCGTATCACGGCCAGCGCCGGGACAACCGTGAACGAGGTGAAACTTCTGTCCGCCAACAGCAATGGCCAAATGATCCGGCAGCCCGGCCAAGAAGCGCAGGATCATATTCCGCTCGTGAGGTGTCCGATGGTAGAGCAGCTCCCGGTAGGTGGATGAGCCGCCGTTCTGCCGCCAAAGCTCACGAGCCCCAAACTCATTATGCAGCCCGAGGGTGGCGAGGCACATCTGCTCGTGATTGCCCAGCAGCATGGTCATGTTGGACGTATCCATGATCAACCTCAGGATGTCTACACCCATAGCGCATCGGTCGATGGCGTCACCGATGACATGCAGATGGTCGTTTTCAGAAAATTGGGTCAGCGTCAGCAGCCGCTCAAACTTATCCAATTCGCCGTGGATATCTGATACGCAGTAGACCATGCCGTCACCTCCCGTAAATCGTGTTGCTGATAAGTATACTCAATACGGCAGTGATTGCAAGTGGGATCGCGGCTCAAAAACGGTGACGCAGTAAGCAAAGAATACATAAAGCCAAGACCGCCTGCAAATTTTCTCCCATTTGGCCCACAAGTGTGCTATACTAAAGCCATCCTTGTATCGGAGGTACATCATGAGCCAATATGACGCTGTTGTGAAAATGTGGCAGGACTGGAATATCCAGTCGGTCGATGACCTTGCTTTGCGGCTGGACAATTTCCGCATTCTGTTTGCCTACAACTCCGGCAAGATTGAGAATGCCGAGATCAACTACCACGATACCCGCGAGATATTTGAAAACGGTAAGGTCGTGGGCTACACCGGCAGCACCCGCACCCTGTTTGAGCAGCAGAACCAGAAGGTGTGCTATGACTTTTTGCAGGACAGGATCGTCGCAAAAGAGCCGTTGTCCATTGGCTTGATCTGCACCGTTCACCGCGCATTGACGGAGGGCACTTACGATGAGCGCCGCTACATCGTGAACGGTGAGCGTCCCGGCGAATTCAAGAAGCACGACTATGTGACCGGTAAAAACGAGGTTGGTTCACAACCCGATGAGGTGGAGAACGACCTCACGGAGTTGATTGAAGAAGTCAACGCCATCGGAGCGAAAGCGCCCCTGAAGGCAGGGGCGTACCTCCACGCTCGGTTTGAGAATATCCATCCCTTTGCGGACGGGAACGGGCGTGTGGGGCGGACGCTGCTGAACTACTGGCTGATGATCAACGACTATCCGCCCACCATCGTCTATGAGGAGGATCGCCGCGCCTATTATGACGCGCTGCAAGCCTATGACGAGCAGGAGGACTTGACCCCGCTGGTGCAGTTTTTAGAGGCTCAGACGGTCAAAACGTGGTCGCGCAACATGGACAGTAAAAACCCGGCACCACACAAAAAGCTGAACTCGTTTTTGCCGTGATGCTTGTGTGAAGCAATTTCAGGTGACACCGTAGGTCTTTTCCGTTGACTTTCTTCCGCGTCTGTGATACTTGTTTGTCGCAGGAGGTGATGAGTATGTACGAGACTCTGAGGGACCTGCACCGAAAATGCTACACAAGGGCGGTCATGCCAGAATTGGAATGTGATTATGATGACGCGTTTCAGCAGTTGATGTCGCGGTTGTCGAAGCCAGAACGAAAGCTGGTACTGAAGGTCGTTGACACAAAAGGCCTGATGATGGAGCGTGCCGAGTTGGACAACTTTGTCTGTGGCTTCCGACTGGCACTTGGCCTGACAACAGAATTACAGTATTATGAAGAAGAACGGTCAGAGGAAGCTCTGGCCGTTCTTTGCGCAACGGAGGAGGAACAAGATGCACACTAGAATCATGTTATTGACAATCAGTGCGGCGCTGCTGCTCACGACCTGTGGACAGATGCGGAACAGCTCAATAGAAAAGACATCGCCGCCAACACCGGCGGTGCAGGAAGAAGCGCGGCAGCCACAAGCAACACCTGAGCCAACAATGACAGCGCAGGAACCGGACACAGTGCTGATCACAGTGCAGGAGCAACCACCAAAAGAGAATACACATCAAGAGGAAAGCACTCCGCAAACCGCCGCTACCCATGAACCCGTCGCGGAACCTACCCATTCAGAGGACATCCCCTCCGAGACCGTCCGCGCAAAAACAGGATATGTTGAGCCAGAGCCTACACAAGAACCTGAACCGATACCTACGCTGTCTGCACCGGCAGATCGTCAAGCGGCCATCGATGCCGTCAACGCCTACGCGGTCGCGCAGTACGGTGTCACCACGGATACAGGTCTGACACTTGACAACAGTGCCTACCGATTCCCAGCGGCAGTGCCGACGGACTCGTCGCAGGAAACAGTGGAATCCAAGGCGCGAGACATGGTGGACTTCACATTCCGGCAGCTTATGATGCAGGCGGGCGTGGACAGCCTTACGGATGCGGACTTCCGCTGCAATATCTGCATCGTGGAGGATGGCAGCAGCCTCCTGATCTACGTCCTCTACGACAGATAAGCGGCGCAAAACCTGCGTCGGTGTAGACAAAGAAAAGCAGAACTGACGATGTCAGTTCTGCTTTTCTTTGTGTGTATACTTGTCCCGTAAGGACTGATGCCCCTTCTGTGCCTCACGCTGCAGCTGGTCTCGCGTTTTCATCTCCCACTGATCAGGGCTGCCATCTGTGGGGAGATTAAGAAACATGACCTGCTTCGGAAAGCTGTCGGCGGGCGCGTGATCCATATCTGCTGCTACACGCTGCTGCCATACGGTCGTATCCACAACAAGAGGGCTGGCTTTCACATCGTAGCTGCGCAATTCCTGCCAAGTATCGATACGCCTTAAAAATTCTGAGGAATCGATCTTGCCGCCGCTGTATTCACGATGGGCTTTGCTGGCATTGTCCATCCAAGCCTTAAAGTCCGACGCACTGAAGACCAGCAGCCGACCTCGCTTTTCCGGTATAGCAGTATCATATCGCTGCATCCGCGCATACATACGATCCCGCAGCTGCCGGTAGATGAAAAGCGCCTCATCCTGCTCATCCCGTTCATGCCGCATGAGATTGGCGCCTCGACGTTTACAGGTTTGTCCGTCGTAGCTGCGGTCACAGTACAGCGTTCGCTTCCTCGTGGGCGGGATGAAATATTCCCAACAGTGTACGCATCGCGTGATGCGCTGGGCCTCCTGCGCAAAATACAGTGACAGGATCGTCAGATAGTAGTTCCAGCCGTTCACTGCGCTAAACCGGAAAGGTTCCGTCACCTCTTTCAGATGAATTGGGTCACATTGCTGCGCGACATCAGGGTATACAGTGCGCAGATATTCCCACTGGCGGTGCGGTGTTGAAATATCCATGTTGTCGAAGATCATCTCGAAAATATTGCGGAGCCGAACCTGCAAAAGAACAGGACGCTCTATTGCCTGCAAGATGCGTTGGCCTGAGTAGAGCAGGAACGAAGCGGAGCCGTCGTCAGGCTGCTGAAGGGCAGCTCGCAGATGCACACAGGCGTCTAACCAGCCTACGGGATCTGTGCGACGGAGCTGTTTGGGCAGCTCCAGTGCCTGTGAAAGGAAGTCGCGGTACTCCAAAACACTGATATCCAACTTCTCTTCAAACAACGGATGTGTTTCCCGCAAATGCCGGACTGCATCGGTGTATGCCGTGAGATCGATCTCAGCAGCGGATAGAAGAAGCTCTGCCGCCGAGTGGGGCGGCAGCTCGATCTGCGTTCCGTCATCGCAGATCAAAACCGGCACGAAGCCGCTGTCTGCTGTCGTGCACAGATCAAAGCTTGGAATTGCAGAAGTCACATCGACACCTCCCGGCAAAAAAGATCACTTCATGATGTATTCTGCGTCAGGTTTATTGTACCATGGGGGCACGAAGAAGGAAAGACCTTCCGCTGTACCTTCACAACTACATACCCATCACCAGAGAAGATACTTGCCGGGGAAGTACCGCCACGACGCTGCCGCAGAGCAGCCGAGCGTACCAAGGCTGAGACAAACGCCGCGCAAACAAAGCGTGGCAGGAACGGCCTGTGGTGCATGGCAAATCCAACGAAAAGAGGTGAGAACCGCATATCGTCCCTACAAAAATGAAAGCCGCCAAACTGCTGCAACAGTCTGGCGGCACGCCGCGCTTCGGAAAACGCAGACACCATCTGCAAACAGTCTAACAGAGAGACCTCCGAAACGCAAGTTCTTTTTCTCTGAATTTGAAACAAGGAGTATCTCATGAAACAATCTGACTATACCACCTACGACCAGATACCGCTATTTCTCAACGCGGAAATGGTGGCAAAGGTGCTGGGCATTTCTATCTCCAGTGCCTACGAGCTGATGCACGAAGCGAGCTTCCCTGCGCTGCGTGTGGGCAGCCGCATTGTTGTGCCGAAAGAAAAATTCGTCGAATGGGTCATGCGCGGCACGAAGGGCGGCGATGACCGGTGAGAAAAGCAAAGCCGCCTGTTGGTTGGGAGCGGGCGAAGAATTGCTTTCCCGTGCCGAACGAACTGTTGTGCTTCGACCTGCCTGCCGGCGCGGTGGCGGTGTACATCTACCTGCTGCGGCACGCTGACCGCAGGACGAATCAGTGCTATCCCAGCGAGGCAGCTATGGCAAGAGACCTGCACCTTGCCCGCAATACCGTGGCCAAGTATGTGCGCCTGCTGGAGGAACGCGGACTCATTGTTACGGAGCGAACGCAGATACAGATGCGAAACGGCATCAGGAAAAACGGCAGCCTGCGCTATACCATCATTCCTATGCATGAAGTCATGGAACAACGCTATCAACGACAGCTTGCCGAAGCGGAACGCCGGCGGGTGCAGCGACAGCTGGCAGTACAGACCGGGGAATCCCCGTGTTCGCCTCTGTGAGCCGCTGTGTGATCTTCTTCGGGGTGGGGCGGCGTCCCTGCCCCGGAGAAGGATTTCGGGCCGTTTTTGGGCAGATTTTCAGGGGCTTCTCCGGCTCTGCGGAGGACGAAAAAGAAAGCAGGATAAAGGGTTGGCGTCGGAACCGACGCTCTGCCCAATCACTTCTGCCCGCAGTGCGGGCAGTTG
>OGXX01004863.1_pt1 | contig 10081 bp, 7 predicted proteins | sample 1576301 | NCBI WGS metagenome assembly OGXX01 (sample SAMEA3541469, study PRJEB24748) | human gut metagenome | biome: human gut; feature: human-associated habitat; material: faeces | place: China | collected 2012 | reverse complement strand
GCTGGCGGCCTATCTGCTGAATCCCAACGCCTCTGACTATTCCCTGAAGCGGCTTCAGGAGGAGGCGGGAACCGCCGCCCCGAAGCTGGAAAACGAAACCGCCTGGCAGGCGGCGGTGCTGCCACGGGTAAAAAATTGGCAGGCGGCCAGCCTGCTGGCCAACGGCCAGCAGAAGCTGCTGGAGGAGATGGAGATTCCTCTGGCTCAGGTGCTGGCCCGCATGGAGAATATCGGCTTTTTGGTGGATGGCGAAAGCATCCGGGTGTACGGAGAGCGTTTGGAAACGGAAATCGAGGCCTTGCAAAAGCAGATTTATGAGGAAGTTGGCTACGAGTTCAATATCAATTCTCCCAAGCAGCTTGGGGATGCCCTGTTCGTCAAGCTGGGGCTGCCCTCGGGGAAAAAGACAAAAACCGGCTATTCCACCAACGCGGAAATCCTGGAAAAGCTTCGCTACGACCATCCTGCGGTAGAGCTGGTGCTCCATTACCGCACATTGACCAAGCTGAAATCCACCTACTGCGAGGGGATGCTCAAGGTCATCGGCCCGGATGGAAGGATTCATTCGAATTTTAACCAAACGGAGACGAGAACCGGCCGCATCAGCTCCACCGAGCCCAATTTGCAGAATATCCCTGTCCGCACCGAGCTGGGCCGGGAGCTGCGGAAATTTTTCCTGGCCAAGGAGGGCTGGGTACTGGTGGACGCGGATTACTCCCAGATCGAGCTGCGGGTGCTGGCCCATATCGCCCATGACGAGAATATGATCAAGGCCTTTCAGGACAAGGAGGATATCCACACCATCACCGCCTCCCAGGTATTCGGAATGCCCCCGGAGATGGTGACGCCCCTGATGAGAAGCCGGGCCAAGGCGGTGAACTTCGGCATTGTTTACGGCATCGGCGCGTTTTCTCTGTCCAAGGATATCAACGTTTCCAGGAAAGAGGCTCAGCGGTATATCGACGATTACCTTACCCTGTATTCCGGTGTGGACCGGTATATGAAGGAAGTGGTGGAAAAGGCTAAGGAGGACGGCTATGTGGAAACCCTGTTCCACCGCCGCCGCTACCTGCCGGAGCTGACTGCCTCCAATTTCAATCTGCGGGCCTTCGGAGAGCGGGTAGCCCGAAATATGCCCATCCAGGGCACCGCCGCGGATATTATCAAAATCGCTATGGTCCGGGTGGACCAGCGGCTGAAGCGGGAAAATATGAGAGCCCGGCTGATTTTGCAGGTTCACGACGAGCTGATCGTGGAGGCACCGGAGGATGAGGCGGAGCAGGCAGCCCGGATTCTCACCGAGGAGATGGAGGGGGCGGTCTCCCTGACCGTGCCTATGGTAGCGGAGGCCAGCGTTGGAAAAACCTGGTATGACGCCAAGGGCTGATAAAATAACGGCGGGCGGAAGGCCCGCTGAATACATAGAGGGATCACTATTATCATGAAGATCGTATTTGTCTGTACGGCCAACATTTGCCGAAGCCCGATGGCGGAGGGGATGTTCCGGAAAATGATTGAGGAAAACGGGCTGGAGGAGTCCGTGTTTTGCTTAAGCTTCGGACTGGCCGCCAAAGAAGGAAAGCGGCCTCCGGAAAACGCGGTGGCTGTCTGCCGGGAAATCGGCGTGGATATCAGCGGCCATAAGGCGAGAAACCTGTCCAGCCTGAAGGATCTGGATATTTTCGACGCCTTCGTGGTCATGACGGAGACTCAAGCCTATGTGCTGAAGCAGGCCGGCGTGCCGGAGGATAAGCTTTATTTATTAGGAGAGGAAGAAATCAAAGACCCTTACGGAACGGATCTGGATGAATTCCGGCAGTGCCGGGATCAGATTTGGCGGCAGCTTCAGGTGCTGTTCCAAAGGCTTTGCAGGTTTATCCGGAAATGAGTGTTAAAATCATCATTGAGCCCCTGGCGGAGAGGCACCTGGCCCAGGCGGCTCAGCTGGAAAGGGAATGCTTTTCCGATCCGTGGTCTCTGGAAGGGCTGCGGGCGGAGCTAACCAATCCCAACGCCCGGTTCCTGGCGGCGGTGTCTGGAGAAGCCATGGCGGGCTATCTGGGCCTTCACGCTGTCTGCGGTGAGGGCTACATCGCCAATCTTGCGGTGGCCCCGGCCTTTCGCCGGCAAGGGGTAGCCCGGGCTTTGCTGAGGGCCGGGGCGGAAATCGCGGAGAAGGAGAAGCTGGAGTTTCTCTCCTTAGAGGTGCGGACAAGCAACCTGCCGGCCAGAAGGCTTTACGAGTCGGAGGGGTACGTTCATATCGGCGCGCGTCCCGGCTTTTATACGAACCCCAGGGAGGACGGGGAGATCTATACCAAACGGTTTGGAGGATCGTTATGAGAATATTGGCTATTGAAAGCTCCTGCGACGAGACCGCTGCCGCGGTGGTGGAGGACGGAAGAAATGTCCTTTCCAGCGTGGTGGCCTCCCAGGTGGAGGAGCATAAGCTGTACGGCGGCGTGGTGCCGGAGATCGCTTCCCGCAGGCACGCCGAAGCGATTGTGGGAGTGGTTCAGGAGGCCCTGGATCAAGCGCGCCTTACGCTAGGGGAGGTGGATGCCGTGGCGGTGACCCATGCCCCAGGGCTGATCGGCGCCCTGCTGGTGGGGGTGAATTTCGCCAAGGGGCTGTCTATGGCGGCAGGCCTGCCCTTGATTCCGGTACACCATTTGCGTTCCCACATCGCCGCTAATTATCTGGCGCATCCGGAATTAAAGCCACCCTTTCTTTGTCTGGTGGTGTCCGGTGGCCACAGCCACATTGTAGAGGTGGCAGATTACACTAAAATGCGGATTATTGGCAGAACCCGGGACGATGCTGCGGGAGAGGCCTTTGACAAGGCGGCCCGGGCTATGGGGATGCCCTATCCCGGCGGCGCGGCGCTGGACAGGGCCGCAAGGCAGGGGGACGAGACAAAATACGTTCTTCCCCGCAGCAAACCCGGTGAAAATCCCTACAATATGAGCTTTTCCGGGCTGAAAACTGCAGCTTTGAACCTGATCCACCATGCCGAACAGGTGGGGGAAGAGCTGGATATTCCCAGCCTTTGCGCCGCGTTTTCCGCGGCGGTGTCCGACACGCTGGTGCCCCGGGCGGTAATGGCGCTGGAACAGACCGGCTATCGGAAAATTGCCGTGGCCGGGGGCGTTGCCGCAAATTCCCGCATCCGCGCGGACATCCTCGCGGCGGCGGAGAAGCTGGGGGCGGAGGTCTATCTGCCGCCGCTTCACCTGTGCGGGGACAACGGCGCCATGATCGGCGCTCAGGCGTATTACGAGTACAAAGCGGGGCATGTGGCCGACATGAGCCTGAATGCCTACGCCACCAAGTCCATTCTGGGGGAAGCACTATAGAATGTGGGGGAGACGGGAAGTCTCCCCCTTTTGCATGAATATCGACGAATATACGGTGGATGCAAACCAAGTTGTAACTAAAGGTTACAAATACATTACATTTTTCGGAGCTTAACGGATTTTGGCGGGTGTTATGTATATCGCCTGTGGATAAAATTGTGGAAACTGTGTATAACGGTGTGAATAAACCCGGCTTATCCACCGCCGGAACGGAGAATATTGGTTGACAAAGGAAAACCGGCGTGTTATGATATGCTCACAATTATGAGAAAGGAGGAAGTGAATATGTTGAAGAACGGCTGGAACGTTTATGGCAGAAGACTTGCTCCGGGGGTAACTGTGCGGTAGGAATACCGGCATGGGCTGTTTGTGCGGCGCAGGCTTCGGCCTGTGCCGTTTTTCTATGCAAATGCATAGAAAAATAAGAAATGTGCCATTTCCTCGCCCCTACGGGGCAACCGGAAATGATGCACAAAAACTTCATGCATCAGCATTTGCGCATTTTCACGGTGCAGCGCACATGCATGAAGTTTTATTGCTTGAGGTAGAAAAATGAAAGAAATGCTGCATTATCTGAAGCCCTACTGGAGGGGGCTGCTCGCCGCGACCATTGCCGTGGCGATATCCACGGTCTGCGACCTGCTGCTGCCCGCCATCATGAGTGAAATTCTCAACAAGGGCGTTTATCGGGCGGATTTTGCCTACATCGTCAGATGCTGCGCCATCATGGCGGCGGTGGCGCTGGTGGGGTTGGGAACGGTGCTCTTGGGATCGAAAATTTCCAACGACGTGGTGGCGTCTTTCTGCGCCGACCTCCGCGCCGCCGTGTTCCGCAAGGTCAACCAGATGAGCTTTGAGGAATTCGGCGAGCTGGGGACGGCGGCGCTTGTGACCCGCTGTTCCCACGATGTGGAGACGGTGAGCTGGATCGCGGCGGAGCTGTCCGGCACTGTCATCATGATCCCGGTGCTGTTTTTTGGCGGTGTGGTGCTGTCCCTGCGGAAGGACGTGGCGCTGTCGCTGACCATGCTGGCCTTTGTTCCTGCGATTCTGGCAATCGTTATCTTCATCGGAAAGAAGATCGACGGCATCTGGGAAGTATCCGACAAGTTTGTAGACCGGCAGAATGAGATCATGCGGGAGCGTCTGCGGGGCATCCGGGTCATCCGGGCGTTCAACTCCGAGAAGCGGGAGCATGAGCGGGTGTCCGAAGCTACCCGTATCATGGCAAGCAGCTTCATCCGGGGCAATGTGGCCATGGGTGCCATTTCCCCGCTGGCGACCTTCCTGCTGAACGTGGCGGCGGTGCTGATCGTGTACTTAGGCGGCTGGCGGATGGAGACATCCACCGGTCTGACCGGCGGCGACATTTTTGCCATCGTCCAGTATGTGTCTCTGGTCTCTGCGGGCGTTGTCACCGGTGCGTTTGCCATTATCAGCTTTCCCCAGGCCGAAGTGGCTGCGAAGCGCATCGGGCAGGTGCTTCATGCCAAGGGCATGGCCGACCCCGTCGAGCGGCAGAATATCAAATTGTCCGGGGATATCGACTTTGACCATGTGACCTTCCGCTACGAGGGCGCGGCGGAGGCCGCCCTGAAAGACATCACCCTTTCCGTGAAAAAGGGACAGCGGGCGGCGATCATCGGCGGCACCGGTTCGGGAAAAAGCACGCTGGTGCAGCTCCTGTTGGGCTTTCGTATGCCCACCTCCGGGGAGGTTCGCATGGACGGAATGCCGACTCAGACCCTCAGCCGCCGCACCATGCGGGATAATATCAGCTGTGTGCTGCAAAACGCGACCATCTATTCCGGCACCATCCGGGACAATGTGCGCATGGGCAGGCTGGAAGCGGGGGACGTGGAAATCCGGGAAGCGCTGGAGATCGCGCAGGCCGGAGAATTCGTGAACGGCTTCTCGGATGGTATCGACCACATGATCCGCCAGTCGGGCAAGAACCTGTCCGGCGGACAGAAACAGCGGCTGAGCATTGCCCGTGCGCTGCTGAAAAATGCGCCCATCTACATTTTTGACGACAGCTTTTCCGCGCTGGACTTCCTGACGGAAGCGAAGCTCCGCGCCACCCTGAACCGGAATCTTGCAGGGAAGACCCAGCTGATCATCACCCAGCGGGTGACCTCCGCCATGCACTGCGATGTGATTTTCGTCATGGACGGCGGCGCGCTGGTGGACAGCGGCACCCACGCCCAGCTGTTGGAACGGTGCGGGGTGTACCGGGAAATCTATGCGTCCCAGACGGGAGGGAACCTGAATGCGTGAAAAGAATGAACTGCTGGACGAGACCACATGGCGGATCATCCGGGAGGCAAAGGGCATTGCCGGATGGGTCGCGGTCAGCGCGGTGCTGGGAATTCTCGCGGTGCTGTGCGCCATTGCCGCGCCGGAAATTCTGGGAAACCTGATACAAAAGCTCTATGATTTCGGACTGAGCGACCGGCAGACGCCCATCCGGGACAGCCTTGTCGGCGGGCTTCTTCTGCTGACAGCGGTGTACGCGGCGCAGGGCGTGTTCCGCTATCTGAATATGCAGCTGATGAACCGGACGGTGAGCCGTCACTTTACCTGCGACCTGCGAATTGCCATTTCCGACAAAATCCGGCGTCTTCCGGTGAAATACGTCGATCAGACCCCGGTGGGCGACGTGCTGAACCGCATGATCGACGATGTGAGCGCCATGGGCAACTACATCCATCAGGTGTTTGACGTGATGGTGGAGGGCGTTTTCCAGATCACCATGATCGCCGTCGCCATGTTTCTGAAAAATTGGGTGCTGGCCTGCCTTGTCATTGTACTGACCCCGATCTCCCTGTGGATCTCCTCGAAAATCGCGGGCGCCAGCGGGAAATACTACGACGAGTGGTTCAAAAAATCCGGAGAGCTGACGGAGATCGTGGAGGAGAGCTTCACCAACTTCGCAACAGCCAAAGCCTACAATCTGGAAGAATACACGGTGCAGAAGCACGCCGTCGTCAACGAGCAGCTGCGCAAGGCCGTGTCCAAGGCCAACTTTACCGGCTCTATCGTGCAGCCGCTGATCAAATTTGCCAACGCCATGGCCTATATCTGCATCAACCTCATTGGCGGATGGCTGATCGTGCGCCGGGGCGTGGGCGTGGGGACTGTGGTGACGATCGTACTGTTTGCCCGGCAGTTTGCGTCTCCTTTGGAACAGATCGCCTCGGGGTTTGCGAACCTGACCCATGTCAAAGCCTCCGCCAAGCGGGTGTTCCGGATAATGGACATGGAGGAAGAGGAGCAGCCGGAGGGAACGCTTCCGGAACCCTGCCGGGGCGAGGTCGTCTTTGACAAGGCCGCTTTCTCTTACAACAAGGAGGAGCCGCTGATTGAGAATCTGAATCTCAGCGTCCATCCCGGCCAACGGGTGGCCATCGTCGGTCCCACCGGTGCGGGAAAAACCACCATCGTCAATCTGCTGATGCGGTTCTACGACGTGGACAGCGGAAAAAATCTGCTGGACGGGCAGGATATCAAGTCCCTATCCCGGGACGAGGTGCGCCGGAATTTCGGCATGGTTTTGCAGGATACATGGCTGTTCCGGGGTACCATCGCCCAGAATGTGGCCTACGGCAAGCCGGACGCCACTCGGGAGGAAATTGAGCTTGCCTGCCGGGAAGCATACTGCGACCACTTTATCCGCACTATGCCCGACGGCTACGACACCCTGATCAGCGAAGACACCACCAACCTTTCCGGCGGGCAGAAGCAGCTGCTGACCATCGCCCGTGCGCTGCTGGCAAGTCGTCCGCTGCTGATTCTGGACGAGGCCACCTCCAACGTGGACACCCGGACGGAAATACTGGTGCAGAAGGCCATGGACAAGCTGATGAAGGGGAGAACCTGCTTCGTCATCGCCCACCGGCTCAGCACCATCGTGGACGCCGATCTCATCCTGGTGCTGAATCACGGCCACATTGTGGAGCAGGGGACTCACGCTCAGCTGCTGGCGAAAAAGGGCTTCTATTACGACCTCTACACCAGCCAGTACGCGGTATAAGGAGAAGAAATGCTGTATCTTGCGCGGAGCCTTTCCCGGCTGCATTTTAGCAGCCTGATGGCAGTCTATGCAGAATCCAACCGGGAAAACGGCCGGGAATTCTGGCCGGAGGAGCCGGAAATGCGTCAAATCCAGTTGGCGGAAGAAGATTTTTACCGTTATCTGAGTCAGGTGTTTTTTAGGTCACCGGGGGCGGTTTACGCCGTCTGGGAGGAAAACGGGCGGTATGTCAGCGCCCTGCGTTTGGAACCGTACCGGGACGGGCTTTTACTAGAAGCGCTGGAGACTGCCCCGGAGCAGCGGCGAAAGGGGTTTGCCGCCGCGCTGATACGGGCGGTACAGTGCTTCCTTGAGGGAAAAACGAAGCTCTATTCTCATGTGGACAAGCGAAACCTGTCCTCCCTGAAAGTCCACGATAAATGCGGCTTCCGCCGCGTCGCGGACTTTGCCGTCTGCGTGGACGGTTCGGTGAATCAGAAAATGTACACCCTGTGTTGGGACGACAAAACCTCCGTATGACTTTGGTCATACGGAGGTTTTCCGTGATGGAGCTTGCGCGCTTACATATTTACCACGTTCTGGGGCTTTCCTTCCAGAAAACAGCGGATGTTTTCCACAACGCAGTCCAGAAGCCGCTGGCGGCTTTCCAGCGGCGCCCATGCCATGTGGGGCGTGATGATGCAGTTGGGCGCGGTCAGAAGGGGATTGCCCGCCGTGATGGGTTCTTCGGATACTACGTCCACAGCGGCGGCGCGGAGACGACCGCTTTCCAGCGCGGCTTTTACCGCCGCTTCGTCCACGAGACCGCCCCGGGAGGTGTTGATGAGGATGGCGCCGTCCTTCATTTTGGCGAGGGTGTCGGCATTGATGAGCTTTGCCGTCGCCGGGGTGAGGGGACAGTGGAGGGAGACAAAATCCGACTGGGCGAGCAGGGTGTCCAGATCGACATACTGCGCCAGCGCTTCCCCGCCCGGACGGCGTGTGCGGCTGTAGGCGAGGACGTTCATGCCGAAGGCGCGGGCGATGTTCGCCACGGCCTGACCGATGCGCCCGAAGCCGACAATGCCCAGCGTCTTCCCGGCCAGCTCCATCTGCGGGGTATCCCAGAAGCAGAAGGAGCCGCAGCTTTCCCACCGACCCGCATGTACCAGCGCGTCGTGGTGTCCGACCCGGTGACACAGCTCCAGCATCAGCGCGAACGTAAACTGCGCCACGGCGGCGGTACCGTAGGTGGGGACGTTGGTCACGGGAATGCCCCGGCGGGCGCAGGCGGCACAGTCCACGGTATTGTAGCCCGTCGCCTGAACGCAGATCAGACGGATGCTGGGACAGGCATCCAGCAGCCGCTCGGTGACGGGGAGCTTGTTCACCAGCACGATCTCACTATCCGCAATGCGGGCAATGGCTTCGTCCTCGGTGTCCGTGCGGTCGTAAATGGTCAGTTCGCCGAACTGGCGAAGAGGCTCGTAGCTCAGATCGCCGGGATTTAAGGCGTAACCGTCGAGAATGACGATCTTCATGGCAATTCCTCCTTGCAAAACAGGCGTATTTTTGATAGGATAGGGAAAACGCTTTTGTGGGGTGCGCGATGGAAATTCTGTATCAGAACGCTAATATTCTGGTCTGCATCAAGCCGGCGAGAGTCCTCTCCACCGACGAGCCGGGGGGACTGCCGGAGCTGGTGCGGGAAGCTCTGGGCGACCCCAAGGCCGACGTGCGCACGGTGCACCGGCTTGACCGGGTGGTCAGCGGCGTGATGGTGCTGGCGAGAAACGCCCGCGCGGCGTCGGAGCTGTCCCGACAGATTCGGGAAGACCAGTTCAGCAAAGAATATCTGGCCGTCGTCCATGGCAGACCGGAAAGTCCGGAGGGGACGCTTCGTGACCTGCTGGCGCGGGACAAGGCAAGACGGATGACCTTCGTGGCGGACGCGCCGGGGAAGGGCGTGCAGGAGGCGGCGCTTTCCTACCGTGTTCTGGAATATGCGGATGGCATGTCTCTTGTGCGTGTGCGGCTTCACACCGGGCGCACCCATCAGATCCGGGTGCAGTTTGCCTCCCGTGGGCTGCCGCTGCTGGGGGATATCCGCTACGGCAGCAAGGATCCCGGATGTACGGCGGCGCTGTGGTCGTATCATCTGGGCTTCCGGCATCCCGTCACCGGGAAGCCGGTGGATGTGACGTGTCCGCCGCCGCAGGTGTATCCGTGGGATTTGTTTGACGGGGTAAAATGACAGAGAGCACCGGCGGTCTGTGGGGCCGTCGGTGCTTTTGCGTGGTTGCCAATCGGAGACGGATGTGGTAGAATTTGGCGGAGAGCGTATTGGAGCAAGGGCAGAGTTTGTGTACTATCTTTTGCACAAGCCTGCCGGATATGTAAGTGCCACAGAAGATACCAGGGAAAAGACAGTTCTGGATCTGGTGCCAAAGGATGGCAGACGGAATCTTTTTCCGGTAGGACGTCTTGATAAGGATACGGAAGGCTTGCTTCTTATTACAGATGATGGACAGCTTGCCCACAGACTGCTTTCCCCGAAGAAACATGTGGATAAGACGTATTTCGCGGTGACGGAAGGAAAAGTGGTGCCAGAGGATATAGAGAAGATCCGGGAAGGCGTGGATATCGGAGACGAGGAGCTGACCCTTCCGGGAAAGCTGGAGATCCTGAAAACCTGGGAAGTACAGATGCCTTC
>OGXX01004857.1_pt1 | contig 10102 bp, 9 predicted proteins | sample 1576301 | NCBI WGS metagenome assembly OGXX01 (sample SAMEA3541469, study PRJEB24748) | human gut metagenome | biome: human gut; feature: human-associated habitat; material: faeces | place: China | collected 2012 | reverse complement strand
CACCTTAATTTTGGGCTCCGTGCCGGAGGGACGGACCAAAATACGACCCTCCCCATTCAGGGTTTCCTCCTGGCTTCGCACCTGCTCCCACAGGCGGTCATCGGCCATAATGCGCTCCTTGGCACCGCCCACAGCGGATACCGGCACGTTAATGAGCTCCTGGGGATACTGCGCGCAGCAGGATACCAGCTCCGAGGCAGGAACCCCGGCCTCGCAATACGCCTGGATGAATTGCAGGGCTGTCAGCTCTCCGTCGCCGGTAGTGGCATACTCCCGGAAAATGGTGTGGCCCGATTGCTCGCCGCCAATCATATAGCCGCACTCGATCATCTTCTCCAGCACATGGCGGTCACCTACATCGGTGCAGACCAGCAGGAAATCCCCCTTACGACAAAACTCATGCAGACCCAGGTTGGACATAACTGTGGCTACGATAGCATTTCCGTTGAGACTACCCTTGCGTCTCATGGCTTTTCCGCACACGGCCAGTACCTTGTCGCCATCGATAATATGGCCCTTTTCATCCACCAGCAGGCAGCGGTCGGCGTCGCCGTCAAAGGCGATACCCAAGTCGTACTTCCCTGCCACTACGCCCCGGCACAGGGTCTCCATATGGGTGGAGCCGCACCCGTTATTGATATTGATACCGTCAGGCTTATCAAAGATGAAGTCCGCATGCAGCGGCAGCTTGCCGAATAGGCCAGGCGCCGTGGCCGAGGCCGCACCGTTGGCGCAGTCCACCAGCACCCGCAGGCCACGCATATCGCAATCCACCGTGGAGAGAAGATGGTCGATGTAGTCGGACTTCATCTGCCGCATACCGTGCAGACGCATACCAATCTGATCGTGAGTCTTGACGGGCAACGACTCCTTGGAAAGAACGATGTCCTCCACCTTTTCCTCCATTTCGTCGGAGAGCTTATAGCCCTGAGCGCCGAAAATCTTGATGCCGTTGTGCTCATAGGGGTTGTGAGACGCGGAAATGACAATGCCGGCATCCGCCTCCTCCTGCACCGTAAGAAATGCCACCGCCGGGGTGGGGATGGTGCCAAAGGGCATAACGCTGCCGCCCATAGCGCAAATGCCGGCCATGAGCGCCGACTCCAGCATATCGGATGAAATGCGGGTGTCCTTGCCGATGGTGATGGTGGGGGCGCTGCCCTTCTGCTCCGTCAGAACGATGGTGATGGCTTGGCCCACCCGGTAGGCCAGCTCTGCTGTCAGTGTCTCCCCGACTACGCCGCGGATGCCGTCGGTTCCGAAAAGTTTACCCATTTTCAATCTTCCTCCGTTAAATTTACAGTGTCATCTGTTCCTGACCCAGATAGGCCATATGCAGATGGTCATATGCTTTTTTTGTGACGCAGCGGCCCCGGGGCGTCCGGGTCAGAAAGCCCAGCTGCATCAGGTACGGCTCGTATACATCCTCCAAGGTGACGGATTCTTCCCCGATGGTGGCCGCCAGGGTCTCCAGCCCCACCGGGCCGCCGCCGTAGTTCTCAATGATGGCCCGGAGCATCCGCCTGTCTACGGGATCCAGGCCAAGGTGGTCGATCTCCAGGGCCTGCAGCGCCTGGTCCGCTACGGTATCGGTGATAGTGCCGTCCGATTTTACCTCGGCGAAGTCCCGCACCCGGCGGAGCATCCGGTTGGCGATACGGGGTGTACCCCGGGAGCGCCGGGCGATCTCCATAGCCCCGGAGGGCTCAATAGGCACATGCAGGATGCCGGCACTGCGGGTAACGATCTGCGCCAGCTCCTCCGGGGAGTACAGCTCCAGCCGCAGCGTCACGCCAAAGCGATCCCGCAGAGGCGCGGAAAGCTGTCCGGCCCGGGTGGTGGCGCCGATAAGCGTGAAATGGGGCAGGTCCAGCCGGATGGAGTTGGCTGACGGGCCCTTTCCGATGATAATGTCGATGGCATAATCCTCCATGGCGGGATAGAGAATCTCCTCCACGGAGCGGTTCAGCCGATGAATCTCATCCACAAACAGGATGTCGTTTTCCTGTAGATTGGTCAACAGCGCCGCCAGATCGCCGGGCTTTTCAATAGCCGGCCCGGAAGTAATGCGGATGTTCACGCCCATCTCAGCGGCGATGATACCCGCCAAGGTGGTCTTGCCCAGACCCGGGGGGCCGTGAAGCAGCACATGGTCCAGCGACTCCGTGCGGCGGCGGGCAGCCTCAATAAAGATAGAGAGGTTTTCCTTGGCCTTGCTCTGTCCGATATACTCCTTTAAAGTATGCGGGCGCAGAGAAAGCTCCCCGTTATCCTCCGGCTGAAAGGTGGTGGACACCAGGGAATCATCAAATATATCGTTGCCGAAATCAATACTCACACTTCATTCTCCTTTGTGCGCCGCGCCTCAGCGCACCATCTTTTTCAGGGCAATTCGGATGATCTCCTCCACAGGCAGCGCCGTGTCCACACCCTTGAGGGCAGCGGAAATCTCTTGGGAGGAATAGCCCAGCACCGCCAGGGCGGAGGCTGCCTCCTGGGTCTTTCCCCCGGTGGAAACCGGCGATAGGACGCCAGCCCGGGTGTCAAAGCTCCCCTGCTCCTTGGCCAGCTTGTCCTTCAGCTCCAGAATAATGCGCTGGGCAATCTTCTTGCCGATGCCCGGCACGCCGGTGAGGGCCTTTTCGTCCCCCGTGACGATGCTAAGAGCCAACTGATCCGGTGTCCCGGAGGAGAGGATCGCAAGCGCCGCCTTGGGTCCCACACCGGAAACGCTGATAAGCATCTTGAAGCTGCTCAGCTCCGCCTGGGAGGCAAAGCCGTACAGGTCAAAAATCTCCTCTCGCACATGGAGGTATGTGTAGAGCTTGGCCTTCTCCCCTTTTTTCAGCTGGGCCAGGGTATAGTTGGTGGTGGCGCATGCGTAGCCTACTCCGCCGCAATCAATGACTGCCAGATTGGGGCCAATTTCCGCCACGGTTCCGTTCACATAATAATACATAGGATTCTTCCTCTCATACAGTCTCCTTCACGCCCGGATTCGTCCGCCGCAGAAGACTGGTGGCGCTGCGGGCATGGCACAGGGCGATGGCCAGGGCATCAGCGGCATCATCCGGCCGAGGCACGGCCTTCAGCTTCAGCAGACGTTTCGTCATATCCATGACCTGCTTTTTATCCGCCAGGCCATAGCCCACCACAGCCTGTTTCACCTGCATGGGGGTATATTCATAGATGGGCAATCGTTTCTTTTCCGCCGCACAGAGGATCACCCCCCGAGCGTGGGCTACGGCGATGCCGGTGGTAATATTCTTAGAGAAAAACAGCTCCTCAATGGACATTTCATCGGGCCGGAATGCATCAATCAGCTCTGCCATATCCCGGCTGATCTGCAAAAGGCGGGCGGCCAGGGGCTGCCCGGCGGGAGTGGTGATGGCGCCATACTGCAGCATCCGCAAGCTGCCGTGGTCTGACTCGATAAGGCCGAAGCCCACAATGGCAACGCCCGGATCAATGCCCAAAATCCGCATAGCAAACCTCCACCAAATAGCTTTTCACATTATAGCAGAACCCAAAGAAAATAGCAAGTCCCCCACAGTCAGTGCAAAGTCGGTTGCCAAGTGAGAAGCAAAGTGGTATAATAGCAAAAAAATTTGGAGGTATGGGCATGATATCTTCTGCGTCGCCTCATCTTGCTCCCAGAGAGCACTGCACCGGCTGCGGCGCCTGCGCCAGCGGCTGTCCCCGGGGTGCCATAAAAATGGTGTCCGATAAGGAAGGGTTTTTATACCCCGATGTTACGGAAGCCTGTGTTCACTGCGGCCACTGCACCCATATCTGTCCCATGCTGAAGCATCGGGAGCAGCGGCCTGATCCCACGGTTTTCGCCGTGTGGAATGAGAATGACGAGATGCGCGGACATTCTACCTCAGGCGGTGCCTTTGCGGCCATTGCATCCTTTGTGCTGGAATCCGGCGGAGTTGTTTTCGGCGCTGCTATGGACAGCGATATGCGTGTAGTCCACACGGCTATTCAGGCAAAAGAGGACCTGCCTCGGCTCATGGGTGCCAAACTGGTTCAGAGCGATATGGGCGAATGCTTCCAGCAGGTGCGCTATTATCTGGATCGAGGTATGGACGTTTTCTTCACAGGTACCCCTTGTCAAGTGGATGGCCTTTACAGATTTCTGGGTGAATCACCGGAGCGGCTTCTTACCGCTGATGTTCTGTGCAGCGGTGTTCCGTCCCCGGGTGTATGGAGCAAGACGGTTGAGGCCATGCACTACATCAAGCAGCGCCGTGTGAAGACCGTGCAGTTCTGTAAAAAAACCTCAGGCGCGGATTCCCGTTTCGTGGTGGATTTTGAGGGCGGAGGCCAGTATGACGCGCCGCTGACAAAATCCGACTATGGGCGAGGACTATTTCGGGGGCTGTTTCTGCGGCCCGCCTGCTATCACTGCCCCTATTGCAGCACAAATCGGGCAGCGGACCTTACATTGGGTACTTTTCGCGGCCTGCCGGCGGATTTTAGGTCGAACCAGCAAAAAAAGGGCATCTCCATGCTGCTCATCAACACGGTCAAAGGCGCACATTTCTTTGACATGATTCCGCTGCAGCGGGAAAAACGCACGCTGCAGGAGGCCGTGGAGAGCAATCCGGCGCTTTCGCGCAATCCGGCGTCACCCAAGGAGCGCGCCGCGTTTTTCGACGCCTATGTCAACCAGCCCTTCCACAAGGTTTACCAGCGCTTTTTCTCCATATCCGATTGGTCGTACCGGGTGGCCAACGATGGCAAGCTGCGCAATTTCATCCGCCGTATCAAATCCGGAAGAAAGGATAAAGCATGAGCAAAATACTACTGCACACCTGCTGCGCTCCCTGCTCTGTATCCTGCGTAGAGCAGCTGCGCACGGAGGGTATCGAGCCGATCGCCTACTGGTTTAACCCAAATATCCACCCCTATCAGGAGTACAAGGCCCGGCGTGACACACTCATCGGCTATGCCGAGCAGATCGGCATGGAGCTGACGGTACGCTCCGGTAAGGGGCCGCTTCTGTCAGAATGGGGCGAATTCTACCAATCTCTCTCACGGGAGCTGACCTATCAGCGCAGTGTGAAGCTGGGCCGGGTCTGCCCTGTCCCCTCTGATCGGGACTCAGGCATTGTCCAGGCGGTAACAGCGGCAGTAAATGCGGAAAATCCCCTGGAGGGTGAACGCCTATTACTGGACCTGGAATTTCGCCGTTTGGATGACATGATCGGCCTGCACAATTTTGACGAATATGCCCTTTATGGCTACGCCATGAAGCTGCAGCTTCTGGAGCGCCAGCGCACCTTCCGGTATGACCGGGGCAAGCAGGACTTTGACGGGCTGATGGATAACATCCGGCAGCAGATTTCCAGCCTATAACAAAACAGGAGAATCAATATGGACAAAGTAACAGGATTTGTGACCGGAGTAAACGGGAACCTGGTATCGGCCAGCTTCTCCGGCTCCGTGCGAAAAAATGAAGTGGGCTATGTCCTGGTGGGTGACGAACGACTTAAGGGTGAGGTCATCCGCATAAACGGCGACACAGCCAGCATGCAGATCTATGAAATGACAAACGGCATCCAGGTGGGCGACAAGGTAGAGCTCTCCGGCCAGCTTATGAGCGTAGAGCTGGGGCCGGGCCTGCTGACCCAGGTGTTCGATGGCCTGCAGAATCCCCTGCCCAAGCTGGCGGAAAAATGCGGCTTTTTCCTGGAGCGCGGTGTGTATCTGGATCCCATTCCCGACCGGGATTGGGAGTTCACCCCCAGGGTCGCCCCCGGTGATGTGGTCACCGCAGGTGATGCCATCGGCAGCGTGCCGGAGGGTCTGTTCACCCATTTGATCATGGTCCCCTTTGACCTGACAGATGAGTGGACGGTCAAATCCGTCCGGGAAAAGGGCGTATACAATGTACGCGACACCATGGCGGTGCTGGAAAACGAAAAGGGCGAGCAGCGGGAGCTGACCATGGTCTTCTCCTGGCCTGTAAAGCAGCCCATCCGCTGCTATGAGGAGCGTCTGCGGCCCGATGAAACGCTTGTGACTCAGATCCGCTGTATCGACACCTTCCTGCCCGTAGCCAAAGGCGGCACCTTCTGTGTGCCCGGCCCCTTCGGCGCCGGAAAAACTGTTCTGCAGCACATGGAGGCCAAGAATGCCGATGTGGACATCGTCATCGTGGCCGCCTGCGGCGAGCGAGCCGGCGAAGTGGTGGAGGTGCTGACGGAGTTTCCGGAGCTTACAGACCCCCGCACCGGCCGTTCCCTTATGGAGCGTACCATTATTATCTGCAACACATCCTCCATGCCCGTGGCCGCCCGTGAAGCATCGGTGTACACCGCTGTGACCATGGCGGAATATTACCGGCAGATGGGGCTGGATGTGCTGCTGCTGGCAGACTCCACCAGCCGCTGGGCTCAGGCTATGCGTGAAATGAGTGGCCGTCTGGAGGAGATCCCCGGCGAGGAAGCCTTCCCCGCCTATTTGGAATCCGTCATCGCCTCTTTCTATGAGCGGGCTGGCAAGGTCCGCCTCAAGAGCGGTGAGATTGCCTCCGTGACCATCGGCGGCACCGTCTCCCCTGCCGGCGGTAACTTTGAAGAGCCTGTGACCCAGGCCACACTGAAGGTGGTAGGCGCGTTCCACGGCCTGTCCCGCGAGCGGTCCGATGCCCGCAAATACCCCGCCATCCATCCTATCGATTCCTGGTCCAAGTACAGGGGCGTGGTGGATATGGAGCGAGTAGAACATGCTCGGTCCATCCTCAAGCGCAGTAACGAGATCAATCAGATGATGAAGGTCATCGGTGAGGAAGGTACCTCCGCCGAGGACTACATCATTTACCAAAAGGGTGAGCTGCTGGATGCGGTCTATCTGCAGCAGAACTCCTTTGATCCCATCGATGCCGCCTGCGACCCCAAGCGCCAGGTGTACGAGTTCGATATACTTTACGATGTGCTGACCCGGGATTTCGACCTGGAGGACAAGAAAGAGATTCGCGCCTTCTTCAATCAGGTTCGGCAGGAGTTTCTGGATTGGCACAACACCCATTTCCGCTCGCCGGAATTCGAGGCCCAGGAAAAGAAGCTGAAGGACTTTTACCTGAGCAAGGTCCAGGGCTGAGGAGGGAAGCAATATGCAGAAAGTTTACACTAAAATCGAATCCATTGTGGGAAACGTGGTCACCGTCCGGGCCTCCGGCGTCCGTTTGGGTGATCTGGCCCTGGTGGGCAAAAGCTATGCCAACGTAATCAAGCTGAATAAGGACCTGGTTACACTCCAGGTCTTCAGTGGCACCCAGGGTGTCAGCACCACGGATCCGGTCCGCTTTTTGGGCCGGCCTATGATGGTATCCTTCTCGGATCATCTGCTGGGCCGCATTTTTGACGGCGCCGGTGTGCCCCGCGATAGCGGACCCGCCCTGACCGAGAATATGATCCCCATCGGCGGCCCATCCGTGAACCCATCCAAGCGTACCGTTCCCAATAAAATGATCCGCACCGGTATCCCTATGATCGATGTATTCAACACCCTGGTGGAGAGTCAGAAGCTGCCCATCTTCTCCGTGTCCGGAGAGCCATACAACCAGCTGCTCTCCCGCATTGCCATGCAGGCGCAGGTGGATGTGATTGTCCTGGGCGGCATGGGCCTGAAGTACGATGACTATCTGTTTTTCCGGGATACCCTGGAAAAGAGCGGTGCCATGGGCCGCACGGTGATGTTTATTCACACCGCCTCCGACCCCACGGTGGAATGTACCCTGGTGCCGGACCTGGCTCTGGCCGTGGCCGAGCAGTTCGCGCTGGACGGCAAGCGGGTGCTGGTCCTCCTGACCGATATGACCAACTACGCAGACGCGCAGAAGGAAATGGCCATCACTATGGAGCAGGTGCCGTCTAACCGTGGCTATCCGGGTGACCTTTACAGCTGTTTGGCTGCCCGCTATGAAAAGGCCGTAGACTTTGAGGATGCCGGCTCCATCACCATCCTTGGTGTAACCACCATGCCAGGCGATGACGTGACCCACCCCGTCCCCGATAACACCGGCTATATCACCGAGGGCCAGTATTATCTGAAAAACGGCCACATTGAGCCCTTTGGCTCCCTGTCCCGTCTGAAGCAGAACGTCAACGGCAAGACCCGCAGCGACCACCGGGCGCTGATGGACGGCATGATCCGCCTGTACAGCGCCTATAAGGAGAGCCTGGAGAAGAAGTCCATGGGCTTTGCCATGTCCGAGTGGGATGAAAAGCTCCTGAAGTACGGCCATCTGTTTGAAACAAAGCTGATGGATCTGAGCGTGAACATCCCCCTGGAGGAGGCTCTGGATCTGGGCTGGGAGATCTTGGCTGAGTGCTTTGAGCCCAATGAAACGGGTCTGAAAACCAGTCTCATTCAGGAGAGATGGCCTAAGCCCTCCGCCCAGGAGTGAGGAGGCGCCTATGGCTGTTAAACTCACAAAAAATGAGCTGAAGGTGCAGAAGGACCGCCTGAAGCAGTTTCAGCGTTATCTGCCCACCCTACAGCTGAAAAAGCAGCAGCTCCAATCTGTGGTGATGCATGTAACCGCCCAGCTGGAGGAGGTGGAGCGGCAGCGCCGGGCCGCCGTAGACGGGCTGGACGATTGGGTGGCCGTCTTTGCGGAAAATGAGAGTTTTCCGGAGGGCAAGCAGCTTCAATCTCTCGTCCGCCCCAGCCATGTGGAATGCGGCCAAGAGAACATCGCCGGCGTCACTGTACCTGTTTTCCGAGATTTAAGCTTTGAGGAGATCCGATACGACGTGGCGGACTATCCCCTTTGGGTCGATACGGCCGCTGTCCGCCTGCGGGAGATTGCCCGGTTGGACGCCCTGGCCAAGACTCTCCGCCGCCAGGTGGAGCTGCTGGAAAAGGAGCTGCGCTCCACGGCCCAGCGGGTAAACCTATTTGAAAAGGTAAAGATTCCTGAGGCCAAGGAAAATATCCGTGTCATCGGCATCTATCTGGGCGATCAGCAGACCTCCGCCGTGGTGCGGGGTAAGATCGCCAAGAAAAAGCTGCAGGAGGTGGGCCAATGATCGAAAAAATGAAGGTGGTCCACATTGTGACCACTGCGGCCGAAAAAACTGCATTACTGGATCGTCTGCAGCAGCTGGGTATCGTCCATTTCTCCGAAAAGGCCTCTGCGGATCAGCAGCATCTCCAGCGCTTTGCCGATCTGTCCCGGATGGTCACTGTGCTGCAGGAGTACGGCAATGTTCCCCCGGAGAAGGTCCCTCTGTCCAATGATGAATTTGAAGTCTTTTTCTCCGAGCTATCCGCCTGCATGGAGCGCAAAAAAGCGCTGCAGGAGGATCAGACCGCCGCTCATGCCGCCGCGGAAAGGCTGGCCGAGTGGGGCCGCTTCTCCCCGACGGATTTGCGTTCCCTCAAGGACGCAGGCTGGGACATCCACATTTACCGCACGGATAAAAAGACCATGGCCGCTCTGCTGAATGCTCCGGATGTGCAGATCATCCGGTGTTCCCTGTACGATTCTTCCGGAGTGCAGCTCTTGGACACTCAGACTGTATCAATCATATCAGATGCTGCAGGACTTGCACAGGACATTGCGGCGGTGGACCAAAAAGCCCAGGAAGCAAAAGAAGCGATTCAGACTACTTCACAGGAAGTAACTGAGATCAAGAGTGGCATGGAAGGCTTTGAGACGAAATTATCCAAGACCACAACAGACCTGCAGGGAGTGACCGATGGAACGCTCCTGTACAACACCAAGTGCCAGGATAATGGAGACGGAACAACGACTGTATCAGCGGCATTGTACAAAGCCGGCAGAGAAGTCACGAAGGAATATCCGGCAGCATGGTTCTCCTGGAGCAGGAGGACAGAGCAGGGAGAAGCATTCCTTCAGTATGGATATTCAGTAACAGTAAACAATGATGATTATATGTTCGGTGGAGTTGTAATCGGACAGTTTATCAGATATGTGCAGATGGCTCTTACAGTAGGAGATAAGCTTCTCGTGATCGGAAACAAAGCCATGTGCGTAAATGTAGATGCGTAAGGTGTCCGAATCGGACACCAGAAAGGAGAAAAAATATGGCATTACCACAGGACGGTCAGAACGCGAACGGAC
>OGXX01004856.1_pt1 | contig 10103 bp, 9 predicted proteins | sample 1576301 | NCBI WGS metagenome assembly OGXX01 (sample SAMEA3541469, study PRJEB24748) | human gut metagenome | biome: human gut; feature: human-associated habitat; material: faeces | place: China | collected 2012 | reverse complement strand
CCTGGGTAGGTTATTGATACTGAACCTTGAAGGTCGCATCCGCATTAGCAGCACCTGGGGTTGCGGCACCAATTGCATAATAACGCGCCTGGAACGCGATGGTGTTGGTTCCGTTATTCAGGGTTGTTTGTGCACTAAATGACGCACCATCCAGCGCCAGCGCAGCTCCTGTTTTATCCAGGATCTGCACACCAACGTTTGTTGCGCTACCCGCAGCAGAACTCTGCAGAGCCAGTACGTTGGTATGATTCGTGTCAATTGTTGTACCTAAGAAGGCAACAGCAGCTTTGCTTGCAACATCGGTATCGCAATCATTCAGCTGAATGTTAAAACCGACAGCAGAGCTGGTCGCTCCATCCTGGTCCAGCGAAGCTGGTACGAACCTGGCCCAACTGAACGGTTTGATCAACAGAGCCGGCATCAACCGCACAAGCTGCGTTAACAACCTCCCCTTTAAAGTGAACTGTCCCACCATTTACCGTCGTGACAGCGGCCAGAGCCGCTGTAGAACTCAGGGACAGAGCCGACAGAACAACAATTGCCAGAGTTTTAATTTTCATGCTGCTTTCCTTTAAAAAAACTATTTCTAAATCGACATGGGCAGTCGTTCTGTACACTTTGTTTTGTCAACGAGTTTGACTGCCAACACTGCACAGTTTTCCCCCAAAAGATGAAACATTTGGGGCCATTTTGACTCATAGAGGAAAGCATCGCGCACAAACTTTTTCAGTTTATTTGTTGGCTTAATATTCTATTGTTATCTTTATTTGCAGTTTTTTATATTGAACTAGGTGGTTTTTGGAGAGAAGAATGAGGAAGAGGCGTCGAGTCACAGAAACGTTAGCTTTACATATAGTGGAGGTGATGTGAAATTAATTTACAAGAGAAATAATTTATATATCAAACAGTTAGATGATTTTTGTCGTTTTTTAAAATTTTTATGCTTGAGAAAAAATACGTAACTTATTTATGATATGGACAGTTTTGGCCCCAATTGTCTTGTATTTATTTGTTTTTTAACTTTATTATCAATAAGTTAAATCAAACTTCTTCTCTTTTTAATTTTTCGTTTATGAGATTATTTCTTTCCCATAATCCGGCAAAACGAGCAGCATTACTGGCGGTATAACGTACAGTATGGCGAATATTTCGATGCCCGAGATAATCCTGAATTAAACGAGTATCTGCACCACGCTCCGCCAGTTCATAACCGCAAGCATGCCTTAACATATGAGGATGAGTCTGCGTTACGGTTCCAGCTTCAATACCGGCATCACGAATAATGCGATAGGCCTGCTGGCGAGAAAGCCGACTCCCGCGGCGAGAAATAAATATGGCGTCGGTCCGGTCAGCGCCTTTCCAGTTAGCACGTTCCAGGGTCCAGCGTTCCACAGCTTCACGCTCATCAAAACGTAACGGGTGAACGGTAGAAAATCCGTTCTTCAGTCGGCGAATATTTATTCGACCTTCATTAAGGTCAAGATCCTGATAATGCAGATCAAGCAGTTCACTAATACGCATCCCATGCCGATATGCCAACAGAATAAGACAATAATCTCTGGCTCCCGTTGCCCCGTAACAAACCGCCTGCATCATGGCCTGAACTTCTTTACCGGTAAGATAACGACGTTTACTCACAATAGTAGTACTCCTAACTGAGATATATTTGAATGAATACCTATAGGAAATCTCAATCGGTCAAAATTAGCCCAATAGATAAAAAGATAACCACACACGAAGTGATGTGGCTATCAGTCAATTACATTAAACATCATACAAAAATAAAATATCACTGATGTGATAACATCTATTTTCATTGATTTGATTCAATATAACAATAGATTGCAGTGGATTAACTTCCAGTTGCTTAAAAAATAAAGGAAAAAGTGCGAAAACAGGAGAGTTTAAGTGATGTGTAAATTTATGAATGATTTTGTTTATTTATTTTGAAGAACATAAACCATTGTATTTTGTATGAATATGGTTAACTTAATGTTTATTATGATAATTAAGAATCATACTTACAATAACATCAATTAATAAATGGTTAATCATTTTTGATATATCGTAAGAATAATGTAGTTTTTAACACCATCCCTGGTATCTCAACTATCTCTATAAAACAGCGTGACGCTGTCGTCCTCTGGCTCTATCCCAGATGCCGTAAAAACGCCCTGCATTGCTGGCGGTATACCAGACAGTATGACGAATATTGCGATGCCCAAGATAATCCTGGATAAGTCGCGTATCTATTCCCATATTCGCCAAAGCAAAACCACACGAATGGCGTAACATGTGCGGATGAATCTCCAGTGACAACCCGGCATTACCACCGGAAGTCGAGATAATATGGTAAAACTGTTGCCGAGAAAGCGGATTCCCCTTACGCGATAAAAATACCCACTCGCTCTCAGCATGCGGGTACGAAGTACGGATACTCAACCAGTTTTTTAAAGCCTGAACTTCTTTGTTCAATAGCGGGTGCGTTGTTGAAAAGCCTTTTTTTAATCGATGGATATATATACACTTTGCCTTAAGATCAATATCCGAAATCCTCAATCGACAAATTTCACTCGCCCGGAAACCATGAATAAAACAAAGCAAAGTCAGACAATAATTACGTGCTGCATGAGGCCCGGTATTTGCTGCTTTAAGGAGTGATTCGATTTCACTATGGGTCAGGAAGTTCCTTTTTTTGTTATCAGCCTTATTCTTCATCGTTTTTCCCTTATAATTACAGACGCGCACTAGCTGTGCTGGGTTAGCAATAATTCAACATTTTTATCCTGATTATGTTTATAAAAGCGAACGTTTGCTTAATAACTAACGTAAGTGGACCAGTTCTTCTGAGTGAACTTAAATGGAGTAGCAACAGTTAATTATAATAACGTTGCCATACAAACGCCATGCTCTTGCATGCTATGTACCTTTATATATTTATCAATCTGATACGAATCTAATAATAACCCTCATCATTAATGCAACTAATCTTATCTATATATCATGTGATATGTTCTGTAACAAGTAAAATCAACATAAAAAACTCAGCAAAATTTAATATTCGTTCAACTAGCCGTCTCACATATGACATTATTAGTCAACTCCATTTGCCACAAAATGGCTATTTCATGGAACACAGTAATTTCTTAGTGGCTATTATCAAGCTAATTCTTAGGTCCCTAGCGATTATTACTGGCTGGTTCGTCAGTTTAAGCCATGAGATTGTTACATTCCTTTTTATCCTGGAGATATGGGGGAACGCAGGAGACGATTTTTTCATCTACATTCGCTGGTAAATATGGCTTTGGTCACTGCGACTTAAACCTTCCTCAATCACAGCCATTCGCCGGGCGATACGGCAAACAAACTAAGTGAAACATCATCCTGAAAACACCAACATCAACAAGCCTCTCCAGATCGACTTCTGAAGTGACCAGTTACAAGCCACAAACCAGGAAACATATTTCATGATGAGAATTATGCTCAGCCTGATGGCGGGTAAACCCTTATTTTCACCACTCTCACTGAGTTAGCTTGCAAAGCTTTCTTTGTTTAGATTCTAAATAAATTTTTTATAAAACATATAGTTAAAAGAAAATCTTTAGTTTGTGAAGACCACCGCAAGTGTTCGTCTGGCTTCACATGGCATCTTCCTCTTAGAAAAAGATCGACATATTTTGTGACACGAATTGCAAATCTGGTTTTGTTGTATGGATTGCGTGATTTTTGATCTGGTATAACAGGTATAAAGGTGCACCAAGATAGTCAATGAGACAGGGCATCGTGCAATCTATGGCAAACATCGCTTCAGTTCTTTCTCATCGGGTGATGAAAACGCACTTCAGTCTGAAAGGAATATGAAAATGAGATCAACAGACACTCTATTTTATGACTCCGGGTAAAATGGATTGAGTAAGTGATATAACTTACGAACATTCAAATCAATTAAACATCAGAAGAGATTTTATACTCAGGTATTTAATCTGGATCTCTGTTTATTTAAATAATGTGAAAAGAGAATTTTCACAGGAGACCTTATACAAAAAATATAAAATACAGTTACCCGTTGCCAAAGACACTATAAGCCTGGCAAAAAATATTACACAACATAAATGCTAATTGTTTATGCGGGCTTTGTATTGCTTTCTGTATCCTACAAATGAGTGAAATTTATGAAAAAGGCTAAAATACTTTCTGGCGTATTATTACTGTGCTTTTCGTCACCATTAATTTCTCAGGCTGCGACACTGGACGTACGTGGTGGATATCGTAGTGGAAGCCACGCCTATGAGACTCGACTCAAAGTCAGTGAGGGATGGCAAAATGGATGGTGGGCAAGTATGGAAAGTAATACCTGGAATACCATTCATGATAATAAAAAGGAAAATGCCGCACTCAATGATGTTCAGGTTGAAGTTAATTACGCGATTAAACTTGATGATCAATGGACGGTGCGCCCGGGAATGTTAACGCATTTTAGCAGCAACGGCACACGCTACGGACCCTACGTAAAACTGTCCTGGGACGCGACAAAAGATCTTAATTTTGGCATTCGCTATCGTTACGACTGGAAAGCTTACCGACAACAAGACTTATCCGGTGATATGTCTCGTGATAACGTTCATCGTTGGGATGGATATGTCACTTACCATATTAATAGTGATTTCACCTTCGCATGGCAAACCACGCTATACAGCAAACAGAACGATTATCGCTATGCAAACCATAAGAAATGGGCGACGGAAAATGCATTTGTTCTACAATACCATATGACGCCCGATATTACGCCATACATAGAATATGACTACCTTGACCGTCAGGGTGTTTACAACGGCAGAGATAATTTATCGGAAAACAGTTATCGCATTGGTGTGTCATTTAAACTGTAGTAGACAGGAGACAGTCACAATGAATAAAACAATAACGGCGCTTGCTATCATGATGGCTTCATTTGCCGCAAACGCGTCTGTATTACCGGAAACTCCTGTGCCATTTAAAAGTGGTACCGGAGCAATTGATAACGACACTGTCTACATTGGTTTAGGTAGCGCAGGTACGGCATGGTACAAGCTGGATACACAGGCCAAAGATAAAAAATGGACAGCGTTAGCTGCATTCCCTGGCGGACCAAGAGATCAAGCAACCTCTGCATTTATTGATGGCAATCTGTATGTGTTTGGCGGCATTGGCAAAAACAGCGAGGGCTTGACTCAGGTATTTAATGATGTACACAAATACAACCCCAAAACCAATAGCTGGGTTAAATTGATGTCGCACGCGCCGATGGGCATGGCGGGCCATGTGACTTTTGTACACAACGGCAAGGCTTATGTTACTGGCGGTGTTAACCAGAATATCTTCAATGGCTATTTTGAAGATCTCAACGAGGCTGGAAAAGATTCAACCGCTATAGATAAAATCAACGCCCACTATTTTGACAAAAAAGCAGAAGATTATTTCTTCAATAAGTTTCTGTTGTCTTTTGATCCCTCAACACAGCAATGGAGTTACGCTGGCGAATCGCCCTGGTACGGAACGGCTGGTGCGGCGGTTGTGAATAAAGGTGATAAAACCTGGCTTATTAATGGCGAAGCCAAACCAGGATTGCGAACGGATGCCGTATTTGAACTTGATTTCACCGGTAATAATTTAAAATGGAATAAACTTGATCCCGTCTCATCACCAGATGGCGTCGCTGGCGGTTTTGCGGGGATAAGCAATGATTCTCTTATATTTGCCGGAGGGGCCGGATTCAAAGGTTCACGAGAAAATTACCAGAACGGTAAGAACTATGCGCATGAAGGCCTGAAAAAATCATATAGCACTGATATTCATCTTTGGCATAACGGGAAATGGGATAAATCGGGTGAATTATCGCAAGGTCGGGCCTACGGAGTATCATTGCCCTGGAATAATAGTTTATTAATTATTGGTGGTGAAACTGCAGGCGGCAAAGCGGTGACGGATTCAGTTTTAATTTCTGTGAAGGATAATAAAGTCACAGTACAAAACTAACGCTTCAGGGCCCCGGTAAAGGGGCCCTGCTATCAATTTGTCATTTGTATTACGCGAAAATTATATGAACGCAATAATATCGCCCGATTATTACTATGTTCTTACCGTTGCTGGTCAGTCTAATGCCATGGCGTATGGCGAAGGACTGCCATTACCGGACAGGGAAGATGCGCCTCATTCCAGAATTAAACAATTAGCGAGATTTGCGCATACGCATCCCGGAGGCCCGCCATGTCACTTTAACGACATTATTCCACTGACTCACTGCCCACACGATGTTCAGGATATGCAGGGTTATCACCATCCTCTGGCAACGAATCATCAAACACAGTACGGCACCGTTGGCCAGGCACTGCATATTGCACGGAAATTACTGCCCTTCATTCCTGATAATGCAGGGATTCTTATCGTTCCGTGTTGCCGTGGCGGATCGGCTTTTACCGCGGGCAGCGAAGGGACATATTCAGAACGGCACGGAGCCAGCCATGATGCTTGTCGTTGGGGAACGGATACTCCGCTATACCAGGATTTAGTCAGCAGAACGCGAGCCGCACTGGCAAAAAATCCGCAGAACAAATTCCTCGGCGTATGCTGGATGCAAGGCGAATTTGACTTAATGACCAGTGACTACGCGTCACACCCTCAACACTTTAATCATATGGTTGAAGCCTTTCGTAGGGATCTAAAACAATACCATTCTCAGCTTAATAATATTACTGACGCGCCGTGGTTTTGCGGCGATACCACCTGGTACTGGAAAGAAAATTTCCCGCATTCGTATGAAGCTATTTATGGCAATTATCAAAATAATGTTTTAGCCAATATTATTTTCGTCGACTTCCAGCAACAAGGTGAAAGAGGACTGACGAACGCGCCTGATGAAGACCCGGACGATTTAAGCACGGGATATTACGGTTCAGCGTACCGGTCACCGGAGAACTGGACGACGGCACTGCGAAGCAGTCATTTCAGCACTGCAGCCCGTCGGGGGATTATTTCTGACAGATTTGTAGAAGCAATTTTGCAGTTTTGGCGCGAAAGGTGAGCGGGGAGTTTATTCATGGGGGATGTCCTTGTTCGTTCTCAGAGTAGACAACAAAAAACAAATGAGATCAAGGTAATATCTCTTCACTTGCGGGCTCGAACAGCAGGCAATTGCCAATATAATAATCTGGCACAAGGGTGAAAAACGCGCACCGCATAAACCGTTGTTATTGCTTACAGATTAGCCGGATGCCTTAATAGACATCCGCGCCTTTTCGATTATGGCTCGGAAATCTACGAACATCTACACAGTTTACTGGAACGTTTTGGGCCACAGCGTTCGCAGCACCGTCCTGATATGCCGTTCTGGCGATTATAAGTCGACGGATTCTGGCAAATAGACGATGATGATATGCTTAATGATGTTCAAAGAAATTAGGCCATTATTATATTATTGCTTGCATTTTCTTTCATTCCTAAAAGCACCCGCCATTAATCCCAGGCGCATTATGCAAAGGAAAATGATTAGGTAAACAATAAGATTTATAATCAGGAAAGGCGACTCGCAATAAAACGGAAAGTCGCCTTAACATTGGTAAAATATGCCCTTTACTACTCCTGTATCATGAACGGCTCATCACATTTAAAGCTGACGTTGATCCAGACTACCATATATTGCCTTTATTTCATTTTTTACGCCTTCACCACGGTACACCAAAGACGTATCGTATCGTTGATACTTATCTTCCCGTGCAGCACTGAACCAGTTAAAAGATCCGACACACAGCAGTTCTTCATCCTCAATCACAATTTTGCTGTGAACACGATTAACCAATTTCGTAGCGATACCCATCTTATTGAGCTTTTCAACAGCATCATTCAGCAGATGTTGTTTCTCCTGACGCTTATCATCATCGACATGCGCTATATTGCAGTTTTTATCCGTCACCACGGTAATATCAATGCCCCGGGAACGGGCCAAAGCCATTGATGCCAGAAATCCCGTTTGCTCCACTTTTTGCCAGGATAACCAAGGGGAAATAATCGTTATTTTCTTTTGAGCTCCGGCAAGAGTCTTGTTCAAAAATTCATCATGCTGCTCCACACCATGCAGCGTTGAAATTTGTGTATGTGCGGAAATTAAATCCTGTCGTTTCTGAAACTCAAATTGCAACGCATTATTATCTGAAGAAAAGAGATATTTTGCCAATAACCCTTGCGGCGAAAATGCGGGCTGCATCTCGATAAGGTCCATATCGCCAAATACCAGAAAACTATCTTTAGCGCGTGAGACAGCAACATTGAGGATAGTGCTGTTGCTATCAAGAAACCTGCCATCTTCATGTTTTGAGTAGACAGGAGAAAAGAGAACAATCGCCCTTTCCGCCCCCTGCAAGGAGTGCACAGTCCCCACTGTCAGTAAACCCTGCTCGTCTTTGCCATTAATTTCCAGCTTACGCAATGACATTTTGATAGCATTAACCTGCGCCGAAAATGGCGTCACAACACCAACAACTTTGTACAGTGGTTCCCCGTAATGGCGCTCTATATCATCCTTATGTGCCACCAGCCATGCTGCTATTGTTTCAGCTTCAAGAGGGTTATGACGGCTCCCTCCATTTGGCTTCATGCCTCTACCATCAATATGTAAATATCCCATTGCGGGGAAAATCGTCCTTTTTCCATCCCTCTTTTAGGCTGCAACTTACCGTGATAGAAAAGTGAGTTACAGTAGTCGATGATGTTATTGAAACAGCGACGATGCTCATACAGATACATTCCGCGCTCGAACTTGGGATCATACTGGTAGTGAGAGTTGAACTGGGCTACCTGCATTACGCTGCCAGATGCTGCACTTTTTCCAGACCCATTTATTATCGAATACGGTGACCGCCTGAGCGGCCACCTTTAATCGTGGGCAGTTACACAGAATTATTTACAGGGTCTTGCTGGGAGTTCTTACACTTGCTCGCGATATTCAATTGGCCATTGTCAACAAATGACGCAGGTTTTGATTGGTGATATCTATTTACGTCAGCAATGCGATGTGTTTTGGCTCGGCTATACCATCAGTCCCGCTTATGCTCGCCAGGGATATGCAATTGAAGCAATTACCGCCACGATTGACTGAATAAAAGAGAACGGTTTTTCACTCATCAAAGCCGGTGTGAATCCGGAAAATACCCTTTCAAAAAAATTACTTATCAGGATTGGTTTCAATTTTTCAAGCATCGAAGATGGGTGAGCATATTTATGTTCTGGATTTAACAAAAGGAGAATAATCTCCCGAAGGGAAAAGCCGATGAGGCCATTTCAGGCGTACTTCAACATGCATTCGTCAGTGTCATCTGCCTTTTCCAGTAAATGGGTTGGCATTCAATTTCCAAAGTACATCACACTTTTTCTACTGAAACATATCCCTCCTATAACTACGTGTTAATATTCGCTCCGTAAATACCTTTCAACTCAACCCGAGGCTTTAATGCTGGAGAATGTAATCATCCGATAATCAGTTCCCCGACCTTTTCAGGCCGGACTGATTATCAATGCGCCGAAATCGAATGCGGACACCGCGGTGTGTTTGCACGTTTTGCACATGATGATTAAATAGGTTCTTCAGTATGAATTTATCCCGTCAGGAACAACATACCTTACACGTTCTCGCTAAAGGTAGACGTATTGCGCACGTCCGCGATTCTTCAGGCCGCGTCACTTCCGTTGAATGCTACAGCCGCGAAGGGCTGTTGCTGACCGACTGCACGCTCGCCGTCTTCAAAAAACTCAAAACCAAAAAACTTATCAAGTCCGTCAATGGCCAGCCCTATCGAATCAACACCACCGAGCTGAATAAAGTTCGCGCTCAGTTCGATAATCGCTAAGGAGATTTTCTATAACAGTACACCACTTCACTTTTCATATCACAGATAAAAGTGATGCCAGTGATATCCGGGAAGTCGAAACCCGCGCATTTGGCTTCAGCAAAGAAGCCGATTTAGTGGCCTCTTTACTTGAGGATGAAAGCGCGCGCCCCGCGTTATCGCTGCTAGCCCTGTAGATTCAATCTGTCAATGCAACACCCCTTTCAATTATCTCTTTCGGTGTTT
>OGXX01004855.1_pt1 | contig 10104 bp, 11 predicted proteins | sample 1576301 | NCBI WGS metagenome assembly OGXX01 (sample SAMEA3541469, study PRJEB24748) | human gut metagenome | biome: human gut; feature: human-associated habitat; material: faeces | place: China | collected 2012 | reverse complement strand
TTTTAAACAATGAAACATATTATTATCCTCCTAATGCGAATATTAATTTACCAAACAAAGAATGAATATGAAAAGAAATTCATTATTTAAAATGAAAAACAATAATAAAAAGTTAAAATTGAATTCAAGAAAGTTAAAAAATAGAATTATTCTACATTAATAAAAATAACAATTAACTAAATTTAGTTCAAAGAAAGTATGGCTGGACTCACATTAAATCATTACAAACAAAAATAAAACTAACTATTAAAAATAATAAAAACAATATATTAACCATAGGTGATATAGTGGAGAATTTTAGCGAATGGTTCCATAATATTTTAGAAGAAGCAAATATTACAGATTCCAGATATCCAGTTAAAGGAATGGCTATTTGGATGCCTTATGGATTTCAAATTAGAAAATATACATTAGAATTATTAAAAGAATTATTAGATAAAGATAATGAAGAAGTTCTATTTCCAATGCTTATTCCTGAGATAGAATTAGCTAAAGAGGGAGAGCATGTAAAAGGATTTGAAGATGAAGTGTACTGGGTTACAAAAGGAGGTCAAAAAGACTTAAATGAACAATTAGCTTTAAGACCAACTAGTGAAACTGCTATTTATCCAATGTACTCCTTATGGATCAGATCCCACATTGATTTACCAATCAAATATTATCAAATAGTAAACACATTCAGGTATGAAACTAAACACACAAGACCTTTAATTAGAGTTCGTGAAATCTCAACATTTAAGGAAGCTCATACTGCACATGCAACTAAACAAGAAGCTAAAGAACAGGTTGACGAATATATCGAACTTTATAAAGAATTTTTTAACGATTTAGGAATTCCATATCTCATTAGTGATAGACCATCATGGGATAAATTCCCTGGTGCAGACTATACAATGGCTTTTGATACTATTATGCCTGATGGAAAAACCTTACAAATTGGTACAATCCATAATTTAGGTCAAACTTTTGCAAAAACTTTTGATATAACCTTTGAGGATAAAGATGGAGAACATAAATATGTGTATCAAACCTGTGCAGGTTTATCAGACCGTGTTATAGCAGCTATGATAGCTAATCATGGGGATGGAAAAGGATTACGTCTCCCATCAATGGTTGCACCTACACAAGTTACCATAATTCCAATCTTATTTAAAAAAGGTAGAGAAGAAGTTTTAAGTAAATGTATGGAAATCAAAAAAAACTTAGAATCTGTCGGTTTACGTGTTAAGATTGATGATAGAGATATAAGGCCAGGTAAGAAATTTTATGACTGGGAACTTAAAGGAACACCAATTAAAATTGAGCTTGGACCAAGAGACTTAGAAAACAATATCACCATTGCAATGAGAAGAGACAAACTAGAGAAAGTAGAACTTCCATTAGACGATTCACTTGCAGATAATATTTTAGATTTAATCGAAAAATATGATGAAGATTTAAAAACCACTTCATGGAAATTCCTAGAAGACCATGTTATATTCACAACAAACTTAGATGAAATCCAAGAATTAATAGAATCCGGAAACGTCGTTTCATTTAACTGGTGTGGAGATGATGAATGTGGTAAAGAAATTGAAGAAAAAACCGGTTATGACATTTTAGGAATCTATGAAGAACTTGACGGCGAATCTGGAATTAAATGTATTAATAATGATCAAGAAGAAGCAAAATACATTGCACTTATAGCTAAAACATACTAGAGTGATTAATATGGATGAAATTTATGGGATTATACCAGTTAGCAAATTTAAAAATGCTAAAACCCGCCTTTCTCCTTTTTTAACTGAAAAAGAACGTGAAGAACTTCTAAAAGTCATGCTAAAAGATGTTACCGATTGTTTAAGAAAATATGTTGATAAGATCATTATTATCAGTGCAGATGAAGATGTCCTGAGATATGCTGAAAGCATTAACTTAGACACTTTAATGGAAAATGACAATTCCAACTTAAATAAAGCATTAAAGCAGGCCATGGACTATTGTAGAGGTAAAGCTAAAAAAGTCATTATTACTCCTTCAGACATTCCTTTAATTGGAAAAACAAATATTAAAATGCTTATTGAATCAAGTAAAGGATTGGATTTTATTATAGTGCCCTCAAAAGGTGGAGGTACAAATGCAATTATATTAAAACCAGGTTCAATAAGAACCAAATTTGGTGACTTTAGCTATAAAGAACATGTGAATATAGCTGACCGTAAAAAACTCAATCCCCAAGTTCATGATTCATTTTTTATGGCTTTAGATGTAAATACCACTGAAGACCTTGGAGAGATAATGGTTCATGGTGAAAATACCCATACTCGAAAATTCCTGAAAACACTTAAAATCAATGTAGAGTCAGTTCACGGCTCTGAAAGATTGAAAGTTACTAGAGGTTAATATGATAGTTATGAGTATAGCTGGAGTTGATCCATCGGCAGGTGCTGGAGTTTATGCAGATTTGAAAACATTTCAAGCATTAGGAGTATATGGAACCGGGATCATAACTGCTTTAACTGCACAAAATCCCAATAATGTATTTTCAGTAAAACCTGTTGAATCTAGATTTATAGCTGAACAAATTGATGCGGTTCTTGATAGCTATGATGTTGAATTTGTTAAAACAGGGATGATGTACTCAAAAGAAGTTGTAGATATTGTTGTAGATAAAATTAAGGAATATAATCTAAAAGCAATTGTTGATCCTGTAATGGTTGCAACTTCAGGCAGGAATTTATACAAAAATGAGCTTATAGACTCATTGAAAAAATTGTTAAAAATAGCTATTTTTACAACACCTAATGTAGATGAAGCCATTAAATTAACTGGGATAAATATTGTGGATGTAAATACTGCAAAAAATGCTTCATTATTATTAGGAAAATATTGTAATAATATAATTACTGGTGGCCATCTTCAAGGAAATAATATAGTAAACATCGGTTCAAAAATTTCAGTACAGAAGCAGAACCTTATTGAAACAGATAATCTCCATGGTAGCGGATGTAACTTCTCAGCAGCAATAACAGCATACCTAGTACAGGGAAAACCACTAGATGAAGCTGTAAAAAAAGCACTTGAGTACACATATGCTGCTATTGAAAATGGAGCTTATGGAACTTTAATTCCTAAAATATAAAAAGGAGATTAGATGAATTTTCTAATCTCACTTAAAGGCATTCTTAAATTGCGAATAATGTCATTATGAGACATTTCTTTTTTCATATAAGCATTCAAAATTACATTTGTGTAAGGATACCCATTATACTTAAAGAAATTCTCAACAAAGTATTCCTCTAATTCAAGATTGTCCTCTGTTTTGAACAATTTTGTTTTTTTATTTTTTAAGTAGTCAATAGCTTGAATTAAACTTGCAATTCTTTTTCCATAGCTATTTTTGCCATTTAAAAGAATAAAAGGCAGTTTATTGAAGTAATAACTACATCCATTAAATTCATCATTAGCCACACCTTGAGATTCGAAAACAAGAACACCAAAATCAGATAAAATATCTTTCATTAGATATAATGCATCTACATCATCAAGAATCGGAATAAAAATATTGTCCTTATCAAAATTCAATTTATCAAAGTAAGGTATTTCGTTTTGTGAAAATTCAATATATTTATTTCGCCTCATTTTTGAGAATAAAAGCTCATTTTTGAGTCCTAATGATAAATTTCTATCTATAAAGTCAAAACAATCTAAATTAGCTATCATATTAAATATTAATTTAAATTAACCAATTTAAAAGCTTTTTGTAAGATTTAAAATAAATATTTAAAAATAAAAATAAAAAAAGTAAGGGATAATAAATTAGTCCCAACTGTCTAATTTTGAAACCACCTGATCTTGAATTTCTAAAAATTCAGAAGATCCTCTATTTCTAGGTCTTTCAAGATCAACATGGAAAACCTCTTTAATTTTTCCAGGATTCTTATCCATAATAACAATTTCATCAGCTAAATAAACTGCTTCGTCTACATCGTGAGTAACGAAGACAATAGTGTTTTCAAATCTTTTCCAAACACCAATAAGCTGTTTTTGTAATTTATGTCTATTTTGCATATCCAATGCGGAAAATGGCTCATCCATAAGCAATATTGGAGCATGGTTTAAAAGAGATCTAATAATAGCCACTCTCTGTTTCATTCCTCCTGAAAGTTCATGAGGATAAGCATCTTTAAACTCTGATAATCCTACTCTTTCAAGATAAGTTTCCGCATGCTTAAGATTCTCTTCTTTAGATTTATTATTAAGATTGAGACCGAACATTACATTATCAATTACTGATAACCATGGAAATAGGGAATACTGTTGGAAAATAACTGCCCTGTCCCCAGATGGTTTTTTAACAACTTCCCCATCAGCTATAATTTCTCCAGAAGTAGGTTTATCAAGACCTGCTATTAAACGTAGGAGAGTTGTTTTACCACAACCAGAAGGACCTAGCAAACAAACAAATTTACCATTATCAATATGTAAATTAATATCTTTTAAAACTTCCAAATTCTTTTTATTGGTTTTAAATGATTTATTTATATCTTTAACTTCAATTGACATATTTTACTCCCCCTACCAGAATACATAGCTTTGGAATTTTCCAAATATGTAATCTAAAACTAATCCAATAATACCTATAGTTAACATTCCAACTACTGTAGTACCTGTATCAAATAAATTAGTAGCTGTTAAAATCATATAACCTAAACCACTACTTGATCCAATCATTTCTGCTGAAATAGTACACATCAAAGCTATTCCAACACCTACTTTAAGTCCTGAGAGAATATAAGGTACAGAAGAAGGCAAAATAACTTTAGTCAAAACTGTCCAATCATCTGCCCCTAAAGTTTTAGCAGATTCTATTAAAACTTTATCTGTTCTTTTAACTCCATCAATTGTATAAATTAAAATTGGAAATACACATCCCATGAAAATAATAAATACTGCAGGAATGGTTCCTATTCCAAACCAAAGAATAGAAAACGGAATCCATGCAACAGGAGGAATTGGTCTTAATATACTTATAACAAAAGTACAGATGTCTTCAAGTACTGTATAAGTACCAAGTAGAATTCCTAAAGGAATTGCAACAATAGAAGCAATTGCCATACCTGCAAATACCTTGAATAATGTATCAAAAGAATCTCTAAACAATTCTCCAGATTGAATAATGTCCCATGCAGATATACAAACATCAATAGGACTTGGTAAAGTATAAGAAGTTACCAAATGCAAAACAGATGTAATTAAATACCATATGACAATAATAATAATTGGTAAAATTATAGGTGTAAATTTATTCTTATACACATTATCACTTTGTAAAATTAATTAATATTTTAATATTGTGTTTTAAAAATATATAAAGTTTTTATAAAATAGATTTGAACCCTGTGAATTTTTTAAAGAAAGGAATCCTACTCATTATATAAATCAACGTATTAGTAATAATTAAAACTACAATTGAGAAAACAGGAATAACAAGCAAGGCATTATTATCAATAGAAAATATTGAAAGGTTTCTCAAAATTCCAACAATAATCAGATGAGATAAATAAAACCCGTAAGATTCAATGCTTAAAAATACAACAATATTGTTGATTTTATTAGATAACCTTTTAAAATTCGTATTTCTAACAATTATAAATAAACCGATAGACTGTAAACAGACAGTAGGTACAATGTCTCCTATAGACATGAAGATAAAAGTTTGGGTTCCAGAAAAATAGGTTATAGCTATTGTACCTATAAATGCAAGTAATGTTCCTAAAACAAATAAGAATAAACCGAATTTTCTACTTCTAAGATATTTGGAATCCTTAAACGCCAGATAATAACCTAAAACAAAGTAGCCAATAGCACCACTGAAATATCTTAAATAATCATAAATAATGGTTTCAAAGCCTGTAAGAGATGTTATGAAATGGATGATTATCACAATGACCCAGATGAATAAAAAGTATTCGATTTCTTTAAAAGTTGAATTTTGAATCCATTTAGATAAAATCGGTGAAAAAACATAAAGGCCTAAAATCATGTAAACAAACCAGAAAAGTAGAGAAATATTAGTTGGATCTAAAAATCCGTTGAAAAAGTAAATGACAAATCCTAAAATATCCCTTTGGCCATTAGCAAAAAAGTAGTAAAAAATAGCATATACAAACATCCAAAATACAAAAGGGACAAAAACACGTTTAAATCGTTTAGGAATATTCGAAACTGGTTCAGGTTTTCTTAAAATTAAAAAACCTGAAGATAAAATAAAAAAGGGTACAGCATACCTAAATAATAATTCAAAAACAACAGCAACATACCAATTAGAAGTGAATACTAAATTTTCCTGAAGATATCCGCTAGAAACATGAATCATAACAACTGCAATAACAGCCAATGCTTTAATCCAATCTACCCATAGAATTCTATTACTTTCCCCATTATACAACATGTGACTAATATGTTTATTCCCCATAACATATAAAATTAGGGGAAAAATAAAAAAATCAGAGAATTGATTTAAATCCTGTAAACTTATTTAAAATAGGTATTTTATTCATAACATATATTAAAACATTGGAAAATATGAACGTGCTGATGAATACACCTGGAATAGCTATTAATGCATTTCCCTCAATAGAAAATATTGAAAATGTTTGTAATAATCGAATAATTAAAATATTACATAAATAAACACCATAAGATTCTAAACTAATTAAAACAGCAAAACTATTGACCTTATCAGATAATTTTTCAAAATTGGTGTTTTTAATTATAATAAATAATCCAATAGCTTGTAAACATGCATTTGGAGTGATTTCACCGACGCCAAAAAATAGGAAATAAGGTTTGCCAACAAGATAACTTCCAGTAAAAGTACCTATAATACAAATTAAAGTACCTAAAACAAATAAGAATAAACCGAATTTTCTACTTCTAAGATATTTGGAATCCTTAAACGCCAAATAATAACCTAAAACAAAGTAGCCAATAGCACCACTGAAATATCTAAAGTAATCATTTATAATAGTGTTTATATCAAGAAATTGTAAAATGGATATGAAAACCCAAACAAGTAAAAAGTATTCAATTTCTTTTAAACCGGAATTTTGAATCCATTTAGATAAAATCGGTGCAAAGAGATAAAGACCAATAATCATGTAAACAAACCAAAATTGAATTGAAACCTCAGTAGGATTTAAAAAACCTCCTAAAATAAACTCAAACAAATGTAGTGGATTCAAATCCCCAAATAGAGCTAATTTAACTATAGCATATACAACCAACCAGAAAGCAAAAGGAATGAAAACACGTTTAAATCTTCTTGGAAAATTGGTTATAGGTTCCGGTTTTCTTAAAATTAAAAAACCTGAAGCCATTAAAAATAGAATAATACCAAATCGGAATATTGATTCAAAAACAACTCCAACCTGCCAATTAAATGTAAAAAGAATATCTGGATTAAAAAATTGAGTTGAGGAATGAAGACCTAAAACACCGATGATAGCAAAAACTTTTAGCCAATCAATCCATAAAATTCTATTACTTTCCCCATTATACAACATGTTACTATAGTTATATAATAACTATTATAAAATATTATATGTAATAAAAATATAACAGTGAATACATATGGAAAATATTAAAAAAACATTCTCGAGAATAGGAATTAGCTATTTAACATTAAAAATAATAGCCATTGCATCACAACTGATTCTTGTAATTCTAATTTCAAATACAATACCAAAAATACTGTTAAGTAATGATTTCTTAACTATATTAGGGGCACTTACCCAATATATAATTCCCCTACCGATATTATACTTTTTAATTAAAAAAATTAAATCAACACCACCATCTAAGAATACACTGTCCTTAAAAATCTTTTTAATATACATATGCATTACTATTTCATTAATGTATGTGGGAAATTTTATAGGACTTGGAATAACCCAGATTATTAGTTTTTATAAGCAAGGAGATGTTGTAAATCCTATTGTTGATGTTATCTCAAATAACAACATATTCCTGAATCTGTTTTTAATCTCTATAATAGCGCCAATTTTTGAAGAAATATTTTTTAGAAAGCTATTGATTGATAGAACAATAAAATATGGTGCTGGAATTTCAATACTCATATCTGCATTAATGTTCGGTTTATTCCACGGTAATCTAAATCAGTTTACATATTCATTCCTTCTTGGAGGATTTTTTGCATCAGTATATGTGAAAACTGGTAATGTAATTTACCCAATAATTCTCCATATGTCTACAAACATACTGGGATCTGTAATTAATACACTTGTAGGGAATCTAATAGCTATATTTAATAACACACCACCAGGAATAGCTATTACAGTTACATACTTTGCAATAATGTTTATAATGGTATTTATAGGATTATACTACATTGCAAAGTGGAGTGGAAAACTTAAAAATCTTAAGAGCAACATACAAGAACAGATAAAACCAAGTTTGTTAAATGTGGGAATGATAATATTCATAGCCTATTTTGTCTTTAATATCGTAAGATTGCTTATTGTGTAGAAAATAAAACAGTGCAAAGTTTTTCAAACAGTGTTTTTAGAAAACTACACATAAAATGAACAAAATCTTATATAATGACCATTGATAAAAATTATTATATTGAAAAATAATAAGAGTGGACATCTATGGAAAATATTAAAAAGACATTTTCGAGAATAGGGTTAAGTTATATAACCATAAATATAATTGGTTTGTTATTGCTATTTATCTTTACAATATCAATGACGAGAACAATGCCTCAAATGGCTTCAAACAAGAGTTTGTTACTAGGTTTATCTGTATTTACTCAATTTATTATTCCTTTACCAATACTGTACTTTTTGCTTAAAAAGATTAAAACAACACATATAAGTAAGAAATCATTATCCCTCAAGACTTTTTTAATATATATTTGTATTACACTTGCTTTAATGAATATTGGAAGTTTCATAGGTTCTGGAATAACTGAAATTATTGGTATTTTTAAAGTAAATGACATTGCAAATCCTCTAGCTAATTTTGTTACAAATGATACTCTTTGGGCAAGCTTGATTGTTACTTCAATAATTACTCCAATTGTAGAGGAACTATTTTTTAGAAAGCTATTGATTGATAGAACAATAAAATATGGTGCTGGAATTTCAATACTCATATCTGCATTAATGTTCGGTTTATATCATGCTAATTTAAACCAGCTAATATATTCACTTCTCGTTGGAGGATTTTTCGCTGCAGTGTATGTGAAAACTGGAAACGTGATATATACAATTCTTTTGCATATGGCTGCAAACTTTACTGGATCTATTGTAACCACATCCATAAACAATCTAATAGCTTCAACTGGAAATATTGTTAACTTTGTTTACTATGGTATAGTAATAGTATTAATCCTTATAGCAGTATATTACCTTTATATGTGGAGAGGAAAATACAAAGGTCTTAAAAACAATATTCAAAAAGAGATAAAACCAAGTTTGTTAAATGTAGGAATGGTTTTATATATTATTTATTTTGCAATATTTATAATATCTTCAGTTGTTTAAATGAAGAGAATTCTAAGAGTTTTATGTGGGAAAATTAAAACTTTTCTAGATTTCCCATGTACTTATTTTTATTATAGTGTTTTTCAAAAAAAGAAAAAAGTGGTTTAAATGGTATTTAATATTTTAACTGCTTTACTAAATGCAGGCATACCACTAGTAAGAAGAACTACTTTTAAAACGTCCATTATTTCTTCAGGAGTAATTCCTAATTCTTCAATACCACTCATCATTTGTTTTCTAATAGCTTTATCATCAGATTTGGAAGCTTCAATACCAATAGCTATTAATTTTTGTGTTTTATAATCAAGAGCAGTTCCTGAATAACAAACATTACTTATTTGTTCTGCAAGACTGTATAATTCAGGTTCTGTATCTTTTAACTCACGTATACCTTTTCCATAAAATACGCCATTTTTCATATTATTCATCTCCTTAATTTATTTATAGATAATTAATCGAAAGTAGTATTTAAAGGTAACTAATGTAGCTGTTTTAATTTAATATTTAAAAAGAGCCATCCAAAGAAAGAAAGTTATTAGAAAATAACCTTTTC
>OGXX01004852.1_pt1 | contig 10109 bp, 9 predicted proteins | sample 1576301 | NCBI WGS metagenome assembly OGXX01 (sample SAMEA3541469, study PRJEB24748) | human gut metagenome | biome: human gut; feature: human-associated habitat; material: faeces | place: China | collected 2012 | reverse complement strand
CAAAAGGCCTATGCCCTCCTCTTTCACGTCACCTTGCTCGCTCTGGCGGGCTTTCGCTGACTTATGCTCAACCTGCGACGTTCCCCTTGTTGGTGCTGGGGGCAGATTGCTCGCTCTGGCGGTCGCTCGTTGACTTTGGCTCTGCCTGTGACGTTTCCATTGTTGGTGCGGAGTGACTTGGTCATTGCTTCAAATTAGCTACCCCGGGTCCCCGGTGGTTGCGGTAGGCGTGTTTGGTTGGTGCCTGTTGATGGCCTGGGCATCGGGGAGGGTCTGCTCCGTTATAATCGCCTAGGACATTAAATGGAAACGGGACGGGAGCCATACATGCGCCAGGGTTTCGACAACGCGAAGTATATCGAGCTGCAGGCTGCTCACATTAAGGAGCGCATCTCGCAGTTTGGTGGCAAGCTCTATTTGGAGTTTGGCGGCAAGCTGTTTGACGACTATCATGCGAGCCGTGTGCTGCCGGGTTTTGAACCGGACAGCAAGTTCCGCATGCTCAAGAGCATTGCCGATGATGTTGAGGTCATCATCGCAATCAATGCAAACCATATCGAGAAGAACAAGGCCCGTGGCGACCTGGGCATTACCTATGACGAGGACGTCTTGCGCCTGGTCGACCTGTTCCGCGGCAACGGTTTTGCTGTCGCGGCCGTGGTTATCACGCAGTATGCCGGTCAGCCCGCTGCCGACGTCTTCCGCAATCGTCTGAATGCACTCGGCATTCCCGCCAAGCTGCACTATCCCATTGAGGGCTATCCGCACGACGTCGATCTGATCGTTTCTGACGAAGGCTACGGCAAGAACGAGTTCGTCGAGACCACGCGTCCGCTCGTTGTCGTGACGGCGCCCGGTCCTGGCTCGGGCAAGCTCGCCACCTGCCTCTCGCAGCTGTATCACGAGCATAAGCATGGCACCGCCGCCGGTTATGCCAAGTTTGAGACCTTCCCGGTCTGGAATCTTCCCCTGACGCATCCGGTCAATATTGCCTACGAGGCCGCTACGGCGGACCTCGACGATGCCAACATCATCGATTCCTTTCACCTTGAGGCCTACAACAAGACCACGGTCAACTACAACCGCGACGTCGAGGCCTTCCCGGTGGTCCGTGCCCTGATGGAAAAGATCCTAGGCAAGAGCCCCTACCAGAGTCCCACGGACATGGGCGTCAATATGGTCGGCTTTGCCATCACCGATGACGATGCCTGCCGCGACGCTTCCAAGATGGAGATCGTCCGCCGCTACTTTACCGCGGTCGAAAATGTGCGCCGTACCGGCGTGGGCGATGAGCAGGTCGACCGTCTCAAGATTATTATGAAGAAGGCCGGCATCGATAAGAACTACTCACCGGCGCGCTCGGCGGCCCTAACCAGGGAGCAGTTGACGGGTGGTCCCGTGGGCGCCATGGTCATGCCGGACGGTTCCGTGGTGACCGGTAAGACCTCCACGCGCCTGGGCGCCGCAAGTTCGCTCATTATGAACGCTCTCAAGCATGTTTCGGGCGTCGACCTTGAGCTTGAAGTCATCAGCGACGAGGCGATCGAGCCCATCAGCAAGCTCAAGACGCATTTCCTGGGCAGCAAAAACCCGCGCCTTCACACCGACGAGACGCTTATGGCGCTGTCGATCACCTCGGCTACGAGCGAGACGGCCGCTCGTGTCCTTTCGGGCTTGGAACAGCTGCGTGGCTGCGATGCCTTCTTTAGCGTGATTATCTCGCCGACGGACGAGACGGTGCTGCGCAAACTGGGCATCAACGTGTGCTGCGAGCCCAAGTTTGAGCGCCGCGGTTTCTTCCATCGCTAAGTTTGAAGCGCAGCGGTAATTGCATTGCATTTTGGCCGTATCGGGTTAGCGCCCGGTACGGCTTTTTGATCAATTAAGCGTCTATTTCGTCGAAAAATAGCCGTTTACCTGCCTGGAAACGATTTGAGCGGTATAAAATAACTGTAACTGTTTCATCCTTAGCTGGATGCCGCATGATGGATATTACCTGCCATCGTGAGGTGTGTCGGTCGTGCACGGCGCGCCGGATGCTCGTGCTCGGTTAGAGGAGGCTGCCATGGCGGGCAAGGGTCGTGCGAGTGTCAACGATATGAAGCGTGTCGAAGTGCTGGTGTTGATGGAGATCGCCCAGCAATCCGAAAGTGGCGGGACATATGGTTTCTCGCGCAAAACGCTTGCGGAGCACGTTGGGGTGTCTCCGTATCGAGCCCGTGCCGCAATTGAACGCTTGGATTCTGACGGCTTGATCGAGGTCGTTTCGCGATATAGCGAGGACGGCGGCCAGCTTGCAAATGGTATTTGCCTTACCGAGCGCGGCGGGTGGTATCTGAGAGGCATCCGAGCGGGTATGCTCGTTCAGGATATGCTCGAGGACGAGCTTGCCGATCGGTAGCGATCTGCCGCCTAAGTTGCTGTGACGCCGCTCAGGTTCCGGGCGGCGTTTTGTTTCGAGATTGAGAAATGCAAGCACTTTGGTGAAAAATGGCGAGCTGCTTCTTTCTCAAGTATTACAATGAAGACCCGTAAGATGCGTATGGACAAATTCTACGGGAAGCGCAGGTAACTCAATATGACCAAGCATGTGTTCGTAACCGGTGGCGTGGTTTCGTCCCTAGGCAAGGGTATTACCGCGGCCTCATTGGGCCGTCTGCTCAAGTCACGCGGCTACAAGGTAACGATGCAGAAGGCCGACCCGTATCTGAACGTCGACCCCGGTACCATGAGCCCGTTCCAGCACGGTGAGGTCTTTGTGACCGAGGACGGCTACGAGTCCGATCTGGACCTGGGCCACTACGAGCGCTTTATTGACGAGAACCTGACCCGCGATTCTAACTTTACGACGGGCGCTATTTACAAGAGCCTGATTGCCCGCGAGCGCCGCGGTGACTTTTTGGGCGGCACCGTCCAGGTGATTCCGCACGTTACCAATGCCATCAAGGACAAATTCCGCCGCATCGAGGAGCAGACCGGCTCCGACGTTGTCATTACCGAGCTGGGCGGCACGATCGGCGACATCGAGTCGCAGCCGTTTGTGGAGGCTATCCGCCAGTACCGCAAGGAGGCCGGTCCCGAGAACGTCTGCTACATCCACGTGTCGCTCGTTCCCTATATCGCCGCTGCACACGAGGTTAAGACCAAGCCCACGCAGCACTCCGTCAAGGAGCTGCGCAGCTTTGGTATCCAGCCCGACATTATTGTGCTGCGCTCCGATCACCATATTGACGACGCCATTCGCGGCAAGATCGCAAGCTTCTGTGACGTCGACACCGACTGTGTCTTTACCAACGAGGACTGCGCGAGCATTTACGACGTGCCGCATCTGCTCGCCGAGCAGGACTTTGACCTGCGCATTTGCGAGCGACTTGGCCTCGATCCGCGTGAGCGCGATATGAGCGAATGGAATGAGTTCCTGCGTAAGCAAAACCATGCCAACCATCACGCCGATAAGGTTAAGGTTGCCGTCGTGGGAAAGTACACCCAGCTTCCCGATGCATATCTGTCGGTTATCGAGGCCCTGCATCACGCGGGCGTTTTCTACGATCGTCACGTAGATGTGCAGCTGGTCGATGGTGAAAGCCTCGATGCCGAAAACGTCAATGAGGTTCTGGGCGACGCATCGGGCATCCTGGTTCCCGGCGGCTTTGGCAAGCGCGCCCTGGAGGGCAAGATCCTCGCGGCAGAGTTTGCTCGCGAGCACAAGATTCCGTATCTGGGCATTTGCCTGGGTATGCAGGTTGCCGTGTGCGAGTTTGCCCGCAACGTCGTCGGTCTTGCCGGCGCCAGCTCCTCCGAGTTTGACCCGGACGGTCCGTTTAGCGTAATCGACCTGATGAGCTCGCAGGAGGACGTGACCGAGAAGGGCGGCACCATGCGCCTGGGTGCCTATCCGTGCAAGCTCGCTGCCGGTACTCTCGCGCGTGAGGCGTATGGCGAGGAACTTGTCTACGAGCGTCACCGTCACCGTTTTGAGTTCAACAATGCCTTCCGCGATCAGCTTGAGGACGCCGGTCTTGTCATCTCGGGCCTTTCACCCGACGAGCGTCTGGTCGAGATGGTCGAGCTGCCGCGCGACGTGCACCCGTGGTACGTGGCCACTCAGGCTCACCCCGAGTTCAAGAGCCGCCCCACCAATCCTCAGCCGCTGTTCCGTGAGTTCGTGCGCGCCTCGATTGGTCAGCATGAGGGTGTCGATCGCCTACAGGTGACGCCCATGAATCTTGCGACGGACTAAGGTTGCCATCGAACAGGGAACATATCGAAGAGGCTCCTTCGTCGCTCGCTGTGGCGGCGGGGGAGTTTCTTGATTACCTTGCAGTCGAGCGGGGCTTGGCGCGCAACACGATTGCCGCCTATCGCCGAGACCTGACGACTTACTGTGCCTATCTGGAGCGGACGGGCATTGCATCCTTTGAGGATGTGAGCCGGCGGGTCATCGAGGACTTTGTCGCCGATCGGCGCGACGGGGGCTATTCCGACGCTTCGGTGGAGCGCGCACTCGCGGCCGTCAAAGGCCTGCATGCCTTTTTGGTGCGCGATGGGGCTGTGGCCCAAAATCCCACGGCGGCATTGCGTTTGCCAAAAAAGGCCGAGCGCCTGCCGGAGTGCCTTTCGGTGGAGGATGTTTCGGCATTGCTCGACCAGGATTTTCCGGATAGCGAGATGGGCCTGCGCGATCACGCCATCTTGGAAGTGCTGTATGGGTGCGGCCTTCGCGTGAGCGAGCTGGTGGGGCTCGATGTGAGTGATATCCATGTCGATGACGGCTTTGTGCTGGTTCGCGGCAAGGGCTCCAAGGAGCGTCTGGCCCCGTTGGTGGGAAGTGCGGCGCGTGCCCTGACGCACTATATATGTGATGGGCGTCAGCCTCTGGCGGCTCACGCCCGCGGGGCGGGGACGCCGGCGGTCTTTTTAAACAAGAACGGCGGGCGCCTGTCGCGTCAGGGTGTTCACGTCATATGCGAGCGCTATGGGCGCCAGGTGGGGTTGGTGGGCCTCCATCCGCACACGTTGCGCCACTCCTTTGCCACTCACATGCTTGCGGGCGGTGCGGACCTTCGCGTGTTGCAGGAGATCTTGGGGCACGCCGATATATCGACCACGCAGGTCTACACGCATGTCGATCGTACGCAGCTGGCCGAGGTTTACCTGGCGGCCCACCCGCTGGCGCATCGTTAATACGCTGCCGACCTGCAATTACATGCTATCCGAGGACGGACTCTCGATTGCTGGAACGTGCTGTTGCGCACGTTTTGGCAGTCGGGGGTCCGTCCCATTTTGCGCCATCGGCCAATGGCACGGTGGGGTGCACATGGCGCGCGTGGGGGAGTTTGGGGGCGATGTGAACGGCGTGTAAAGAGGTCTAAAATTCGCCTCAAGGTCAACTTGAAGGTTGAGGTTGAAAGGCGGGGTGCTACAGGTGGCATCCCGCCTTTGTGTTAAACACAACATATTGTGTTTTCGAACATATGCTCGAGGGTGGCGCCCAATAGTTAGGGGGTGGAGTGATGGGGTGGGGTGGGGGAAGGGGTGGGGAAAGGTGTTGAAAAATGGGGCGGTTCCCCATATTATTAATGACGTCGACAGGCGGGGTGGTTCCCCGCGTACGTGCCATCTGAGTAACCGAGGGGAGGGCGCACATGGGAATGACTGGTGCATACGAGCGCAATCTCGATGCAAAAGGTCGTCTGTCCCTGCCTGCACCCCTTCGCGAGGAACTTGGAGAGCACGTTCGCGTGTTCAAAGCCCTGGATGTCGATGCTCTGTACGTGTTCTCTGCCGAGGCCTTCGATAAGTGGGTCGAAGGACTCTTCGCGGGTCGCGAGGGCCACGAGGGTTTTAACCCGCGTGACATCAACGACCAGAAGCTCATGAGGGCGATTAACAAGCGTACCACGTCGATGGATGTGGACAGCGCCGGTCGTATCGGTCTTTCTGAGTCTCTCCGCAAGCAGGCGAACCTCGACCGCGAGGTCACGGTTGTGGGCAACTACGACCACCTTGAGGTTTGGGACCGCGCCGCGGCCGATGAGGACGATGACGACGAGGCCCTGCTTGACCTCTTCTTCTCGTAAGGGCAAGGCACGAGTAACGGATGGAGCGTGGGATCTTGACACAAGAATATCGGCATGAACCTGTCATGCTCGGCGAAGTGCTTGAGTCGCTGCAGCTAAAGAGCGGCTCCGTTGTCTGCGATTGCACCCTTGGCGGTGCCGGCCATTCGGTAAAGATGGCCGCGCAGGTGGGGGAGACGGGCCTTTTGCTCGGCGTCGATCAGGATGACATGGCCCTCGAGGCCGCTGGCGCCCGTCTGGACCGCGAGGTTCCCGGCGTCCCGCACCAGCTGCTGAAGGGCAACTTCGGCGACTTGGACGAGCTGCTTTGCTCGGCCGAGGTGCCTGGGGTCGATGGCTTTCTGTTTGACTTGGGCGTTTCGTCACCGCAACTCGATATCCCTGGCAGGGGCTTTTCGTATAACGAGGATGCCCCATTGGACATGCGGATGGATCCGGGTAATAACACCTTAAACGCAGCTGAGGTCATCAATACCTATAACGAACACGACCTCGCCCGGATTCTACGCGTCTATGGCGAAGAGAAGTTCGCCTCGCAGATTGCACGCGAAATCGTGCGCCGTCGCGAGCAAGAACCGATCGAAACCACCGGTCAGTTTGTCGAGATCATCAAGGCGGGAATACCTGCTGCCGCTCGTCGGCATGGTGGGCACCCTGCCAAGAAAAGTTTCCAGGCCATTCGCATCGAGGTCAACCACGAGCTCGATGTGCTCGAGAGAGGGCTTGACGCCGCCACCAGGTGGCTCAACCCGGGCGGGCGTATTTGCGTCATCTCGTATCACTCGCTCGAGGACCGTATCGTAAAGAACCACTTTAAGGAGATGAGCCAGGGGTGCACGTGCCCGCCGGAGATTCCGGTGTGCGTGTGCGGCAACGTGCCGATACTCAAGGTCATCACCCGCAAACCCTTGGTTGCCCAACCCGATGAGGTTGCGCGCAACCCTCGGGCGAGATCAGCCAAAATCCGCGTGGCGCAGCGCCTGTAGGCGCGACCGCGCGAAATTGGACCTCCCGCTCGCACCATAAACGAAGCTTAAACACACTACCAACGTACTCGGGATGGGAGGCGGCATATCATGGGCTATAACACCTCAAACGCAGCACTCGCCTATGATATGAACGCCATGCCCGCCTACCGCGAGGCACCGCAGGCGCCCGCTGCCCCTCGTGAGCGGCGCACACCGCGTTTTGATGTCTACACGGGCGCGGGCCGTCAGGCAAACCAGGCGGTAAGCCCGGTTTTCATGAGCGTTCTTAAAACGGTTTGCATCATTGCGGCTATCTTCATGACGATCGGTGTCGCACGCGTGGCACTTGCCGGTGTTACGGCCCAGGTGCTCAACGGCAACGCAGAGCTTACCAACACGCTCGAGAAGGCGACCGACGAGAGTTCTGACCTTGAGGTCATGCATTCGGTCTATGGTGCCGACACGCGCATTCGCGATCTTGCGGGTGCCTATGGCATGGTGGAGCCCAGCGAGAGCGTTACGCTTGACTTTTCGCAGGATGCAGCCGCGGGCGCTCGCTCGACTGCGGCCGCTCAGTAAATAAGACGGTAGCTGAGTATGACAAATGACTATCGCCGCGGTTCCGACGGGAGCCACGGGTCTGGACGTCCCTCCTCGCGGGGACGTTCTGGTTATCAAGGAACGGGTCGGCCATCTTACAACGCGGGGCCGTCCCATGGCAACGACCCTGCGTCGCGTCTTCGTGGCTCGGGCGGACCTCGGGTGCGCAATACGGGCGCGCGCAAGGGGGCGTCGTCTGAATGGGTTACGGGAACGCCGCTGCCTCGCCGCGATGTCGTTATGGGCTGTATTGGGGTTGGCCTTGCCGCGGGCGTCTTCCGTCTTGCCGAATACCAGATCGTGAATGCTGACAAGCTGCGCGAGCGTGCGGACGCGCGTCGCCTGCTCTCACAGACGCTCTATGCCAAACGCGGCACTATCTACGACCGCAACGGCAACGTGCTGACGTCGTCGGTCGAATGCCGCAATGTCGCTGTGAACCCTCAGCTTGTCGAGGACGTCGACAAGACAGTCTCGGCGCTGGTCAAGGCCACCGGTATCGATAAAAAGACCTGCCGCAAGCTGGTGCTGTCTGATGGTTCCTGGGTGTATATCAAGCGCCAGGTCGACGAGGATGACGCAGCCGTCCTGGAAAAGAAGAATCTACCCGGCGTGCTCTTTGAGCAGGCCATGAAGCGGGTTTACCCGTATGGAAACCTGGCTTCTCAGGTGCTGGGCATCGTGAATGTGGACAACGTTGGCCTGACGGGACTCGAAAAACAATACAATGAGCTTCTGACTGGAACGAACGGCTCTCTTGTGCGCGAGCGCGCAAGAGATGGCGGCTATATCGCGGGCGGTGCCTATAAAAAGGTTGCCGCGGTCGATGGCGTGGACATTGTGACGACGATCGACGTCAACATTCAGCGCGCGGCGGAAGATGCCTTGGCCGAAGCGGTTGAGAAGACGAAGGCAAAAAACGGTTCGGCCCTGGTGACCGACCCGACGACTGGAGAGATCCTGGCCGCTTGCTCGTATCCGACCTATGACCAGACCGATTTGGAAAACGCCAAGACCGAGGATATGAACCTTCGTCTGGTGACGGATGCCTACGAGCCCGGTTCGGTCTTTAAGACGTTGGTGGCGGGCGCCGGATTTGATTTGGGTGTTGTACGCACGAGCACATCGTTTGAGGTTCCGGCGAGCATCAAGGTGGGCGGCGATACCGTTTCCGATGCCGACAAACGTGATTACGCCATGACAATGGACGTACGCGAGATGATGCGTCGTTCGTCCAATGTCGGTTTTGTTTTGGTGGGGCGCAAGATTGGTGCCGATGATTTTGCGTCCTACGTGGACAAATGGGGCATTGGACACAGCTCGGGTGTCGATTTTCCGGGCGAGAGTTTGGGTATTGTCAAGAAACGTGATCAGTATGATGGTGCCACCTTGGGTGCGATGAGCTTTGGCCAGGCGCTGTCCGTGTCGCCGATTGAGGTCGCGCGTGCCGTGGGCGGTATTGCCAACAGCGGCGTGATGATGACGCCGCACTTCTATAAGTCCAGCAAGGGCGATGAAAAGGATTGGGGCGAGGGCGATCGCGCGATTTCCGAGGAGGCCGCCTCGCAGGTGACATCGTGTATGCAGACAGTCGTTGCCGAGGGAACGGGCGATGGCGGTGCGGTGGACGGTTACGACGTGGCGGGCAAGACCGGTACGGCCGAGCGCGCCGATGAGAACGGCGGCTACCTCAAAGATAATTACATGTCGTCCTTTATGGGATTTGCCCCGGCGCAGTCGCCCAAGGTTCTGTGCTACATCACCCTCGACGGAACCCCAGCTAACTCGCATGCCGCCGCGGTGCCGTTCCAGTCCATTATGGCCAACGCGCTTGACGTGCTGGGTATCCCGCGCACCAAGTAGGGGGTTACAATCTACGGAATGGCCAGTCGGTTAATCCGGGGTGTTCACACGCCCTGCACCACGCATAGGTTGCGCTGGGATACAATACGCCGATAGCATTATTAGGTTTACAGGGGAGCTGCAATGATAGAGATCGCCGTCAACAACCTCGCGGCCGCAACAGGGGCCCGAACCGTGACGGGAGAAGCCGATCGGGTATGCCGCGGCTGCGTTATCGACTCACGCCAGGTTGAGGAGGGCACGATATTCGTCGCCTTCCCGGGCGAAAAGGTCGACGGCAACGACTTTGCTTCCTGTGCCATCGAGTCGGGTGCCGGCGCCGTCGTGATGACACGCGAGCCCGATGCCGAGCTGCTTTCGCTGGCCCATGAGAAGGGCTGCGCCATCCTGCATGCCGATGACCCCGAGGAGTTTTTGCTTCGTCTGGCTCACGCTTATCGTTTGGAGCTTGGCTGCCTGGTGATTGGCATCACCGGTTCTATCGGCAAGACGACGACCAAGGACGTTCTCGCCGCGGTGCTCGCCAAGCGCTATCGCGTTTGGGCCACCAAGGGCAACTATAACAACCTGATCGGTATGCCGCTTACGGTACTGGCGG
>OGXX01004847.1_pt1 | contig 10115 bp, 6 predicted proteins | sample 1576301 | NCBI WGS metagenome assembly OGXX01 (sample SAMEA3541469, study PRJEB24748) | human gut metagenome | biome: human gut; feature: human-associated habitat; material: faeces | place: China | collected 2012 | reverse complement strand
TGGGCAATTTTGACAAGGCGATGATTGCCCTGATTAAGAAATACGACGTGCTGGAGGGCGGCATGCCGCGCTGTCTGCGCCAGCATGAGGACGACCAGATTCTTGCCTTTGAAAAGAAGGGCTGCGTGTTCGTTTTTAACTTCCATCCGACGCGCTCGCAGACGGGCTTGTTTGTGCCCGCGCCGGAAAACGGGGATTATCAGGTCATCCTTTCCTCGGACGACAAGGAATTTGGCGGCTATCAGAACATTGATAAGTCCGTGGTCTACCATACCTGGGCGCATGACCCGCAGATGGGCGACGGTTTCGTGATCTATCTGCCGGCGAGAACGGCGGTCGTCCTCCGGAAGGTTGAGAAGAAGGATTAAGACGTTTTTCGCTTTAAAACTATCAAACAGCAAAAAAGGGAGTCTGAGATTTTTCCTCAGACTCTCTTTTAGACTGTGGATAAAAAGCTATTCTTCCCCCCCGAAGGGGAGAATAGCCCTTTTCGCAAATGAAAGAATAGATGAATTTCTTGATTTTGCCATTCAAGCCAAATTTGCTTATGGCAACAAGCTGAAAAAGGGAGCGGTCATGCCAAGCATGAGCCGCCCTGCGAAAAAAGAATAGAAAAAGATGCGAGAAGGTCTTTACCAACCCGCATCTTTTGTTGTAGCTTGAGGCTGCACATAAACCAAACACAACGAAGAAATGATACCGAAAAAGAGCGAGGATTGCAAGTGGTTTTACCGTTGGATTTGGGTCTGAGACTGCCGGAAGATAAATCGCTGAGCCTGCTAATCGAAATCACGGAGGAGACGGATTACCAAGTTTTTAGCCTGACAGCCCCGTAGGGATTTTTTGATTTACTGCTTATCCGCAAGCTCGACGAAGCGGCGAACCTGAACCAGCACGCTTTCGACCGCCTCGCGCCAGAAGTCCGGCGTGGTGACGTCGATGCCGACGCTGGCGGTGACGTTGGCGATGGTATCGCTGCCGAAGCGGGAGAGCAGATCGCAGTAGACCGGCACGAACGCTTCGCCTTCCTTCTCATAACGCGCATACAGACCGCGCGCGAACAGACCGCCGAAAGCATACGGGAAATTATAGAAGTGGACGCCGGTGGAGTAGTAATGGCTCTTGCATACCCACATGGAGGGATGGCGCGCGTCCTTGCTCAGGCCGTCGCCGTAGCTCTGCTCCTGCGCGTCCAGCATGAAGCCGTTCAGCTCCTGGGCGGAGGGAATATGGGTCTTGCGGGCCTCGATCACGGCGGATTCGAACAGGTAGCGGCTGTAAATATCCACCACGGTCTGAGTGGCTTCCATCAGACTGTTTTCCAGAAGCACCAGCCGGGTCGCGTCGTCGGCGCTGCGGCGGACGGTCTGGCTCAGCAGCGTTTCGTTGAAGATGGAAGCCGTTTCGGCCAAAGGCATGGGCGTGTCGGTCAGCAGCATGGGCACGGAGGTCAGGCAGCGGTTGTGCCATGCGTGGCCCAGCTCATGGGCCAGCGTGCTCACGTCGGAGAAGCTGCCCACGAAATTGGTCAGCACCCGGCTCTGGTCGTGCTGATGGAAGCCCTCGCAGAACGCGCCGCCTTCCTTGCCCTCGGCGGGGAAGAAGTCGATCCAGTTGTTGCGGAAGGCTTCGTCCATCAGGGCGGCGATGCCGGGATGCACCTTGGAGAAGGTGTCGATCAGCAGGTCGTGGGCTTCCTCCACGGTATAGCGGAGCTGCACGTCGCCCACCGGCGCGAAGAGATCATAGAAGGGCAGTCCGTCGGGATGGCCCAGCATTTCCGCCTTGCGGCGCAGATAGCGGCGGAAGTCCGGCAGCGCTTCCCGGATGGCGGTCTCGTCGCCGGTGAGGGTGATGTCCACGCCCCAGCGCTTCTGACCGGATAGCGCACCCTTGACGATTTCCAGCGGGGCATTGTCGCCGCCCATGGCGTCGATGATGAGCTTCATGACAGGATCTCCTCCTTCCGGGCTTCGATGATGGCCAGCGAGCGCTGGCTCAGCTCGGCATTCTTGTTGCGCTTGCCCTTGACCCGGTGGTCCAGCGGCGGGATGATGCCGAAGTTGATGTTCATGGGCTGGAATACCCCCACGGTCTGATTGCTGACATACAACCCCAGAGCGCCGATGGCCGTTTCCTGCGGGAAGTCGATGGGAGCCTGCCCCTTCAGGCGGCGGGCCGTCTCCACTCCCACCAGAAAGCCGCTGGCGCAGGACTCCACATAGCCCTCCACCCCGGTCATCTGTCCGGCAAAGGCAATGCGGGGCTGCTTTCTCAGCCGGTAATAGCGGTCTAAAAGCCGGGGGGAATCCAGATAGGTATTCCGGTGCATCACCCCGTATCGCAGGAACTGAGCGTCCTTCAGGGCCGGGATCATGGTGAATACCCGCTTCTGCTCCGGCCATCTCAGGTGGGTCTGGAAGCCCACCAGATTATAGATGCTGCCCTGAGCGTTATCCTTGCGCAGCTGCACCACAGCGTAGGGCTCCCAGCCGGTCTTGGGGTCTTTTAGTCCCCGTGGCTTCAGGGGTCCATAGCGCAGGGTATCCTCCCCCCGCCGAGCCATGACCTCCACAGGCATGCATCCCTCAAAAACCTGCCCATCCTCAAACCCGTGGACCGGGGCCTCCCGGGCCTCCGTCAGGGCCTTCCAAAAGGCCAGATACTCGTCCTTTTCCATGGGACAGTTGATGTAGTCCGGGGTCCCCTTATCATAGCGGGAGGCGAAATACGCCGACTCCATGTCCACGCTCTCAAAGCTCACCAGAGGCGCGGCGGCGTCAAAAAAGCTCAGCGTCGTATTCTCCCGGCCCAGCAGCTTCAGCAGCGTCTCGGCAAAGGCGTCGCTGGTCAAGGGCCCGGTGGCCACCAGCACTTCTCCCTCGGGAATGTCCGTTACCTCTCCATCGATGATTGTGATATTGGGGTGGCTGCGGATGGCCTCCGTAACCATTCGGGCAAAGCCGTGGCGGTCCACTGCCAGGGCGCCCCCGGCGGGAACCCGAGTGGCGTCTGCGCAGCGCAGGATCAGGCTGTCCAGCCGCCGCAGCTCCTCCTTCAGCAATCCCACGGCGTTTTCCAGCTGATCCGAGCGCAGGGAGTTGCTGCAGCACAGCTCCGCATAATATTCGGTTTCATGGGCAGGGGTCTTTTTCTCCGGCTTCATCTCCCGCAGCGTCACCCGGATACCTCGCTGGGCCAGCTGCCAGGCGGCCTCGCTGCCCGCCAGGCCCGCGCCGATCACCGTTACTTCCATGGCTTACTCCTTCTCGGCGGTTTTCTTCGTCTTGGCGGCGGATTTACTCGCCGCCTTCTTTGCTGTTTTCGCCGGAGCCTTGGCGGCGGATTTCGCCGCTGCCTTGGTAGTCTTGGTCCCGGCCTTCTTCGCGGTTTTTGCGGTTTTCTTTTCGGCGGTATCCTCCGCCTTTTTGTGGTAGCCCCGCTTATCCTCCGGCAGGAAGTTGGAGCACTCCGGATTGATGCAGAAGGGCTTGTTAAAGCCCCGGCCGGATTTTTTGAACATGGTTTGGCCGCACACAGGGCAATCCTCCTTGGTGGGTACATCCCAGGTGCGGAAGTCGCAGCGCTGGCTCTCGTCGGCGGCAGTGGAGCGGTCGCAGCAGTAGTAGGTATATTGCTTGCCAGTCTTTTGGCTGACGCCGGTGCGCTTCATGAGCCGTCCGCCGCACTTGGGGCAGCGGCCCGGCATCTGGACAACCAAGGGCTTGGTAAAGGTACACTCCGGGTATCCAGGGCAGGCCAAAAAGCGGCCGAAGCGGCCGGTCTTGACCACCATGTTGCGCCCGCAGATGTCGCACTTCTCCTCGCTGACCTCGTCGGGCACCTTAATATACACGCCCTCCATGTCCTTCTCCACTTGGTTGAGATTCTGATCGAAATCGCCGTAGAATTCTCTCAGCAGAGCCTTCCAATTCTTGTCGCCGGACTCCACCTCGTCCAGCTCTTTTTCCATGTTGGCGGTGAATTTCACATCCACGATCTTGGGAAATCGCTGGCACATGAGGTCATTGACCACCGATCCCAGGGGGGTCATGCGCAGATACTTACCCTCCTTGACCACATACTCCCGGTCCAGAATGGTGGATACCGTGGGGGCATAGGTGGAGGGGCGGCCGATGCCGTTTTCTTCCAGGGCGCGGATAAGGGACGCATCCGTAAAATGCGCCGGGGGCTGGGTGAAATGCTGGGCGGGCTCCATCTTTTTCAAATCCACCGCTTCCCCCTGCTCCAGGGGCGGCAGGGCCGGCTCTTTGTCCTCTTTTTCCTCATCCCGGCTCTCCTCGTACACGGCGGCATAGCCGGCAAATTTCAGGCTGCTGGCGCTGGCGCGGAAGCTATGTGTCCCGGCCTCCAGCTCGGCGGAAACGCTGTCATACACGGCGTTTGCCATTTGGCTGGCCAAAAAACGGCTCCAAATCAGCCGGTACAGCCGATACTGCTCTCCGGTGAGATCGCCCTTCACCTGCTCGGGAGTCAGCGCCACATTGCTGGGACGGATGGCCTCGTGGGCGTCCTGAGCCCCGGCCTTGGCCTTGTACTGGCGGAAGGTGTTGGGGCGGTAATTGCTGCCGTAGCGGCTGTCGATCAGCTCCCGGGCGGCCACCTGGGCCTCGCGGGAGATGCGCAGGGAGTCGGTACGCATGTAGGTGATGAGACCCACGGCGCCCTCGCCGGTAATCTCCACGCCCTCATATAGCTGCTGAGCGATGGCCATGGTGCGCCGAGGGGTCATGTTCAGCTTGCGGGATGCCTCCTGCTGTAGGGTGGAGGTGGTGAAGGGGGGCGACGGCGAGCGCTGCTTATCCGCCCGCTTCACGCTCTTGACCGTAAAGGGCTGGGCCTGCACCTCCCGGCAGATCTCCTGGGTCTCGGCCTCGGAGGCAGGCTCATACTTCTTTCCGTTTTTGCCGTAATAATGGGCCTTGAACACAGCCTTTTCGCCCTGCTTTGCCAGGTGTGCGTCCAGTGTCCAGTACTCCTTGGGGATGAATTCCTCTATTTCCTTTTCCCGCTGGGCCACCAGGCGCATGGCCACCGATTGCACCCGGCCCGCGGAGAGGCCCCTGCGGATCTTCTTCCACAGCAGCGGCGAGAGCTGGTAGCCGACGATACGGTCGAGAATGCGGCGCGCCTGCTGCGCGTCGACGAGGTTCTGGTCGATCTCGCGTGGGGCGGCGATGCTCTCGGTCACGACCTTGCGCGTGATCTCGTTGAAGGTCACGCGGTGGGCACGCTCATCCGGCAGCTCAAGCAGATACTTCAGGTGCCAGCTGATGGCCTCTCCCTCGCGGTCCGGGTCGGTGGCGAGGTAGACGGTCTGGCTCCCCTTGGCCGCCGCCTTCAGATCTTTGATGATATCCTCTTTGCCCTTGATGGGCTTATAGTTGGGGGTAAAATCCCCGTCCACATCTACGCCCAGCGTGCTCTTGGGCAGGTCGCGCAGATGGCCCATGCTGGCCTTCACCTGATAATCCGGCCCCAGATACTTGCCGATGGTCTTGGCCTTGGCCGGGGACTCCACGATCACCAGATTTTTTGCTTTTGCCATAGTTTCCTTATTCCTCCCTGAGTTCTACCGTCCGCAGGAAGCTTCCCGCTCCCTGCCGGCAGACATATCCGTCGATCTCCAGCATGGTCAGCGCCGACAGCACCCGCCGCACGGGCAGCTCCGTCATTACCGCCGCCTCATCCGCCAGCAGCGGACGATCCACGGGCAGCACCCGCAGGACGCGCTTCTGGTCGTCGGTCAGCGCCGCGCCCTCACCTGCCAGATCCAAAACCGGCCTTGCCGGTGTTTTTTCCCCCTCTTGCTTCGCCGGTACAGGCGTATCGCTTGTCTCATCCTCCGCGCCCTTGGGCGTCTCCGGCATGGCCGCCCGGATGGGGCGCAGCTTCTGTGGGAACTGCCGCTGGTAGGTGCCCAGCACGTCCCACGCCCCCATGACCAGCCCCGCGCCATCCCGGATCAGCTGGTTGCAGCCCCGGCTGGTATCGGCGTTGATAGGCCCCGGCACGGCGAACACATCCCGTCCCTGCTCCAGTGCGGTATTGGCGGTGATGAGCGCACCGCTTCTCTCCGGTGCCTCCACCACCAGCACACCCAGACTCAGGCCGCTGATGATGCGGTTGCGCACCGGGAAGTGGCTGCCCTTCGGCTCCGTCCCCGGCGGGTACTCCGACAGCAGCACACCGGTGGCGGCGATGTCCTCATAAAGCCGCCGGTTCTCCGGCGGATAGATCACATCCACACCGCCGCCCAGCACCGCGGCGGTAAAGCCCCCGGCCCGCAGCGCCCCCTGATGGGCGGCGCCGTCGATGCCCTTGGCGAGGCCGGATATCACCAGACCGCCCTGCCGTGCCAGCTCATAGCCCAGCTGGGACGCAGCCCCTGTGCCGTAGGGCGTACACTTCCGGGTGCCCACCACGGCCACGGCGGCCTCCTCGTCAAAAAGCGGCATGGAGCCCTTGCCGTACAGCACCACCGGCGGGTCATACATATCCCGCAGGCGGCCGGGATAGGCCGCGTCGTCCATGGTGACGATGAACTGCCCGTCCTTGGCGCAAGCCGCCAGCACCGCCTCGGCGCGGGTCAGCGACTTATCCGCCAGTACCTGCGCCTGCTGCTTGGTGACGCCCTCCACCAGACACAGCTCGTCCGGCTGGGCATAGTATACGTCCTCCGGTGAGGAAAAATGCTCCAACAGAAGGAGCTTCGTCCGATTGCTCAGTCCCGGCGCCGTGGTCAGCCACAGCCAGTATTTCAGCGCAGCCATCCCTTCATCTCCCCTTTTTATTCAGCGGTACGCCTCCCACAGCAGCACCGCCGCCGCCATAGCCGCATTCAGCGACTCGCAGTGCGCCTCCATGGGGATGCGCACCGTCCGGTCGCACAGTGCCAGCACCTGCTCCGTCAGACCGCGTCCCTCGCTGCCGATGGCGATGGCGCAGCGGCGCAGCGGCAGTGTCCGCACATCCGCCGTGTCGTCCCGCAGCGCCGCGCCGTACAGCGGCAGTCCCGCATCGCGCAGGCGGGCGTGCAGCATCTCCGCATCGGTACACCACACCGGCAGGCGGAACACCGCCCCCATGGACGAGCGCAGCGTTTTGACGCTGTACGGGTCGGCACAGCCGGTCAGCAACATCACACCGTCGCAGCCGAAGGCGTCCGCCGTCCGGATCACCGTCCCCACGTTGCCGGGGTCCTGTACGCCGTCCAGCACCACATAGCGCTGTCCCGTCAGCTTCTCCGGCAGGGCGGTGTCCGGCATCCGGCACGCCGCCAGCATCCCCTGGGGCGTCCGTACCGGCGAAATGGACGCCATCACGTCCGGCGGCACAGCCACGCACCGCACTGAGGGAGCTATCCCCTCCGGCAGCGCCACACCGTCACTGACGGCAAGACTCACCACCTGCGCCCCGTGGCGCAGCGCCTCCTCTACCAGCTTGGGGCTGTCGCAGAGAAACTCTCCCCGCTCCCGCCGGTAGGCGGCGCTGTCCAGCCGGCGCATATGCTCCAGCAACGGATTTTTTCGACTGGTGATGCGCTCCATACGCCCTCCCTGCTTTCCGCGTCAGACGGCGGGGCGCCTACGTCCCCGCCTTGCTCGAATATTCTTTATAATATAGGTGTCGTTTGCCATTGTCAACCTAAAATAAGGGAACGCCCGTGGGCGTCCCCTTATTTTACGCGGTTTTTTATGAAATACAGTGTCCCTTTTGCCGGATAGCGTCCACGATCTGCGTCACGCACTCCCGGCAGATGGCGTCCTCCGGCGCCTCCGCCATGACACGCAGCACCGGCTCCGTGCCGGATTCACGCACCAGCACGCGGCCCGTTTCGCCCAGCCGCGCCGCCACCGCCTCCACGGCGGCCTGCACGTCGCGATCCTCCCGGGCGGCCTTCTTATCCTTCACCCGCACGTTTTCCAGCACCTGCGGATAGATGGTCAAGCCCTCCAGCAGCTTGCTCATGGGCTTCTTCTGCTCCAGCATGACCTCCATCAGCTTCAGGCTGGTGAGGATGCCGTCGCCGGTGGAGGCGTACTTGGAGAAGATGATATGCCCCGACTGCTCGCCGCCCAGGGCGCAGCCGTTTTTGCTCATATACTCGTATACGTACTTGTCGCCCACAGCGGTTTTGGCATAGCGGATCCCCAGCCGGTCAAAGGCCCGGTACAGCCCGAAGTTGGACATGACCGTGGTCACCACCGTGTTGTGGGGCAGCTCGCCCAGCTCCTTCATATGGCGGCCGCAGATATACAGGATATGGTCACCGGTGATGATCTGGCCCTTTTCGTCCACCGCCAGGCACCGATCCGCGTCGCCGTCGTAGGCAAAGCCCACGTCCAGGCCTTTCTCCACCACGAAGCGCTGCAGGGCCTCGATATGAGTGGAGCCCACGCCGTTGTTGATATTGAAGCCGTCTGGCTCATCGCCCATGACGTAGGTCGTGGCACCCAGTGCGTCAAAAACGCTTCTGGCGATCATCCAGGCGCTGCCATTGGCACAGTCCAGCCCCACCTTTTTCCCCTTGAAGGAGAACATCCCCAGGGAGATGAGGTAGCCCACGTAGCGGTTACGCCCCGCGGACCAGTCCACCGTGCGGCCGATATGGTCCCGCTTCGCCAGGGGAAGCGTCTCCCAGGTCTGGCCGAACACGCTGAGCTTCCCGTCCAGGTAGTCCTCGATCAGGGCGATGGTGTCCTCGTCCATTTTCTCGCCGGACCGCCCGATCAGCTTGATGCCGTTGTCATAGAACGGATTGTGGCTGGCGGAGATCATAATGCCGCAGTCGAAGCCCTCCGTCCGCGCCACATAGGACACAGAGGGCGTGGTGGTCACGTGCAGCAGATAGGCGTCCGCGCCGGAGGCCACCAGTCCGGAGGCCAGGGCGTACTCAAACATATAGCTGCTGCGGCGGGTATCCTTGCCGATGACCACCTTTGCCGGCTCGCTGTCACCGCCGCGGCGCTTGCATTCACCGCAGTACCAGCCCAAAAAGCGGCCCACCTGATAGGCGTGGTCCGCCGTCAGGGTCACATTGGCCTCGCCCCGGAAGCCGTCCGTGCCGAAGTATTTGTTCTTGGCGCCCGTTTCGTTGATGGCGGATTTCTGCCAAAGCACTGGATCTTCGAGGGCTTCTGGCGGCGATCGGGCTGATGAAGATCGGACTTTCTCCGATCCGGGCAATCCATATGGGCGTGGGCAACAAAAGCTTTGACCTGTTCGAAAGGGAGATGGTAGAAGATATCATTATGACCAGAATCCCGTCATCGCTTGAAGCAGCGGAGGTGTTTGAAGATTGACAAACGAAGAGCTTGAACATGGCAGTTTTGAGATTGAGAACCGCATCCGCAACCTGATGTGGACGATCAGCGGAGATTATGATCTGGATACGAAGCCGGATGTGACATCTTTTTACAAATCAAAATACATTTCTATTTACGATGCCATCAAGCAGGGAGCTTTTTCCAGGTTTTTTGACAAAGATGCTTTTGCACTCTATCTTCTGAAAAAAGTGTATCTCGGGGCAGATGAAAGTCAGCTTGTGACATTGGGACAGATCTGTGTGGAGGCGGCATGCCATGACAAGATCGCAAAGGAGCGGCCCGGTGTCCCGGATATCCGCAAAAAAGCCTTTGAGGCGATCATGGACCACGATTTTGAAAAAATGCTGGACACGTATACCGGAAAAGTCAAACTTGCCTATATGAGAGAAGCACTGACCGGGAGTGCTCCGGCGGACAGCCGCGTGATCCGCCCGTTTGAACAGCTGAAAAGGCTGGAACAGGCACAGAAAACGGAAGAACTGGTGGGGCCGTATGCACTCCATGACTTTTTCCTGTACTATGTTCTGCGAATGGGATTCTTGCCCCACAAAATATATGAGATGGCATGCCTGGCATTCCGGGGAACCTACGATGCAGAAACCATCCTTAAATGGCTGAAGAAATTCTACTGGCGTTTCTTCTCCCAACAGTTCAAACGCAGCTGTCTGCCAGACGGCCCGAAGGTCGGCAGCGTCACACTCTCCCCCAGAGGTGACTGGCGCATGCCCAGCGATGCCTGCGTTGCGCTGTGGCAAAAGGATCTGG
>OGXX01004838.1_pt1 | contig 10127 bp, 8 predicted proteins | sample 1576301 | NCBI WGS metagenome assembly OGXX01 (sample SAMEA3541469, study PRJEB24748) | human gut metagenome | biome: human gut; feature: human-associated habitat; material: faeces | place: China | collected 2012 | reverse complement strand
GTTAATTGGATACATTCTATTCATTTTAAACACCTTCTTCTTTTGCTATTCTTATACGCTAATTTTACTATTTTTATGTTTTAGTGTCAATACTTTTTTAAATATTTCATCTAAAGAATTTAAAAACAAAAAAAGAAGTTATTTCTTTAAAGAAAGAATTACTTCTTTATTTTTAATATCTTTTAATTCATGATAAGAGACATTACAAGCATCAAATAATCTTTTTGAGGCTATTACTGAATTAGTATTAGCATATTTATCACTAAGATAAATCACCTCACTAATACCTGCCTGAATTATTTCCTTAGCACATTCATTACATGGAAATAAATCAACATAAATCTTAGCACCCTCAAAATCCTTACGACTACCACGATAATTTAAAATAGCATTTCTTTCCGCATGAACAACATAAGGATATTTAGTATCTAACTCATTTCCTTCCCTATCCCAAGGAAATATATCATCACTATATCCATTTGGAGCACCATTATAACCAATAGATAAAATACGATTATTCTTATCTACTATACAAGCCCCCACTTGTGTACTTGGATCCTTGCTACGCATCGCGGATAACTTTGCAATTGCCATAAAATATTCATCCCAAGTCAAATAATTATCTTTCTTTTTACATACATCTACCATCTTAAAACCTCCTAACTTTTCTTAACTTTAACACTCTCATAAAAAAGCGGTAGCATAATATAATTCTGTTTTTCTAAACCCTCTATAATACTAGGTAATGCACTCAAAGTAATACTACTATAATCATGCATCAAAACTACAACTATATTTCTATCATTAGTTTTATTTAAAACATTATCAATAGATTCTTTTATTGTAGGAGCTACCTTCTTACCATCTCCCGTTTCTAAATCCCAATCTACATAACCATAACCCATATTACTTATTTCTTTAATAATAATTGTTTTCAAACCCTTAGCTTGATTACTACCACCAGGAAACCTCAATATATTAGTCTTAATTCCCGTTTCTTTTAAAATAAAATCTTCATTTTTCTTAATTTGATTTGTAAAAGAACTAACCGAATTATATAAACCCTTCGATATTGAATGATAATAAGTATGATTAGCAATAGTATGCCCTCTTCTTACTTCTTCTTTATATATAGGTAATCTATCATCAGGTTTATTACCAATAACAAAAAATGTTGCTAAAATATCATATTTATCTAACACATCTAAAAACTGATAACTAATTTGATAAGGACCATCATCAAATGTCAAATAAGCTATTTTTTTACTACCTTTTCCTTCTAATACTAATTTTTCATACTTAGATTCATTTTCATAAAATTTATTTTTTATTTCTTCTATTTGTTTATCAATATTATTTATCTTATCAATATCTTCTTCTATATGTTTTAATTTATTATCTTCTATATCTTTTTCTTTTACAATATTACTAAGTTTATTTTCAATAGTAGTGTTATTTTTTTGTAAATTATTATATTTACTTAATTTATAAGAATATAGATATAAAGTATAAATATTCAATATTACTAAAATAATTGTTATTATTGTATAAGTAATTCTTCTAACTTTTGATTTTGTCTTTTCCATTTTTCAAATACCTCATATTTATCCTTATTTTCTTCTTTTAATTTTATTAATTCCTCTTCCTTATCACTTATACTTTTCTTTATCATATCAATATTATCTATAGTAATATTAGTATCATTATTTATCTTATTCTTAGTATCTTCTAATCTTTTAATACTATTATCTATATTATTAGAATCACTCATATTATTACAAATATAATTATTACTATTAATTAATTCATTATTTATATATAAACCATTATCTTTATTTACTAATATCATATTTTTAGATAAATAAATATAACAATTCTTATTACCTAATTCTATTAAATAATTACCCCTTATAGTAGTTAAATAATATTCCTTATCATTTAATACTTTATTTATCTCTATTACTTCTTCCTTCATTACTTCATTTATACTACTTAGTGTTTTAGTATTAAACTTCTTCGTTCCAGATAATATTGTTAAATATGAAACTAATATCAACATAAATAATATTAATACCGAATATAAAACTGCTGAAATAGCAAAACCTTTATTATTTAACTTCATAAGTTCCTCCTAATATTTAATTATCTTTTTATCAGTTTCTATTACTTTATCTATATAACTATCTGGTACCACGATTGTATTACTATTCCCATCTGATATATACCTATTTTTTTCTAACAAATTAAAAACCATCTCAATATCAAAATCTTTACCATTATTATCATAAGCCCTACATCTTTTTATATATGTCTTATCAAAATCTTTATCAAATGGTGATACTTCAGGCTTCCATCCCACTCTCAAAGAAGCTTCTGTTTCATAAGTATAATCTTCATAAGTACCCTTTATCACATAAGGATAATTTTCATGCTTTTTACTTGTTGGATTACCATAAGGTAAAGCCAATATCTTTACATACTTATTAGGTATAATCTCATCCAATTGCTTATATACCTTAGCTATTACCTCTTGAGTTTTAGTTATCGTTGTACTATTTAAATTATTATGACCTACAGTATGATTACCAACATCATAACCATGTTCCACTAACCATTTTAATATCTTCTCATTATATTCTTTTTGATTAAATATAGAAGATGTTATAAAGAAAGTAGCTGTTACATTATAATCAGGATATTTTTTCTTAAATTCTTCTAAAATACCAACTGCACTACTAGGATCTATAATAATATTACCATCACTATCTAAACCCGTTACTTTAATATTATTATCATTACCATCATCAAATGTTAAAACAATAGGACTCTTTCCATAAGCAGTATCTATATTACCACGAACATAATCGATTAACCTAATCATTCTATATCCCTTTTGATAATACATCTCTAAATCCTCGCGAAAAGCTTCAGTCGTTCTATTATATCCATCCTTATCAACATTACCACCAGTATAATTAGTCTCACTAGAAGGCTTATCTATAATATTATGGTACATCATAATAGGTACTTCCCCTAATTCATTAATATTATCTTTCTTTAATTTATTTAAATCTAACTCTCCTAAAGACACAACAACCCGCAAAATATCTCCCTTTTTTATTTCATTATTTTCCAAAATACTTTGACTAACAACATAATCTTTCTCTATATTATCATCATAATCATAAGTAATTTCTAATTTTAAATCATATTCTTTAGCATATGTCTTTAAATCACCTAAACTCTTATTAACAAAATTAGTCATATATACTTCTTCCTTACATTCAGTAGTATTTTTAAAAAATAATTTAATTGGTATAAAAACAATACTAACTAATATAAATAAAGCTATAATAACTCTATTCCATTTAATTCTAACCTTTTTTTTCTTCTTCATAGTCCTCCTACTTTTCTTTATTAATATCTTCTAATTTAACACTAACAAGCCTACTTACTCCTGATTCTTGCATCGTTATACCATATAAAATATTAGCATATTCCATAGTCTTTTTCTTATGTGTTATTATTATAAACTGTGTCTTATCATGATATTTGTCTAAATATGTTCCAAAATTATCAACATTTACTTCATCTAAAGCAGCCTCAACCTCATCAAAAATACAAAAAGGTACTTTCTTAACATTCAAAATAGCAAAAAGTAAAGATATTGCCGTAAATGTCTGTTCTCCTCCTGATAAAGCATTTATTGATTTCAAACTCTTTCCTGGTGGCTCAGCACTTATTTCAATTCCTGTTTCTAATAAATTATCTGGTTCAGTTAACCTCAAAGATGCATTTCCTCCTTTAAACAATTCTTTAAATACCTTAGCAAATTCAATATTAATCTTATCAAATGTCGTACTAAATCTTTCCTTCATAACTTCATCCATCGAACTAATAATTTCCAAAAGAGTATCACTCGCTGTATCTAAATCCTCTTTTTGCTTAGTTAAAAAATTATATCTTTCATTTATTCTATCATATTCTTCAATAGAACCTAAATTAACAGTACCCAAATCCTTTATTTGTTCCTTTAAACTACTAACTTTTTCCCTAGCATCATTTGCCTCAATCTCTAATTTATATTTACTCTTAGCATTTTCATAAGTCATATTATATTCATTAGTTAAATCTAATAAAATATTATCCAACTTAACCTCAATACGATTCACTAATATCTCTAATTCCTTTAATTGCTTTTCCTTCTTACTAATATACGCACTATTCTTCTTAGTAACAGTTTCTAAATTAGTAATTATTTCACTAACATTATCCTTATCCATTTTCAAAACATTAATACTAGTTAAAATATTATCTCTTTCCTTTGTTGTCAAAGTAATATCATTATATAATTTAGCCTCTTCTAAATCTTCCTTATTACTAAGTAATCCATTATAACTATCTAAATTATTCTTAATACTTAATCTTTCATCACTTAATTTATTTAACTCTTCTCTCTTATTACTAATTAAATCATTAATTAAATTATTTTTATTTCTTAACTCATATAAATCATTTTCATAATTATGTAATTCTTTCTCATAATTAGTTAAACTACTCTCTTCATTCTTTATTTTCTCAACTAATAACCTATGCTTATTTTGATAATTATCTATCTCATATTTCTCTTTTAAAATATTATTCTTAATATTACTTCCACCAGTAATACTACCTCCAACATTTATAATATTACCATCTATTGTAACTATCTTATAAGCATGATTAATCTTCTTAGCAATATTATTAGCACATTCTATATTAGTAGATACAATAACATTACCTAATTGATTTAAAATAATATTTTCATATTTCTTATCATATTTAACTACATTTGAAGCAATATCTACATAACCTGAAACATCCTTAATACTATTAATAATATTACTAGGAATATATCTTGGTTTAATAATATTTAAAGGATAAAAAGTCGCTCTTCCCAAATTATTATCCCTTAAGTAGTGCACACACTTACTAGCCTCTTCTTCATTATCTGTTACAATATAACTACTAGCAATACCTAAAGATGTCGATATAGCTAATTGATATTTTTCTTCCATATCTATTAATTTCCCAATTATATTATGTACTTTAAACTTAGGATTATTTAAGATATTCTTTACTGAATTAGGCAAATTAGAATTATTATTAACAACATTCTCTAAATATTCTATCTTATATAAAATATCATTCTCTTCTCTCTTACTTCTAGCAATACTATCGATAAGCTTATTTATCTTACTTTTAAGTTCATTATAACTATTCTCTTTACTTTTAATACTATCAAATAAAGTAGAATATTCCTTCTCATTAATTATTATATTATTATTTAAACTATTTATCTTAGTCTCTATATCTAATAAAGTCTTACTTAAATTATCAACATTATCCTTTAACAAAGAAGTCTCCTTAGTATATTTCTTTCTCTCTTGTAAAACCTTTAAAGAAGATTTTAAATTTTCTAACTTAGATGTAATAGTTAATAATATAGTTTGCTTCTCATTTATTTCCTCATCTATTTTCTTTAACTTATCCTTATTCTCTAAAATACTAGTATCACTAATACTAGAACTTGAATTCATACTTAAAAGTTCATCATTAATTAAATCTATTTGTCTTTTAGATTCCTTATAATTAAAATTTAACTTCTCTATATCAAAAACCATTAAAGATATCTCTAAATTACTAAGATTATCTTTTAGTGATAAATACCTCTTAGCATCCCTACTTTGAACTTCAAGAGGTTTTAAATTAGCCATAAGTTCATTAATAATATCATTTACCCTAATTAAATTATCATTTGTCTTTTCTAATTTCCTTATTGCTTCTTCTTTTCTCTTCTTATACTTAAGTACCCCCGCAGCTTCTTCAAAAACACCTCTTCTATCTACCGGTTTACTAGATATTATTTGAGATATTTTACCTTGCCCAATAATATTAAAACTCTCCTTAGAAGATGATGTATCTAACATTAAATCAGTTATATCCTTTAAACGACACCTTTCTCCATTAATGAAATATTCATTCTCACCACTTTTATAAACCATCCTCTTAATTGATACCTCAGGAAAATTAATAGGTAAACTATTATCAGTATTATCAAATATTAAAGTAACAGAAGCACTGCTAAGAGGTTTCCTTGATTTAGAACCAGAAAAAATAACATCATTGATACTACCATCTCCTCTTAAATTCTTAGAAGATTGCTCCCCTAAAACAAACTTAACAGCATCTAAAATATTACTCTTACCACTTCCATTCGGGCCTACAATTCCATTTATATTAGGAGAAAACACAATACTAGTTTTATCCGCAAAAGACTTAAAACCATATAAGTCTATCTCTTTTAAATACATTTATATCACCATATTTCTAAAGATAATTATACAAAAAAAAAAGAAAAAAAACAAGGCCTTAATACATTCCTTGTATTTTCTTAATATCAGTATCAGTTAAATTAACAATTTTCCAATTACCTGATTCATCCTTATTAACTTCGATTTCTAGAGTATACTTAATCTTTTCCTTCACATCTTTTAATCTCTTTAATTTCTCATCAATATAATCATTTGTTGTTACATCAGTTTTAGTAGAATACTCATCATCTAGTTTATCAACTGTCTTCTTAAAATCCAATACTTCAATTTCTGCAGTTACTATAGCATTATTACCGTCTACTTTTTCATCTTTAATTGTATAAGTCAAATTCTTATACTGATTCTTAATAATATCACGATATTCATTCCTTTGACTATCAGTTAAAGTTTCCTTATTAAGTAAAGTATCTAATTCATTCTTAATATCATTATCATAACTTTGATATTTACTAAACAATTCTTCAACCTGTTTAGTTGGTGTATTCATTAGATTACCACATCCTGTTAATAAAATAATTATACTAATAAATAAAAGTATTTTTTTCATAATATTTTCCTCCTACTATTAACTTTAACAATATTTAATTTTTTATACTCAAAATATTATAAATATCTCTAGTACAATTTAAATAAATCTTTTTTATTCTTATATTCCCAGAATGTATTCTCGCTATCTCTAATTCCTTATTATATAAATCTAATATTTGAATATATTTTTCTATATACTCTTTCAAAGTACTAAGATAATCTCCCTTACTAATCTTAATATTGTCTATTTCCCTATTCAACTTATCATGATATCTATCCTCTAAAGTAAAACCAAATATAACATAATTATTACTATCCAATTTATCAAATAACTCCTTATAAACATTCATATCAATTCCATCTTTAAAAACAATAACATAACTATTTAAACCATCATCAGTAAATACCGTTTTAGTCTTTTCACTCTGATTAAATCCTAAAAAAAAGGAACAAATAAAACTAATTAACATCAAATAATAGACATATTTCTTCATATTTTTCACCTATTAGTAATATGCTAAAATAATATTATTTTAATACCTAAATATTGCTTTTTTTTATAAATTTATTTATAATATTTCTTGTGATTTATATGAAGTATTTATTTAAAGAAAAAAAATTTATCTATCTTATCAGTATCCTAATAAGTTTTCAATGCCTTATTTACTTTTTAACTAAACTTTTTCAAAACAATTATCATTTATTAGAAAGTAAAATAGATTTATATATCCCTTTCATCCCTTATTTTGTTTATTTTTATATTATATGGTACTTAACCCTCATCCTTATTCCCTACCTACTTTATTTAAAAGATAAATTAATGTTTTATAAATATTACCTAAGTTATATCTTAACCACTATCATATCAGGAATTATTTATATAATATATCCCACCAAAATATTAAGACCAAGTATTATTCCAAATAACATATCCACATTTCTAGTTAACATCATTTATAAATTAGATAATCCCCCAATAAACTTACTACCTAGTATGCATTGTAGTTTCTGCTTTCTATTTATTTTTAGCACCCTACTAAATAAAAATATAGAAAAAACAATAATCAATTTGAAATCTAAATTAGGAATAGACGAAAAAAATATAAAGTTGAATTATGAACTAAACGATTTAGATTATAAATACAATAATTTTACTAAAGATGACCTGTCTGTATTCCTGTTATTTATTTTTATAAGCTCTATCTTAGGAATAGGAATGCTAAATATAAATTTCAATAGAAGTATTTCAGTCTATGAAAAGTTGAATTTGTTGGGAATAAAGAAGAAAGACTTGTTTTTTTTTATTTTAAGAGAAAAAGTATATGTATTTTTTGTATCTCTTGTGTTTGGATTTTTTATAGCTTTAATAATTTTTATGCTATTTAAAGAAAATTTATTTATCTTTAACCAGGAACTCTTAGGCAAGAGTATTGATAATATTCCTTTTAATAAGAAAATGTTGATATATCCCGTGGGACTCGTACTTATAGCTTTGATAATGGCGGTCATTGAATACACAAAAGTAAAAATTAGTTTGAATAAATATAGTAAGGAAAAAACTCGGAAAATTAAATACATCGTGAAAAATATAAGAAAAGATAATTTTTTGAGGTATATTATGTGTAGATTTGCAGAAAATAACCTAAATATGTGTATTAGTTTTATTACATTACAAGTGCTAGGGGCATTAATTTTAATATCTCAATTATCATATGGAAACTTAATGCAATATCATGATACTAAATTAGTTACTGAGTATCAAAATGGACACAACTATGATATTTTAATAGAACCAGTTGATATAAATTCTGAGGGTATCTCTGATGAAGATCTTAAGTTAGTAGAAAATTTGAAGAATAAGAGTAATAAAAAAGTCATAGCATATTCACTAGCTTCTTGTCAAAAGATGGGAAGAATTGAAATGAATAATTTTAAATTAGGTAAAGTAAATATAGATAAATTAAATAATAACTACAAAAATTCTATAAAGGGGGCCGTATTCAAGGAAAATAACAACTATTTTATAAAGAGTTCAATTTATGCATATAATATAACACCAATTAAAAATAATAGCGAATCGATACTATATTTACCCGATGGCTTTGATTTTGTAAATATGAATAAAAAAATACCGTTCCTTTATAGCCCAGATGATAAATATTCTGCTGATTTTATTTATGGTAAAAAGAGTAAATTAAAGGTGCAGAATGTTAAAATTAATAGAATGACGGATAAATTACCTTATAATGGATTTTATTATACTAAAGATGATGTTCCACAAATAATTACTAGTGCAGAAAATTATAAAAAATTATTTGGAGAAATAAGGTACAGTTTTGTAAATTTAAAAATCAATAAGGGTGAAAATAGCAAACAAGTTGTTCAGGATTTAAATTATATTTTAAAAAAATATAATATTAATATAATTGATAAATCGGAAGAAATTAATTTATTGATGAAGAGTTCAAATTTGCATAATAGTATTAATACAATAATAGCCATTATATTGTATATGATTTTTATTTTTATGAGTATACATATATTTAATAAAGCATATAATAAATTTTTAGAATTAGTACAAAATCAAAATGGTGATATAGAATATGTAAAAAATACAGATAAATTTGAAAAAGCAAAATACATATTACCAGTAATTTGTGAAAAAGACGGATATGTAGAAAAATTAAATGCAGGAGAAGTAGGAAAAATATCAGTGGATTTAGGAGCGGGAAGATTAAGAAAAGAAGATGACATAGACAAAGCAGTAGGAATAGTGCTAAACAAGAAAAATGCAGACAAAGTAAAAAAAGGTGATATACTAGCATTTGTATATGCAAACAATAAACAAAAAGGAGAAACAGCAGTAGAAGAAATGCAAAATGCATATACAATAGTAGAAGAACCAGTAAAAAAAGAAAAATACATTTTAGGGATTATATAGGAGGAAAACAAAAAAATGAAAATAATGTTTATATGCACAGGCAACATTTGCAGAAGTGCAATGGCACATGCAATGTTTGAAAAAATGGCAAAAGAACAAAATAAAAATGTACAAGTATATTCGTGTGGCATATATGCACAAAATGGTGATATTCCAACATATGAAGCAATTGAAACAATGAATGAATATGGGATAGATTTAAGAAATCATAGAGCAACAAATATAAGAAACTCAAACATAAAAGACATGGATGTAATACTTTGCGCGACAATTTCACATAAAAA